>ERZ827498.1676-NODE-1676-length-23779-cov-4.406171_pt1 | contig 23779 bp, 19 predicted proteins | sample MGYA00519865_ERZ827498 | MGnify/ENA primary metagenome ERZ827498 (study PRJEB31778, sample SAMEA3449328) | human gut metagenome | biome: human gut; feature: human-associated habitat; material: faeces | place: United Kingdom | collected 2010/2012 ...
TGATAAAAGGAAATTAGTGATAGTATGACAGTTGTTTTTCAAAATAATCCTATAAAGAGACAAAGCTGGCCGATGAAGGCTATGCAAAATTTATTTCAGGGAAATTTAAACAGGCTCATAATAAATCATTACATTCGCTACAAATACAGATTCAAGATGAAAAAGCACCTTTTTACCATAGGTATCCTATCCGTTTTACTGATAACGACCGGATGCAAGCAGACGGAAGAAAAAGCACGGCACATCCCGGCCGCCCCACAGATGGAAGCCCAGATAGACCGTTCCGAACCCGTAAAAATCGTAGATGTGGAACAAGCCTCCAGGAAACCCGCTCCGTTGAAGTTGAGCCAGATTGCCTCCGAGATCGAATACTATACCATCGGAGATACCCGGTTCACCGTCACCCAGGCAATCGAGCTACCGGATAGCAATGCCTTTATCACATTCAACAACCCGCGCATCTACTACCGGAAACAAGGTATTCCGAGCAAACGGTATGGCTTCAAGGCATTGGCTTATAAATGGAACAACGAGATGAACGGGCAGAACATGTTTTACGATAAGAAAACCACCCGCATGTATGTCGCCCTTAGCGGGAAGACTCAGGAAACGCGGAGAACCGGGACGGACAGCATCCCCTGCATCAGTGTCTTGCCGCCCCTGGATACGATGCTGACGATCCAAAGTTACATCTTCCCCGAAAGCCCCATCGAGAAATATCCGCTCGGTCGACGCGACGACAAACTACTTGGTTTCTCCTCCACCGGTTATACCTTATGTAACCAAAGTGAGGCAACGGGAGAACCGGACGGAATCACGACGTTCAACCTCCACGGCGATACGCTCTGCAAATTCAGGTTGAAAGAAGGGGAGTTGGCCCCGCGCACGATGACCGACAGCATTCCGTTCTTCCAAACGTTTTACTGGAACACCGGACAAGACCGGATGACCTTCATGATGCCCTATTGCGACACCGTCTACCAGTTACGCGATCCGCAAACCGTCACCCCGCTCTACGCTATCCGTTACGGGGAGCAAGGGCTTAACCTGAAAGAGATGGCGGATGCTAAAATTCCCAAAGGCAAAATGTGGTTGAAAACTTTTTACGAGAACCCCAAAGGTTTGTTCATGGGCCTTTATCAAAAGGGGGGACGAATCATCGCAAACTGGCTCGGCTGGGAATATGACTACAAACCGAGCCTGACCCACCAGGCAGTCTACTTGAAAGAAGAAGGACGCACGGTCATGCTGCCGGCTGACAAAAACAGGGGCTTCATTAACGACCTAGACGACGGGATGCCTTTCTGGCCGGACGGACAAACGGACGATTGCCTGTACATGCTCCGTACCGTCACCGAGATGCGCGAACTGGTAAAGCGCACCGGCTCGCCCAAGCAAAAGAAGTTGGTCGAACTGCTGGATAACCCGAAAGTGCATGAACGGGATTATGTAATGATCGTTGTACGATAAGGGTGTCTATCCGGCTACAAACCGTACTTCCGTATCTTGTTATATAGCGTCTGCCGGCTGATATCCAACTGTTGGGCACAAAGTGTCAGGTTGCCGTTCTTCTCGCGCAGCACCTCACTGATAAACTGCTTCTCCATCTCCTCCAATGTCACCGGACGGGATGCGGAAGCCGTTTTTTCGATATGGAAATCGTCCGCCCCAAGCGAAGACGAGTCCGTCAACAAGACAGCCCGCTCGATTGTTTGTTGCAAAGCCGAAAGATCCCCTTGCCGGATCAGACCGGAGAGTTTATCCAATCCGCCGGAAGTGACAACCGGCAATTGTTTTCCATACGCCTGTGCGTATTTCTTTAACAGAGACCCGACCAAAAGGGAAACGACCTGCCCATTCTCCTCCTCTGCCGATATCCGCCTCATCGAAGCCGCTTCTGTCCGCACCTTCCGCCTGCGCCGGAAAGCCCCTTGTAAAATCGCTACCAGCTTCTCGTTATCCCACGGTTTGACAACAAAGTCAGCCGCTCCCCTTTTCAAGGCGGAAACCGCCAGTTCAATATCTCCGAAGGCCGTGATCAAGACCACCTGCGGCGGATCGGGACGCCCCACAATCCGATCCAGCCAAAACAAGCCCTCGCTTCCATCCTGCCGTCCGGTCACAAAATTCATATCCAACAGGACAATATCGACATCGCCCTCACGCAACAAAGCCGGCAAAAGTGTCGGCACGGACACTCCTACTACCGTCTTGAACTCGCGTGCCAGAATCATTTTCAATGTTTTCAACACTGCTTCGTTATCATCCACAAGAATTATTTTCCCATCCAGCATAGTTTCATTTTTTCTGATTACAAAATTATATTTTCTATCAAGAAATCCGCAATCAAACGTAATTTGTTCCCCACAATGTTACATATATTCTCGACATTGTCGAAAACAAGTTACACCTAAACATTTTCCTTCACTCTATGACGGTCCCATTGTCCAATAATTAGACAAATTTTCGGTTTCCCGAAGAAAAAAGAACTATCCTTTGCGACATCCACAGAAAGGGGATAGCTTTGATCCGTATTAAAACAAAAGTCATGAAAGCCGTAGCACTCAAACTGGTCCTCCGTAGTTGGTGGCGCAATAAAACGTTTTCCATTATTTCGATTGTCAGCTTGGCAATCGGGATTGCCTGTACAAACCTGCTGGCAGCCTTCGTCATATATGAATTCAACATCGAGGCTGATAATCCGAACAAAGAAAAGATCGTCTATATGGCCCAGGATTCGCCGTTGAAGTCAGGAGAAAAGGTATCTTTTATTGTTGGAAAGATCCCGATTCAACTAAAAGAGCAATATTCGGAAGTGGAAGATTACCTGCGCTTCGGCTCAATCGATTGCAACTCCGTCACCATAGGGGATAAAAAATACGGCCCAATCCTGATTACCATAACAGACACTACTTTTGCCCGCTTCTTCGAATATGAAGTACTGCACGGCAACCTGCATGACGCCCTTGCCTCCCCGGACAAAGCCGCGCTAAGCGAATCATGTGCCCGGAAACTGTTCGGAAAAACAAACCCGGTAGGAAAGATTGTCCAAATAGACCTGGCGGACGGAGGCATACGTTATGAGGACGAAACAACACCCCTTTCCCGCCCTTTCCAAATTGCTGCCGTATTGAAAGAACATTCTCAGTCCTACCTCAAATTCGACATGCTCACCGGTATCGGACAAGACTATTACGGTGGAGGAGTCGCCCTTCTGAAAGTCTCCCCCTCGTTCGACAAAGAACAATTCGCCCAAAAGATCAAAGCAGACGGAGTCCCTACCCTGCAACAGGAGAAAGGGCGATACTATTTCTATACCTTGCAAGAATCCTATTTCCAACACTATACGCAGGAATCGATTCCTTATATCGCCCGTTCCCAGCAATCGCTGTTACTCATCGGGCTGATATCAGCCTTACTGATCCTGCTGATCGCCTGCTCTAACTATATCAATCTCAGTTTCTCCCGGATCCTTCAACAGATACGGATCATACACACACAAAAGCTGATGGGAGCCACACAAGCAGAGATGAACTACCAATTGTTTCTGGATACATTCCTCACGGTCGGCATCGCCTTCCTGCTCTCGTTGCTGATCGCCCACGACCTGATCCCCGTTTTCAACCGGATCATGTCCGGAAGGATCACCACCGGATTTTTTCTGAACAGGCAGGTGCTACCCGTTATCTGCGGACTAATCCTAATCCTGTCCGTTATCCCAGCTTGCTACATGAGCCGGAAAATCGCCAACCTGACGGATAGCAACTACCGCCTGTTCTTCACCGGAAACAAAAAAAGAAAGGTCGTCACCGCTCTCTCCGTCATGCAGTATATCATCTCCATCGGGCTAGTTATCGGAGCACTCACCATCCATGCACAATTGAAACTGACACAAAAGAAAGGCGAATGCTACCGCAATCTAATCGAAATCGGAAGCTGGAAAGGAGGGAAACTGGATGTCAACACATTCGCAGCCGAACTGAAGAACAGACCGGAAATAGCCTCCGTCACACGTGCCGGAGGTTCCCTCCTCTTCGCCTGGCTCCAACAGATCATTGTTGAAAACAAAGATGGATCAGAATCCTACTATTCGTCGGTCCAATACATGGGCGAAGAAGATCTCCTGCAAACCCTGAACCTACAAATCCACCAAGGACTGGCTCCCCGGGAAGCCATGCAGAAATATGACCAACCAGTCTACATAAACCGGAGATATGCGGACATACTGATCCCGGCCGGTGAAAACCCTGTCGGCCAACTGGTCAGCCGGTATGACAAATCCTTCCAAAATGTCCTGGCCGGGGATCCAAAACAGGCATGTACAATCTGCGGGATTGTCAGCGACCTCTATATCAATACGCTGGAAGAAGAAGCGATGCCTTCCTTAATCTATCTCAATAACGCCGGCAACCAACACTACCGGACACTCTATGTCAGACTGAATGAAAAACAGAAAAAGGAAGGGATGGAAACGTTACAAGCGGTATGGAAAAAGGTAAACCCTAATGAATACTTCACCTATATAGATGTATACGAAGTATTCATGCAACGCAACCGCAGGACGACCGATATGGCGAACTTATTGCTGATGTATTCCATCATCAGTATCCTCCTGACCTGCTTCGGCCTGTTTGGAATGGCTTTGTACGCGACCAAACAGCGGACCAAAGAGATCGGCATCCGAAAGGTGAATGGAGCCAGCACACGAAGCATCATGTTACTGCTGATCCGACAGTTCGTCAAATGGATAGCAGTGGCATTCGTGATTGCAACACCTCTTGCCTGGGTACTGCTGAACCGTTGGCTGGAAAGTTTCGCCAACCGGATAAGCATTTCCCCACTCTATTTCCTAATGGGCGGAGGCATCGTCCTGGCCATCACATTACTAACGGTAGGATGGCACAGTTACCGGGCAGCTTCGAGCAACCCGGTAAAAAGCCTAAAGAGTGAATAAAAAAAGGAAGAAAATCATCCGTTCACCTTCTTATAGTCGGCAAGGAAAGTTGCCAAGCCACTATCGGTAAGCGGATGTTTCAATAAGCCTTTGATAGCAGAAAGCGGACAGGTTGCCACATCGGCTCCGGCTTCCACGCACTGAATGATATGCTGTGTAGAACGGATGGAGGCTGCCAGCACCTGCGTCTCGTAATCGTAGTAATCGTACATCTCAACAATCTTACGCACCAGTTCAATTCCGTCACTCGCAATGTCGTCCAAACGGCCGACAAAAGGAGAAACATACGTCGCACCCGCTTTGGCCGCCAACAATGCCTGTCCCGGAGAAAAGACAAGCGTACAATTCGTACGGATGCCTTTACCTGAAAAATACTTGATTGCCTTGATTCCGGCTTCTATACAAGGGACCTTCACTACGATATGCGGATTTAGTCCGGCCAGTTCCTCACCTTCCTTGATCATGCCTTCGTAGTCTGTGGCAATCACTTCGGCACTCACATCCCCATTCACCATTTCGCAGATTTTGATGTAATGTCTACGCTGGTTTTCTACTCCCTTGATACCCTCTTTCGCCATCAGAGAAGGGTTGGTGGTAACACCGTCTAGTACACCCAATTCATTTGCTTCCCGGATCTGATCCAGATTAGCTGTGTCAATAAAGAATTTCATCGCCTATTTTTTTAAGTAACTATAAAATATAACAAGCGGAAGCACATAATAGTTTATACTATGCCATTGATTTTCAAAACTCGAAGCGCACTCCTTTCTCTATCATGCTGCCCCCCCCGGAGACGTACACATTCCAATCCGGATTGTCCCACAAATTAATCACCAAATTGACCGGGACACACACGCTCATCATGGCAGGTGCGTACAGTTCATATAATTCTTTACGAGCCAATGCTTCGCCACGCTTACATCCGTCGATTAACAGTTGTTCGTCCATAAATACTTGCTACTCTCTGATTACATGATGAAACAGATTTCCGGATAGTTGCACCGATCTTCATTATTTATACACAAATATCTAAATTTATTTTTATCTTCGCAGAAATTAAATGAGTTGTTGTATGAAGCGGGGAATTAGTTTAATCATATTGTTATTGTGCGCATTATGTTTGCAAGCACAATCTGATCTGACTTGGATCAGAACCAAAGAAGGACGAATGGTGGCAGTACCCAAACGGGCGGTTTTCGACTTGAACCTGCCCAAATTCACATACAAAAGTTTCACGCCATCGGACAGGCAACTGATCGAAGCCAAGTTGCGTGAATTCATTCCCGATCTTCCGGTCCAATCCGCATATGAACAGGAGCGCCCGATGGACATGATTATTTCATCTGCTGCCTACCAGCCTTTCTTCAATCCTTACACACCGATGTTAAGACGTGTTTCGCCGATGGCATTGGATTTCCATGAAGTATCGATCATCCCCGTCAGCGAACAAGTGGCCTTTATCACAAGCGGACAACAATACACATGGCCCGGCATCGGTGGTCTTACCCGGATCAACACGGAACTACTATGGACATACGACCGGTTCTCCCTGTCGGGAGGCGCTTTCGGCGGACGCTATTTCACCCCGTTCAATCCTTCCCCCCAATTCATGGGCGGGTTCAATGCGATGGCCAGCTATGACGTGACCGACTGGATGACAGTGAGAGGATGGGGACAATATACGTTTTACGATCACAACGAAAGAAACAACCCACATATGCTGATGAACCCGTTTTACAACCATACAAACGTAGGCGGAGCATTCGAATTCAAGGTGAACGACAGCGGCTTCAGGGTCGGCGTAGGGGTTAACTACGAATACAATCCGATCCGCGGAAAGATGGAACGCCAGTTCATGTTCTATCCGGCAGGCAAGATCGGAATGTTCCGGATCGGTAACTGAACATAAAGAAATAATAGACAAAATTATCGCAACACCCACTTTTAAATGTGTCAAAACAATAGAACCATGAAACTACATCATATACTCTATACCTTACTGCTCATATCGTTATTTCCCATAACAAGCAACGGGCAACCAGCAAGAAAAGAGAAACTACGGGTTATATCCTACAATATTTGGAACGGTTTCGAACATGATGCTTCCCGGCGAGCAAACTTTATCGACTGGATAAAAGGACAGCAACCGGACATTCTGGCCATAACCGAACTGGTTGGATTTACAGAAAAAAATTTAGGCCAACTAGCCTCCGAATACGGGCATAAGTATTATGCCATCGTGAAAGAAGAAGGATACCCGGTCGGCATAACTTCCAACGAACCGATCACGGTCGTAAAGAAACAAGTAGAAGATTTCTGGCACGGCATGCTGCACGTAAAAACGTATGGATTGGATATCATCGTCACCCATCTCAGCCCTCACGACTGGAAGTTCCGACTGAAAGAAGCGCAAATGCTGACAAAATACATACAGGACAATCAGTTGGACAACTGTATGGTCATGGGAGATTTCAACGCCTATTCGCCTTTCGATGCCGATTGGGTGGAAACACACGCCCAACTCATCAAAAACAAGCAGAAATGGGATGCCGAACAAGAAACATACCGGAATATGCGTGACGGACGGCTTGATTATTCAGTTCTGTCCCAATTCCTATCCATCGGGCTGACCGATATATGCCGTTTGTATGTCCCTGCCGATAAACGAACGACATTCCCGACCGCTTTCCTTTACCGATGGCAACATGGCGACACCCGTCTGCACGGGATAAGCGAACGGTTGGATTATATACTGGTTTCTCCATCCCTGGTTTCCCGGTGTGTCGACGCCCATATCCACAACGGAATAGAAACTGAAGGGATTTCGGACCATTATCCGGTCAGCGTAGACTTGATCATTCACTTGTAAATTCCCAGGACTCCATGCAGCTGCCGCCTAAAATACCGGTTCCGCCTTCTACATTCGAATAGATGCGGACCGGTTCGGCAAAGCCTATTTCCGCCAGATCGCCGACAAAGCCACTCTCATACAAATCATTCATGGTTTTCATATAGTTATAATAGGAGCGAGAAACGGAATACAGATAACAACGGTATATGTAGGGGGTATAATCGACACTCTGAGTATAGCTAAGACTTATTTTCCAAGGGATCTTAAACTGATAGCTTTTCCCATCGAACAACTCGTCCGAAAAAGCGAGTCCGTTATAACCACCCACACCATCATATCCGAAAATCTGATCTAAAGCCGAATTCTGAACAGCAAATACCGGTTCACTACCATAATCAGGCCTAAAAGAATACCAGGAATAAACGGTATCGTTTTCTCCTCCCCAAATATTTCCCTGACGGAAATAAATCAGATAATAATTGTCTTCGCCTGGTTCGTCGTGAAGAGTGAAGCACACGGTATTATTTTGAGCCAAATGTATATATGCATCATCAAACCATTCAGTAGTATCTCTTACACTCTCCTGTTGAAGCTCGAAACCCGAGACAGAACAGGGGCGCGGGACTTCCGTCACGGCCTCCACTTCCTTAAAACCATTCCGAGAAGCCACAAGGCGTATCCGATCGCCCGCCACAGGTATATAAGATGAAGATTTGTAACGAACGGCATCGATATCAAGCTCTTCATACTTTACGGCCACTTCGGACAATGATTCCCGGAACACATCGTTCACATAAAGTTTTACATCCGCACCAGACACAAAAATATCTTTGACCTTATTATCCGCATAAAACCAGGTACGGGAAAGTTCTACCGATAGTGTATCACCTTGTACGGCCAGACAATTCAACACCAGTTTGGGTTCAGGACGCATATGTTCCAAATTTATCTCTTTCTCGCAACCGGACAAGACAAACAACAACAAAACCAATATACAAATATTATATCTCATCTTTTTCCTCCTTCAAAATTTATATGTATATGAAACCGACGGTATGATCGGAAAAATACCAATAGACTTGAATGCATTCCGATAGGTGACATTCGGATTCCCATAGTCGTCTGATCCAGCCTCCTCTTTGACATCTCCTTTATAAACCAGGATAGGATTCATCCGGCTGTACACGTTATAAATACTAATATTCCAAATTCCCATACGCCCCTTCTTTTTAGGACGATATATATTAATGCCCACATCCAAACGATGGTAGGCAGGAAGTTGATAATTATTACGTTGGTCATAATAATCTTCACCAGTCCCATTTCCCCAGAAAGGTCTTTCTCCTGACTGGTGCAGATGGTCACTCGGATAATAATTTTCCAGTGACAATGTTGTATAATTACCAGACGAATAAGTCCAGGCAGCCGACAGCTCTACTTTTTTGGAGAGTTTATGCATGACAACAATATTCAATTTATGCCGATTGTCGTAACGGGAAGGATAGCGCCGTCCTTTATTTATTTCGTCAAACTGGCGATCTGCCCACGCCAGCGCATACCCGACCCATCCGGTTGTTTTTCCTGTTTGCTTACGAACCATAAACTCCACTCCGTAAGCACGCCCTTCACCGGAAGCCATCTTATTTTCCCATGAAACGGATGAAGGAATCAGACTATAACCATCCTTATATTCCAACAAGTTGTTCATCCGTTTATAATAACCTTCAACAGAAAAATCCAATAGCTGATTCCAATTGTAATAACCACCCAAAGAAATCTGGTCACTGACAAGCGGCTTCAACTTATTAGTCACCGGCATCCAAGAATCAGTCGGCAAATCCATAAAGCTGTTACTGATCAAATGTACATACTGGTTCATACGGGAGTAAGAAGCTTTCAAACTAACATCCGGTGAAAGCAACCAGCGCATAGAAACACGCGGCTCAATACCGGTATACGTCCTGTTATCAATATTAAACAGGCTGAAACGAAGTCCGACATTTAAACGAAAAGCATCGGAAATCGACCAATCATCTTCAGCATAGGCAGCCAATTCATGTGCCCACAACTTGTCGTCGGAAAAAGTTTTAGCAATCTGCATAGAATCCGGCAGACTATTGTCCAATGCTTTCATCCGGTTATACTCCGGTTGAAAATAATGAATCAGGTAATCACCGCCAAAACGGATATGGTGTGCCGCCACCGGTCGATAATCAAACGAGGTACGAACACCAAAATCCGTGATTCCTGTCACATTGGTCGTCTCGTCCAAAGAATACTTATATCCGGAATCACCTTCCTTACCGGAAACATCTTCCTCTTTATATCTGATTTTAGAACGATATCGCGTATAGAAACCGGACAATTTTCCGAATAACTTATTACTGAACGCATACGTCCAGCCAGCAGAAGCGACCAAATTCCCCCAACGCATATAGGCGTCGATCGTATTACGATATTCGCTTGTATATTCGGAATAAGCAAAATCTTCACTTCCTACTTTCAAGACATCATTCCCGTTATAGAGGCTCAAATACATCCTACTCCGGTCGCTGAAACGATGGTCGATACGAGCATTCAAATCATGGAAAGCATAACGGACATTAATACGTTCCCCATTCTTTTTATTTTTCTTATTTACAATCGCCAGCACAGGAGCCGTCAGCACATCCAACCACGTACGCCTAAGCGCTATATTGAAAGAAGTCCGGTCTTTCCAAATCGGCCCTTCCAGATTCAGATTACCGGAAACCAACCCTAAAGAGGCGGATCCATGAAATTCTTTCATATTCCCCTCCTTGGTATGCACATCCACCACCGAAGAAAGGCGTCCGCCGTAACGGGCCGGGAAACCGGCTTTGAAGAAATTCATGCCTTTAATCGCCTCATTGTTGAACGCAGAGAAAAAACCGCCAATATGATTCACCTGATAGACAGGATTACCATCGACAAGAAAAAGGTTCTCATCCGAATTTCCACCCCTGACATACAAACCAGAAATACCTTCCGTCCCGGCCGACACTCCAGGTGTCAATTGCAAGGTCCGGATAATATCGGCCTCCCCCAACAAAGTCGGAGTCGCACGAATAGTAGCATGATTCACCTCCAATGTTCCCATTTGCGTACTACGGACCGTTTGGCGGGTTGTTTCCAAGGCTGTCACCAACACTTCTCCGATTGCGGCATTAGGCTGCAAATCGATTACCAAGACTGTGTCTTGCTTCAACACCGGAATTGTGAACAGATGGCTCTCATAACCGATATAAGACGCTTGCAAACGAACGGGAGCACCATCACTGCCCGACGGTACAGGCAACGAAAGACTAAAGAATCCATAGGTATTGGCAGCCACACCGCTCAGGCTGTTCACTTCATACACAGAAGCCCCGACCAGGGATTCTGCGGAAGTTTTATCCCGCACAAAACCGCTGATCGTGACCTGTCTGGGTTTACGTTTCAGAACGACAATATTTCCTGTCCTCTTGTACACGAACGGATAGCCGGCAAAAAGTCGTGCCAGACAATCGTCCAATGCAGCATCGTTCACTTTGAAACTCGTTTTCTGAAACTCTTTCAACAAAGATGATTCATACGAAAAAGTCACTCCGGCCTGCTTCTCGATCTCTGTCAGAATCTCCTTCAAAGAAACGTTCCACATGTTCAATGTAACCGTTCGAACCTCATCTCCACCATTTACCTCTGCCGACAACTTCTCCGATATCAAAAAACAACTCAAACACACAAAAACACAGGTAAACCATCCTCTCGACATAAACTTCTTCATCTTATCTTTATTGACTTTTCATCCATAAGACAGGAAAACAGGAAAAACCCCTACTCGATCCGGAATTTTTTTTAAATCAATCATAAACGGCAAACGGATTCCAAGAGGGTTCTTTATCACCGAAAGGCATTGTAAAACGGCGATGGGCCAGTTGGCAACCGGCAACAATTCCAAAACCACCTTCGACATTCGTATAAGTGGCGGTGGGTTCCACCAAACCATCTAAGTAAGCATCACCCAACGAGATAGAGAAATTACGGATTACAACCAGATACCGATAGTATTCTTCCGAAATAGCCATCAGACGAATATCATAATGCACCGTTGTCGTTACAGAATCGCCCTTAAAGGAACTATCGACAGGCCAGAAAGAAGAGCGGACCGTATAGTCTTTGCCATCGAACATATCGTCCGTAAACGTGCCCCGGCAAGTCGTCCCATCTAACTGCTCAATAACCGGATTCGTCACTGTCGAACGAAATACCGGATCTTCATAAACTACGCCCAACCAATCCGTATAATTAAGTTCCGACCGGTACATCGAACTACAGGTTATCACACTGTCTCCCTTCTGGAACTCTGTCTGTTTTTCAATTATCAAGCGATAATAGTTTCGTTTATCCGGCTTGTCACGGAACCGGACATACAGCCGTATGGATGGATATTCATATCCGCCATAACCAAAGCGGGTAAAACGGACCGTATCGACAGACAACACCTCCACCGGATCCGGGATAACTGTCTCTCCCCCTACCGGATCGAAACCACCCGCCTCTGCTTCCAGCCGTAAGCGATCGCCGGCCCTCACACGGCATCCGGGCAACACGTACCGTCCTGTAAACCGGCTATCGGAAACGGGCTGCATACATCCTTGCAAACGGTCGTTTATAAACACTTGTATGCTGCCATCCTCGACCCCGTCGTCCGTAACCGTGTCCAAGACAAACCAACTTTTGGACAAGAAAGCCGTCACATCCGTATCCGGCGAAACGGAAGCATTCAGCACCAGGCGCGGAGAAACGGGCGGAAGGACCAGCACCACGTCGCGGGTACAAGAGGCAAACAAAAGCAGGCACAAGGCAAACAGTATCTTCTTCATCGCCATCAAAATTTATATGTATAAGAAACAGAAGGGACGAAAAGAAACAACAAGGTCTGCTCCAACACGACCTCCCGCCCTTTTTCCGTTTGATAATAAATAGGCCGGACTGAGAAAGGATTCGCCTTAAAATAGGCATTGCAAAGACTCAGGTTCCAGATTCCCATACGCCCGTTCTTCTTATACCGGTAGAAATTAGCACCTAAATCAAGCCGGTGGTAAGCCGGAAGCTGGTAATTGTTGCGCGAACTTGCGTTCTCGCCATATCCCCACCAAAGCTCCTCCTGATAGCCACGCTCCGTCAGCTCCGGTAACGGGCGGTATTGCACATCCTGAATCGTCAGGTGATTACCGGACTTATACATCCAGGCTGCCGTCAGTTCCACCTTTTTTGAAAGTTTGTAGGAAGCGACGATATCGACTTTATGCCGGTTGTCGTATTTGGAGGGGAAACGATGTCCTTTGTTGACCGTCCCATCCGGAAACCAGCGATCGGACCAGGAGAGCGTATACCCGATCCATCCGTTAAACCGCCCGGTCTTTTTCTGCACCATCAGTTCCAAGCCGTAAGAACGTCCCTTCCCCACTCCGACCCGGTCTTCCCACCCCTCAAAAGAGGGAAGAACCGGACCGTTATCCTTATATTCCACCAGATTATTCATCCGTTTGTAATAGCCTTCAGCCGAGAAATCCAATTCTTTATAATGCCAAAATAGGCCACCCGTTACCTGATGCGCATGCATCGGACGGATATTCCCGGTAACCGGAACCCAGATATCCGTCGGCTGGCTGATATAGCTGTTGGACAATAAATGGATATATTGGTTCATCTTCGTATAGGACACTTTTGCCGACAGGTTCCGCCCTAACAGATAGCGGGCGGAAAAACGGGGCTGGAATGACTGGTATGTCTCTCCTTGCACATGGAAAAGGGTAAAGCGCAACCCGGCATTCACCCGCAACCGGTCGGTCAGCAACATTTCGTCTTCCGCATACAGGGAAACTTCGTGGCCATGAATCAAGGAATGCGAAAAGACCGTATTATTCATTTGCGAAACAACCGAATCCTTATACCAGGAACTCATATTGCTCTGTTCGGGACGAAAAAGATGGAACAGGTAATCGCCTCCCATCCGAACCCGGTGGTCGACATTCGGGCGATAGTCAAAAGAGGCTCTCAGACTCACATCTTCCATAGCCGAACGATAATGCCCTTCCTGAAAATAGACCTGTCCGCTCTTATCCGGCGATGAGACAAAAGCATTCTGCTTCTGGATTATATGCGAACGGTAGCGGGTATACCCTCCGGTGAAAGTGGCAAACAGTTTCCGGTTGATCAGGTAGTTCCACCCGGCAGACCCGATCAGATTTCCCCAGCGCCAGCGGAAGTCCCGATCTTCACCATGTATATCTTTCGAATCCTCACCGTTACGATAACTGTCACTTCCCATGTAAAAACTCAGATAAGCACGGCTACGGTCCGTAAAAGAATAATCGACTTTAGCATTCATATCATAGAAATGGTATCCCCCCTTCCATTCAGTATCGGCCTTCTTGTTCACTGCCGTCATGAGTGGCCAGGTAATCAATTCCATCCAAGTACGCCGTACCGACACGTTGAACGAAGACCGATCCTTGATGATCGGCCCTTCGAGATTGGCACGCGCCGCCAGCAAGCCGATCGAGATATTCCCGTGATATTCTTTCCGGTTTCCTTCGTTTGTACGCACATCTACAACAGAAGAAAGTCTCCCGCCGTATTCCGCCGGAAAACTTCCTTTATAAAAAGTGGCATTCTTCACAGCATCCGGATTGAAAGCCGAAAAGAAGCCTAACACATGGTCTGTATGATAGACCGGATTTCCATCAAGCAAAAACAGGTTATCGTCGCCATCACCTCCCCGCACAAACAAGCCACTCATGCCTTCTGTTCCTCCGGTCACACCCGGTAGCCGTTGCAAAGTCTTGACAACATCCGTTTCGCCCAACAGGGCCGGCAACGATTTCACCCGGCTTGCCGGGACATCCGACACCCCTACCCGACTGTTCAAAACATCCGACCGGGGAGAAATTCCTTTTATCACAACTTCCCCCAGTACCCCGGCAGGCGATAGGGAGAGATCGATCATCGTGTCGCAGGTCAACTCGAACGTAACGGAACAGGGCTCGTAGCCGACATAAGAAGAAGACAGCACCACTTTCCCCGGAGACAAGGTAATACTGTAAAAACCGTAATTATTGGAAACCGATCCTTTTCCGGAAGAACGCTCCACCACGGTTGCCGCAATCAGACTCTCGTAGGATGCGGAATCCCGCACAAACCCACTGATGGTATATTGCCGGGGTTTCCGTTTCAATATCACATAACGTCCCGTAATCCGGTAAACAAGAGGTAAAGGCTCGAACAACCGTTTCAGGCAATAAGAAAGAGACTCGTCGCGCGCCGTCAACGAAACATGGCGGAATTCTTTCAACATCGACGATTCATAGGAAAAAAACAGGCCGGTCTGCTTTTCGATCTCCAGCAAAATATCCTGTAAGGGCACCCGCTTCATATCCAGCGTGACAGTAGGAGTCGGGTCCGCCAACAAGTGCAAAGGTTCTTTCGCTCCGATCAGCGGGCAACATATACAAATCCCGATGACAAATAGGTAAACACGATACATATTTTTTATTTATCTTTCCGGGGAACCAATCGGATATCCAACGTCTGATTGATAACCATCAGGACTTCGTCAAGAGGCAGATCGTTGAATGTTGCGGTCAGTCGGGAATCCGGCGAATCCACTTTGTTGATGATCTCCACCTGGTAATACTCGTTCAGGTCCCTGATCACCTTCTCCAAAGGCGTATCGTTAAACCTCAGCTGCTTCGTTTTCCAGGAAAGATTATTCGGATTCTCTTCCTTCAGGATATCTATTTCTTTCTTTTCATTCGAATAAGAGGCCGACATTCCCGCTGTCAGGATAACCGGTTCGGGCTCCTTCCCTGCTGCAAAACGCACTTTTCCCGTAACGACATCGACTTCCGTCATGTCCGGTTGTTCACTAACTTGGAAGCTGGTACCTAAAACCGTCACCTCCGTCATGGCAGTATGAACGGAAAAGGGGCGCGCCTCGTTCCTCTTCACCTGGAAAAAAGCTTTTCCTGTCATCTCCACCACACGTCTTTCCTTTCCATATTTCTTCACATCATACCGAAGTGTCGAATTTCCGGCCATAGAAACCAGCGTGCTATCCGGCAAATAAACATCTTTTAATTGCCCCGATACAGTAGCGACAGATACCCATTCGGGATTATTCCGCTCTTTCACATAAAAAGTGCCGAATCCAATAAGCAAAAGCACAACAGAAGCGGCCGCCATCCAATAACGGCGAAAAGCGACCTGGCGGCAGATTCCCTGCCGAAAGGCAAACCGTTTCCAAGCCTTATCCTCATCCAAGCTCCCCTCTTTGTAGTGCCGGACTACAAAACGAAGGCGTTTTTCAAATCTATCATCTCGCTCGTTGTTCTTCATTTCAATTGACAATTGATAATGGACGATGGACAATTGCCACAGCCCTTTCCATTGTTTATTTTCCTAATTTAAATTTATAACCGACAGATAAACTGAAAGTATGGTATTTCAAGTCGACCGAATCATATTCGTATTCCTTGCCCAAAGAGGCATCGTAACCGACATTCATCACACAGGAGCCTATTTCCAATCCTGCCTGAAACGAAAGTCCCCAGTCGAAAGAGTTATCGTGCGTCCAACTTTCATGACTAAAACCTTTCTCTACCCATCCGCCACCATACAAATAACCTCCATTACCTCCATAATAGATAGAGCCATAACTTTCATGACTGCTACTATTACCCGGTGTATATTCATTATACACAGCTATATTTTTATCTCCCATCGAATAAGCGATATAAGGACCGGCAGCCAGATTCAACCGTACATTATCCGCTAAACGGAATGACAAATTCGCCATCAACGGGACTTGCAAGAAATGACGCCTCGTCTTATAATAGCTTTTACTAAAAGTAGACTCCGACTGATCGTCTATTGTCGGGTAAATGTTCCCGAACGAAGTCGATTGTCTCGAATATCCCCGTTGAGCATAATACAACCCCGATTTCAATGAAAAACGGTCCGGTTTAACAACATACTCCACTCCAACTCCGATTTTCCAACGGGCATTCCAAGTGTATCCCGGTTCATCGATATAAGAAGAGCCGCCTCTCTTGACGGCCGTCATCCCGACTTCCGGCGTCAACGACCACCGTTGTGCGCTCACCGATACCACACTCATCATCAACATCACAAATAACACGAATTTCTTCATTTTTCTTTTTTGTATTAGTGATACATAAACATTTAACCTTTCTATCACTAAGACCGGAAATCTGAAAAAACCCCTATTCATTCAAGAAAAAAAGAAACAATAAATCCGTATGGCAGTTTCCCGCAAAGTCTTTAATGCTTTTCCCATCTGGTTTTCAACTGTTTTAATGGAAATATGCAACTCCTCCGCAATCTCCTGATATTTCAATCCGTCCCGCTTGGAAAGCAGAAATATTTTCTTCCGTTCAGCAGGCAATCCGTCGATAGCCGCCCAAAGACGCGCATCCCGTTCCGATTGATATATCTGTTCCTCTTCCGACAGGTCTTCTATATCAGCAATACATTCCGTTGTCTGTAACATATCGGAAGACTGGGCGATAAGCGTAAGGGAACGGTTCCGTACCGCCTGATAGAGATAGGATTTAAAGTTAGCAATTACCATATCATGGCTGTTCTTATCCCAAACATCGGCAAAAACCTGCTGCACAACGTCCTCGGCATCTTCCGTTTTTTCTGTAAAACGGAGTGCAAACAGGCACAAGGGCTTATAAAACTCCTTGAAAATACGTTCAAATTCACCCGCAGATATTGCCGCCATACATTTGTTACTTGTCTCTATTCACTGCAAAGTAAAGTAGTTTTCCATTTAATAATCCGATTTTCAGGTTCTTTATTATGATTTTAATAAATTATACCGCACAAAATCACCTGCCTTGCAAACATAAACAAAACACGGACTACACAGACTACACGGTTTTAATTCATCCGTGAGGTCGGTGTAATCCGTGCCTCAAATATAGTAAGCCTGAATATGCTTATCCTCTGAATCCGATAATCTCACGCACTTCACGCAACGTTTTCGCAGCGCTCTCGCTTGCTTTTTCGGCTCCCATGCGGGCTACTTTTGCCAAATAGTCTTCGTTGGAACGAATGTCCAAGATACGTTCACGAATCGGAGCACAGAAATTATTGATATCTTCAGCCAACTGCTTTTTCAAATCTCCGTAACGGATCTCGCAATTGTTATATTTCTCATTGAAGAAATCGAAAGTATCTTTTGTCGATACGATCTCCATCATCGTAAACAGATTGGCAATCGGTTCGGGTTTCACACTGTTCGGTTCCGTCGGACCTGCATCTGTCACAGCTTTCATCACCTTCTTCTTGATTGTCTTTTCATCGTCGATCAGGTAGATAGCATTACCTTCGCTCTTACCCATCTTGCCGGATCCGTCCAGTCCGGGAACTTTGATCGCCTTATTGGAATAATAGAAAGAGGCGGGTTCCGGGAAACATTCGACTCCGTAAGTTGCATTGAAACGACGGGCAAAACGGCGCGCCATTTCCATATTTTGTTCCTGGTCTTTCCCTACCGGTACTTTCACCGCCTTATGAATAATGATATCGGCAGCCATCAGAGTCGGGTAGGTCAGCAAACCGGCGCTTACGCTATGTTTATTGCCTTCGTTGAAAATTTCCTTTTCCACATCCCCTTCCGTGGTGTTGACACGGTCGATGTGCAACTGCTGGCGTGCCTTATCCTTGAAAGAAGTAGTACGCATCAACTCGCCGATCCCTGCATTCATATTCAGATACAGATACAATTCGGGAATTTCGCGCACATCGCTCTGAAGATAGATGGTCGCTTTTTCCGGATCGATGCCACAAGCCAGATATTCGGCCAGGATCGTCTTTACACTGTTACGGATATTATCAGGATGCGGATGTGTAGTCAACGAGTGCCAATCTGCAATAAAGAAAAAGCAATTATACTCATTTTGCATTTGCAAAAATCCTTTTACTGCTCCGAAGTAATTCCCCAGATGCAAATTACCCGTTGGGCGAATGCCACTTACTACTGTTTCCATTTTCTTTCTTAAATTATTAATATCAAATGGCGACAAAGATAGCAATTATTTTGACAGATTCCGAATCTTTATGCCTCCGGCTGATCCAATATCTCATCATGAAGATATGAAAAACAAAAATATAGTTCATGTCTATCAATAATTCGGACAAAGCCGTTACGATCATATCGTAATTAAATAATATTCGTATATTTGTATCGTGACAACATATTAAAAGCAAATAAAGTCATGAATAAATTGTTATACCTTTTATTGATCGCTGTCTGTTGGAGTTGCAGTCAGGATTCTGAAACAGAAAAACACCAGAGTAAACGGGATCAGGTGGTCGACGTACGGGACAAAATGAAAGAGTTTTCAACACAAGATGTGCTGATAGGCCGGATATCGAGGACTTATCTAATCGACAATTATTTAATTGTCACCGATTATAATTCACCGGACAAACTCATTCATCTGTTTGACAAAAACACATTCGAACATCTTGCCAGCAGTACATATCAGGGACAAGGTCCGGGTGAGATTACAATTATAGGCCATGTTGGAATCGACGAGACGAACCGCCGCTTCTTTGTATCGGATCACGGCAAACTGAAAATATTCGCTTACGACCTGGACAGTGTTTTAACGACTCCGGAATATCAGCCAAGTGTAAAAATAGATATGAAGAAAAAACTGTTTCCGGATGATTATTTATATCTGAATGACACACTTTGCATTGCCAGAATCATCGAACCGATAGGTAACAACGATTATAAACCTTCGGTTGCCAGATGGAATATGGCAACCGGGGAAATAAATCCTATGCCATACGAATATCCCGATTTGAAAAAAGTCCGCTTCATATACGCTGCATCCGCAGAGCACCAATTATATGTCCAATGTTATACTCAATACGACCTGATGACCATCTGTGATTTTAACGGGAATTTAAAATGCAATATCTACGGCCCGAAATGGGTAAACGAAAAAACACAAACCCAGCACTATTCTCTCGGAGTTGAATTTTGTGGAGATAAGATTCTGGCCCTTTATTCCGGTGGCGATCACCGCACAGACGCCTACTATCCAACAAAGTTCCTGGTCTTCGATTTAAATGGCAATTACCTCAAAACCCTGGAAACCGGATACATGATAACCGATTTCTGTTATGACAAAGAAAATAACCGGCTTATCATAAACTTAAACGATGAAATACAGTTCGCTTATTTGGATTTAGAAGGGATAATTTAGACTATATCAGTCCGACAGTCTTGGCTATGCAAAGAAACTTTACTATCTTTGTTATATTACGAACTGAATACACAATTCAGATAGATAAAAAGAGTAGATTCACATCCTGTCAGCCAACTTTGAACAAGTCTGTTTCCAGTATAATTTGGAAAGCCAGAAGAAAGATATCCTTCAAGCCTTTTCGCAATCGGATCACGATTTGTTCCAAGTGCTTTTTATCAGCATCGGAGATGTCTTGTTTCAGGTCGGAAATGATTAACTCCCAAGGTATTTCTTTTTTCATGCTTCGCTGTCGTTTTTAACTGTTACCGATACTAAGACACAAAAAACGAATCATACCCTTATTCAGAAAAGCATTTTTTTAGTTTCTACTAAAAAAATATTCTTTAACTTTGCAACGTCTCACTAACCTAATTACAAACACTATGGACGATATGTTCCTTTTGCAATTGATAAAGAATGGTGATAAGCAGGCGTTCAAGTACGTCTTCGATACTTATTTCACTGTTCTTTGCCGCTTTATGTATTTGTATTTAGGAGATACACAAGAAGCGGAAGATATAGCAAGTGACATCTTTGCGTCCGTATGGGAAAACAGAAAAAAACTTGAAATCAGGCTTACTTTCAAAGCTTATCTTTTTCAGGCTGCCAAAAACAGGTGTCTGAACGCTATACGGGACAGAAAGGCTACTATCTCACTGGACGACATCAACGGACAGGACACTCCGCAAGTAAGCATCACCGATTCACTGGAAACAGAAGAACTGAATAATTTAATTCAGGAGGCTATCCTGTCACTTCCCGAAAAATGTCGTGAGGTATTTCTGCAAAGCCGCACGAAGAATCTGACAAACCAGGAAATCGCGGAGTCAATGGATATATCTGTCAAGACAGTAGAGGCACAAATCACAAAAGCGCTGAAACAAATCCGGAAGTTCTTGGGTACACAATATCAATATTTGTTCTAAGTTTCCCGGCAGATAAAAGATGGAATGATCCTACTTCTTTTCCGCCAGATAAACCCCTAATATGATGCAAGCCGCCCCCATTAACGTAATCCATGTGATTTGTTCGTGGAGAATGAGCACCGAAGCCACCATCGTCACCAACGGATTCAAATAGATATAATTGGAAGCCCGCATCGTTCCCAGTTGTTTCAAAACCACATTCCAAAGAATATAGCAGATCAAAGAAGCCAGGACTGCCAGGAACAAGAGATTGGACAATACGAGCGGTTGCAGAAGCACATCAAAATCCGGTTGCAGCGGATGAAGAAGAAAAGCGGGAAGAATAGTCAATACCCCATAGAAAAATATCTTACGGGTAATAAATACCGTGGGATAACGTCCCGTCATCCGCTTTATTACCAGACTATAAAAAGCCCATGACAGAGCCGCAAGCAAAGTGAGCAAATCACCCACAGGAGAAAGCTTCAACACCACACTTCCGTTAAAGACGACCAGCCCTACGCCAATCAGGGCCAACAGCGAACCATAGATCAGCCCTTTCGTAGCCTTCTCACTCTTATAAAAGAGCAGGGAAAGAATCGTAGTCAGCAGAGGAGCCGTGCAAATGATGAAAGCAACATTGGAGGCTTGGGTAATCCCCAAAGCTGTATTTTCTGTGAAGAAATAAAGCGATCCGCCGAATACGCCTCCCGCCACCAACCAAAGCTCATCTTTCAGATTATCGGCAAACAAGTGTTTTGGAGAAATCGCCCAAATACCTATATAGGCTATCAAAAAGCGATAAAAGAAAATTTCCTGAGGAGTGAGTCCGTGATTAATCAATACTTTCGTTGCAATAAAGGTCAGCCCCCAGATAGCAACCGTCAGTATGGCAATCAGATGATAGTATCCGTGCGTCAGTTTCATACTTATACTTTTAATAATGCCGCAAAGATACAGGGAATCACGAAAATATATACCGACTCTTATGAATATATTTCAGACAGAATCTCGACTAAACAAAACTATAAATAGTCACTTCCTGCCGAAGCACCCGGTCACTGTCAAATAAAATACCAACAAACGCAAAGGGTTCATTGTATAAACAAATCTTACCAAATAAGGAAAAAACTAAAAATCGGCAAATCCTCACGATATTTCTTCTTTACACTTTATCACCGATATTGCATAAACCCGCTTCGAGTTTTTAATAAATAATGAAATAGTTTATTATAAACGGTTCCCAAGTTTATTAAAAACTATTTTTAGGCACTTTCAGTTACTCAAATCAAATTATTGCAACAAAAATGGGCAAGAACCTTCACAGTTTCTTGCCCATTCGTTATCCTCGTTATGCAATTCGCATATTAACCTATTGAACTTTATGTAATAAAAATTATATATTTCATTGTTGTTTCTTTATTATTATTGACCTCAAATATACAAAATAAAAAGAAGAAAGTCAATAGGGAAAGCGTGGTTATCTGAAAATAAACACGTAAATTTGTGCCTCGAATTAGAAATAACAGTATAAATCACTATAAATAAAAACTTTATCACTATGGAGTACAATTTCAGAGAAATTGAAAAGAAGTGGCAGAAAAGGTGGGTAGAAGAGAAAACCTACCAAGTTACGGAAGATGATTCGAAGCAAAAATTTTATGTACTAAACATGTTTCCTTACCCATCAGGAGCTGGTCTACACGTAGGTCATCCGCTGGGATACATTGCTTCGGATATTTACGCCCGTTACAAACGACTGCAGGGCTTCAATGTACTCAACCCGATGGGATATGACGCTTACGGTTTGCCGGCAGAACAGTATGCCATCCAGACCGGACAGCATCCTGCCATCACTACCGTCAACAATATCAACCGCTACCGCGAGCAGTTGGACAAAATAGGTTTCTCTTTCGACTGGAACCGTGAAATCCGTACTTGCGACCCGGAATATTATCATTGGACCCAATGGGCCTTCCAAAAAATGTTCAACAGCTATTATTGTAACGATGAACAGGAAGCCCGTCCTATCGAAGAACTGGAAAAAGCCTTCGCCATCTACGGAAACGAAGGACTCAATGCCGCTTGCAGCAAAGATATCAGCTTTACTGCCGAAGAGTGGAACGCCAAAAGCGAAAAAGAAAAGCAGGAAATCCTGATGAACTATCGTATCGCTTATCTGGGTGAAACAATGGTAAACTGGTGTGCCGAATTAGGAACTGTACTGGCTAACGACGAGGTAGTAGACGGAGTCAGCGAACGTGGCGGTTTTCCTGTTATCCAGAAGAAAATGCGCCAATGGTGTTTGCGTGTATCTGCGTATGCACAACGCTTGCTTGATGGATTGGACACAATCGAATGGACAGATTCTCTGAAAGAAACCCAAAGAAACTGGATCGGACGTTCGGAAGGTGCTGAAGTGCAATTCAAAGTAAAAGACAGTGACCTTGAATTCACTATTTTTACCACTCGTGCAGATACCATGTTCGGTGTTACCTTTATGGTATTGGCTCCGGAAAGTGAATTGGTGGCACAGTTAACGACTCCTGAACAAAAAGCAGAAGTAGACGCCTACCTCGATCGTACCAAAAAACGTACGGAACGCGAACGTATTGCCGACCGTAGTGTTACCGGTGTGTTCAGTGGTTCGTATGCTATTAATCCGTTCACAGGTGAAGCAGTGCCTGTATGGATCAGCGATTACGTACTAGCCGGA
>ERZ827498.1678-NODE-1678-length-23747-cov-7.672337_pt1 | contig 23747 bp, 17 predicted proteins | sample MGYA00519865_ERZ827498 | MGnify/ENA primary metagenome ERZ827498 (study PRJEB31778, sample SAMEA3449328) | human gut metagenome | biome: human gut; feature: human-associated habitat; material: faeces | place: United Kingdom | collected 2010/2012 ...
AAGGGGCGACCTTTTTTCAAAAAGGGCCCCCTTCCCCCCTCAAAAAACAACCACCGCCTAGCGCAGGTCGGTGACGCGCTTGGACTTGCTGAAGGTACGGGGCAGGCTGGCGTGGTCGGCGAGTTTCACGGCCACGCGGGCCAGCAGGGACTTGTGCAGACGCTGTTCCAGCGCGGCCACCAGCTGGGCATCGCCGCCGGAGGTGGCGCCCTGGGCGCGTTCCACGGTCAGGGTCATGTGGTCCAGCGAGCGGTCGTCGCGGGTCAGTTCCACATGATATTCGCCGCCCAGTTCGGGGAAGGCGCCGATGACGTCCATGATCTGGCCGGGGTAGATGTTGACGCCGCGGTAGATGATCATGTCGTCGGAGCGGCCGAGGATGCGGTCATGGCGGGGCATGCTGAGGCCGCAGGGGCAGTCGCCGGGCAGCAGGCGGGAAAGGTCGTGGGTGCGGTAGCGCAGCAGGGGCACGGCCTCCTTGCGCAGGCTGGTGACCACCATCTCGCCCACTTCGCCTTCGGGCACGGGCTGCAGGGTCTCGGGATCGAGGATCTCGATGATGAACATGTCGGCCCAGTAGTGCAGGCCGTTGTGCTCGTCGCAGTCGATGGCCGTACCGGGGCCGTACATTTCGGTCATGCCCGCGATGTCATAGCTGCTTTCCAGACCAAGCTTGCTCTCGATGGCCAGACGCATCTTTTCGCTGCGGATCTCCGAGCCGCAGATGACCTTGCGCAGCTTGAGCTTGTCGCGGATACCGGCGCGCTCCACTTCTTCGGCCAGCAGCAGGGCCATGGAGGCCGTAGCGCCGAAACAGGTGGAGCCCATGTCGCGCAGGAGCTGCAGATGCATCTCCAGGTTGCCGGGGCCCACGGGGATGGTGAGCATGCCGAAGCGCTCGCTGCCCAGCTGGAAGCCCGCACCGGCCGTCCACAGGCCATAGCCCACGGCCACCTGCATGCGGTCCATGGGGGTCAGGCCAGCCATCTCGTAGCAACGGGCCATCTGCAAGGTAAAATTATTCACGTCATTGGCCGTGTAGGCCAGGATCTTGCGCTTGCCCGTGGTGCCGCTGGAGGCATGGATGCGCACCACTTCCTCTTCGGGCACGCAGAGCAGGGGCAGGGGATAGCCTTCGCGCAGGTCTTCCACGTCCACGGTGGGCAGACGGCGCAGATCGTCCAGCGAGGTGATGTCGTCAGGCGTGACGCCACAGGCTTCCAGACGTTTGCGATACTGGGGGGACTTGAAAGCCTGGCGCACGGTGAAGCGCAGGCCTTCCAGCTGCTGGCGGGCGATCTCTTCGGGAGAAAGCCGGGGGATGAAACGGTGAGTCATGGAACTGTCTCCTTGAGATCATGGACCGTGGCAACAGGGGCCACAGGGGGCCGCCGGGACACATCGCCGCAAGGCGGTATCCGCCTGTGCCGGAGCGGCAAACGGCGAATCCCTTTCCGGCCGGGAACGGCCGATGCGCCCGCCACAGTTTGCCGCCCGTCATTGTGCGCGTTTTTGTCCCAATGGGCAACAGGGAGAGAACAGGCGTGGGGAAGAGGCGCTCACGCGCTGTGGGGTGCCCCTATGAAAATGGCCCCGCGCCCCTCCGCATCACATTCCCCAACAGGAGGACATCACAGTCCGGCGGGACGGGGCGCCACGGGCAGCAGGCCTTCCAGCTCGATACCGGCAGGGCTCACCGAGGCGCGGTAGGGATAGATCTCCACCCCGGCATCCATCGCCTCATAGAACAGGGCCGCATAGGCGGGGTCCACCACGTCCGCCGGGCCGAAGCAATGGCCGTCCGGGCGCTGCACCAGATAGAACATGGCCGCGCGTTCGCCGCAGCGCACGATGTCCATGAGCTCGCGCAGATGCTTCTGACCGCGCTCCGTGGCCGCATCGGGAAAGCAGGCCACGCCGTCTTCCACCATGGTCACGTTCTTGCATTCCACCCACAGCGGCGGCAGATCCGGCCCGGTGAGGCAGGCATCCAGGCGGCTCTCGCCGCGTTTGGCCTCCCGGCGGCATTGCGTGTATCCGGCGGCAAAGGCCAGCCGCCCGGCATGGAAGGCAACCTCTATCATGCGGTTGGGCACGCTGGTGTTGACGCCCACCCAAAAGCCACGGCCCAGGGCGGAGCCATCCGCGCCTTCCTCCCCGCCGGGCAGGGACGGCACGGCCCGCTCGGCCAGCCAGACGGCCTCCTGCGTGTAGGGCAGCTTGCGCGCCGGATTGGCCGCGGGCGAGGCCAGCAGCGGGGCCCCGGCCAGGGTCAGGCCCAGCATGCTGCCGGAATTGTTGCTGTGGACCCAGACGTTCTGCCCGTCCAGCAGCATCTCCACACTGAAGCGCTTGTAACGCCTGATGAAACGCCCCACCACACAGCCTTGGGGAAGGGGCAGCAACGGTGTTTTTTCCATGGATCATCCTTAAAAGGGACACAGGGCCGCGGGGAGGGGCCCTCGTTTACAGTCAGATATGAACCTGATACGCTATTGCGCCGTGACCGGAGCGGGCGCGCCGCAGTCCGGCCACTCCTATTCCAGGCAAGGAGCACCCTATGCAGATTTCCGAACGTGTGCGCACCATGAAGCCCTCGCTGACCCTCAGCGTCAACACCCGCGCCATGGAGTTGCGGGCCCAGGGCATACAAGTCACCAGCCTGGCCGTGGGCGAGCCGGACTTCCCCACCCCCAAGCATATCTGTGAGGCCGCCAAGGCCGCCATCGACGCCAATTTCTGCCGCTACACGGCCGTGCCCGGCATCCCCGAGCTGCGGGCCGCGGTGGGCGGTTACTTCAAAAAATTCTACGGCGAGGACATCGCCCCCGAATGCACCATCGTTTCCGCCGGCGGCAAGCATGCCCTGTACAACTTCATGCAGGCCTCCATCAACCCCGGTGACGAAGTGCTGCTGCCCGCCCCCTACTGGGTCAGCTATCCCTACACCATCCAGCTGGCCGGCGGCGTGCCCGTCATCGTGCAGGCCTCGCTGGAACAGGGCTTCAAGGTCACGCCCGAGATGCTGGACGCCAAGTGCACCGACAAGACCAAGCTGCTGGTGCTCAACACGCCCAGCAACCCCACTGGTGCCGTTTACAATGCCGAAGAACTGGCCGCCATCCTGGACTGGGCCGACAGCCGCGACGTCTACGTGCTGACCGACGAGATCTATGACCAGCTGGTCTTCGCTCCGGCCAAGATGGCCAGCGCCGTGCACCACTTTGCCAAGAATCCCGAAAAGGTGGCCATCCTCAACGGCGTTTCCAAGAGCTTTGCCATGACCGGCTGGCGCGTGGGCTATGTGGTGGCCCACCCCGAGATCATCAAAAAGATGTCCAGCATGCAGGGCCACTGCACGTCCAACATCTGCTCCATCTCGCAAAAGGCCGCCCTGGCCGGCCTTACCGGTCCCCTGGATTTCCTGGGCGAGATGCGCAACGCCTTCCAGCGTCGCCGCGACCTGGCCATGGACATCATCAACGGCTGGGATTTCGCCTCCTGTCCCTGCCCGGACGGCGCCTTCTACCTGTTCGTGGATGTGCGCAAGTGCTTCGGCGGCACGGTCAAGAACTCCACCGAGCTCTGCACCTGGCTGCTGGACAAGGCCCGCGTGGCCGTGGTGCCCGGCGCCGCCTTCGGTGACGACAACTGCATCCGCTTCTCCTACGCCGTCAGCGACGACACCCTGCGCGACGCCCTGCAGCGCATCGGCGACGCCCTGTCCCAGCTGCGGTAGAGGATGTTTCTTGAGGGGAGGGGGAACCCCTCGCGTTGCTGTCGATGCCCGTAGCTTCCTTCGTCGCAACGGGCACGGCCCTTCAGGCCGCCATACGGTCACGCCTAGCGCGAGAGGCCCCTTTCCCCAGCGCGCTTTATTTGAAGGAGGTCTGCCCTCCCGGCAAAAAGCGCCCCGATGAATGCCCGGCTGACCCGCCAAGCGGGAGCAGCCATAAAAAACCAGGACCGCCATCCCCGCAGCCCAAAGGCATACGGGGAGGCGGTCCTGTCGTTTTCCTTGCGGAAGAGATCCCGACTTCTTACTTGTTGCCCAGGGTCTCCTGGAGCACGTCGATCATGAAGGCATCGGGATTCTTGGCGCAGGCGGCCAGGAACTTGTCCAGGGTCTCCTGCTTGGCCAGGATGGACTTTTCCGTCACATTGTACTGGCGGTTGTAGGCATCCAGCCAGATGACGAAGCCGCTGCCGTTCTCGGGATGTTCGTTATAGGCGCGGCACTTGGTCACGTCGGCTTCCCATTCGCCGCTGATGGGGCGGGGCAGCTTTTTCTTGAGGGGCTCCCAGATCTCGGCCACCACGGCGGTGGGCTGCTCCTGGCACATGAGGTAGGCCTGGGGCACCAGCACGTTGATGGCCTGCGGATCAGCCACGGTATAGCCGATGTTGGAGCTCACGTAGCCGTCGATCTGCAGGGCCTGGAAGACGGGCGGATCCTGGCTGACGGCGCCCTGCGCCACGAATTCGGCGCAGATGTAGTTGGCGGGGTCGATCTTTTCGTCTTCCGCCTGGGCAGCCAGGGGCAGGGCCAGCAGCAGGCAGCAGCACAAAAGCCATTTTTTCATGTTTCCTCCTGAAAATCCGGCAGCCCCACGACAGGCGTGGGGCTGACAGTCCAGAATCGGTGAGGAACAGGCCGCGGCCTATTCAAAGCGGCTGGCGCCGGTGATGAGCACCATGTCGGTAGGCACGTTCTCGTGGAAGCCCACGCTCTTGGTCTTGACCTTGGCGATCTTGTCCACCACGTCCATGCCTTCCACGACCTTGCCGAACACGCAGTAGCCCCAGCCGCTGGGCACGGGAGCGCTGTAGTTCAGGAAATCGTTGTCCACCAGGTTGATGAAGAACTGGGCGGTGGCGCTGTGGGGATCCATGGTGCGGGCCATGGCGATGGTGCCGTGGTCATTGGAAAGACCGTTGTCGGCTTCGTTCTTGATGGGGGCGCGGGTGGCCTTCTCGTCCATGCGGGGGCCAAGGCCGCCGCCCTGGATCATGAAGCCGGGGATCACGCGATGGAAAATGGTGTTGGCATAAAAGCCGTCATCCACATATTGCAGGAAGTTGGCGACGGTGTCGGGAGCCTTGTCGGGGAAGAGCTCGATCAGGATGTCGCCCGAGGTCGTTTCCAGCAGCACGGTGGGATTGGACATGGTAACTCCTTGAGGGAAATTTGCGGCGGCCATGCAACACGGCGGCCATCCGTCTCTATACGACAAGCGGCCGGCAAAGACAATGCGCCCCTCTCCGCCCCGGCGGGGTGACAGGAAGGGCCCGCGCGGCTACACTGCGGCCATGAGATCCCGCCAGACCACCGGCCAGCATACGCTGCCGTCCCTTGTCCCCGTCACCGATGCCGTGCCGCCGCCCGGCCACCGTCCGCCCGAAGACCATCTCCCCGAGCTGCAGCAGGCCCTGCTCGCCTGGTTCGACGCCAATGCCCGGCCCCTGCCCTGGCGGCGCCATTACACGCCCTACGGGGTCTGGATCTCGGAGATCATGCTCCAGCAGACCCAGATGGAGCGCGGCGTCAGCTACTTTTTGCGCTGGATGGAGCGCTTCCCCGATCTGCCCGCCCTGGCTGCCGCCTTCGAGGAGGACGTGCTGCACGCCTGGGAGGGCCTGGGCTACTATTCCCGCGCCCGCAACCTGCTGGCCGCCGCCCGTCTGGTCATGCAGGAACACGGCGGCGTCTTCCCCTCCGATCCCGAAGCCATCCGCGCCCTGCCCGGCATCGGCCCCTACACCACCGCCGCCATCGCCAGCATCGCCTTCAACCTGCCCGTGGCCTGTATCGACGCCAATGTGGAGCGGGTCATCGCCCGCGTCTTCGATGTGGACAGCCCGGTCAAATCCGGCCCGGCCGCCGCGCGCATCGCGGAGCTGGCCCGCCGTATCCTGCCCGAAGGCGATGCCCGCCGCCACAACCAGGCCATGATGGAGCTGGGCGCCCTGGTCTGCGGCAAGAAGCCCCGCTGCGGCCAGTGTCCCCTGGCCCGTTTCTGCACGGCCCTGCATCTGGGCATCGTGCATGAGCGTCCCGTACCGGGCAAAAAGGCGGAGATCACCCCCATCGAGGTGGTGACCGGCGTCCTTTCCAGCCACGACCGCGTCTTCGTCCAGAAGCGTCTGCCCCAGGGTGCCTGGGGCGGTCTGTGGGAATTCCCCGGCGGCCGCGTGGAGCCCGGCGAGACGCCGGAACAGGCCGTGGTGCGCGAATTCGCCGAAGAAACGGGCTTCACCGTCCGGGTGACGGCCCCGCTGGGCATCATCCGCCACGGCTACACCACCTACCGGGTGCGCCTGCACTGCTTCGCCCTGGAGCTGGTCACGGACGATACGCCCCGGCCGCCCGAGCCCCCCGTTCTCACGGCGGCCACGGCCTGCCGCTGGCTGGAGCGCGGAGAGCTGGAGAGCCTGGCCATGCCCGCCGCCCACCGCAAGCTGGCCGACAGCCTCACGGCGCCGAAAGGACCGCTGCTGACGGCTTTTTAGGGCTTTTTTTGAGGGGGAACCCCTCATCTCTGCTGTCGATGCCCGTAGGGCTCCTGCGTCGCCAACGGGCACGGCCCTGCGGGCCGCCATCCGGTCGCTACTGGCGCGAGAGGGGTTCCCCCTCAAACTCCCCCTCCCCAGTGCGCTTTATCAGGGGAGGCAGCGCGTCCTTGCCGCCCTCCACCGCAGGACTGGAGATGGGATGCCCTGCGCTCGCAGGAGTCCGGGACGGCGGACCGCCCTGTCCACCTCTCCCCAGTGAAGTCGCACGGGTCCGCGCCGCACTGGATGCCCGGCCTGTCCGCAGCGGCCTTTCCTGAAAAATCCGCGCCAAAAGCGGATTTTTCCGCCCCAGGCCATGAAAAAGGCTTGACAGGCACCTGATTCTCTCCTTATATGGTTGTCCGAAATGGCGCGGCAGTCACTGCCGCATCATCCTGATGCAGAACATGCGTTCACAACGGGGTGGCCTCAACAGGCCCCCTTTTTTTTGTACTTGCGACCGGGCAGACGCCCAGGAAGGGACATGAGCGAAAACAGCCTCAAGGAAACCGTCACCCGTCTGGCCACGCCCCTGGTCCAGGCTCAGGGTCTTGAAATCTGGGGTGTGGAGATCGCCCAGGCAGGCCGCACCACGGTGCGTGTGTTCGTCGACCTGCCGCTGGAGGTCAAACAGGCCCAGGCCGCGCTGTCCGCCGACAGCGATCCCGCCGACAACCTTGAGGACAGCGCCGACATCATGACGGCCAGCTCCGCCAGCATCGACCAGTGCGAGGAGATCTCGCGCCAGCTCGGTCTGGCCTTCGAAGTGGAAGATCTCATCGAACAGGCCTATGTGCTGGAAGTCTCCACGCCCGGCTTCAGCCGTCTGTTCTTCTCTCTCGACCAGATGCGTTCCTATGTGGGCGACATGGTGGAACTGCGCATGGTCTCCGCCTACGCTCCCGAGAACGCCCCCGCGGCCCGTCGTGCCTGGCGCGGCGTCCTGCGCGAAGTCACCGACAGCGCCGTGCGCGTGGCCCCGGCCAGCGTCTCGGCCGAGGGCGACATCTGCCCCGAGGCCATGGACGAGGTCCTGGTGCCCTGGGACATGGTGCGCCGCGCCAGCCGCATCCATATTTTCCGCCAGCCGCAGAAGCCCGGCAAGCAGCCCGCCCGCAAGGCCGCCAAGGCCGCGCCTCAGGGCGACGCCCCCAAGAAGGGCAAGGGCAAGAGCGGCAAGAGCAAGCATCCCGGCCGCAACGAGGCCGAAGACATATAACCGCACGGGCACGCCCTGCGGTCCTCTCACGCGGCCGCAAGGCCGCTTCGTCATCACCCGCCCGTGACGGCGGTTTCCGGCCCCGGCCGGTACACCAGGAAATTTATGCCGCCCTGTGCGGCAGCCGGAGGTAGCAATGAACCTTGAACTCAAAAAGGCCATTGACCAGATCAGCAAAGACAAGGGCCTTGACCGCGACATGCTCATCAAGACGCTTGAAGATGCCGTGCGCACCTCGGTGCAGCGCCGCTTCAGCGAAGATATGGATGTGGAAGTCCGGTACAACGACAACACCGGCGACATCGAAGTCTACCAGTTCAAGATCGTGGTGGAAGACGGCGAGGTCGAGAACGAAGACACCCACATCGGCATCACCGAAGCCCGCACCCATGATCCCTCCGTGCAGATCGACGACGAAGTCGGTTTCCGCGTGAAGGTGGAAGACCTGGGCCGCATCGCCGCCCAGTCCGCCAAGCAGGTCATCATCCAGCGCATGCGCGACGCCGAGCAGGAGATCATCTACGACGAGTACAAGGACCGCATGGGCGAGATCGTCTCCGGTATCGTGCAGCGTCGCGACAAGGGCGGCTGGGTGGTCAACCTGGGCCGCACCGAAGCCATCCTGCCCCGCGAGGAACAGATCCCCCGCGAACACTACAAGCGCAACGACCGCGTGCAGGCCATCATCATCGACGTGCGCAAGGAAGGCCGCGGCCCGCAGGTGGTCGTCTCCCGCGCGCACCGCGACTACATGGCCGCCCTGTTCCGCCGCGAAGTGCCCGAAGTGGACGACGGCGTGGTGCAGATCATGGGCGTGGCCCGCGACCCCGGTTCCCGCGCCAAGGTGGCCGTGCTCTCCCGTGAACGTGACGTGGATCCCGTGGGCGCCTGCGTGGGCGTGCGCGGTTCGCGCATCCAGAACATCGTGCAGGAACTGCGCGGCGAACGCATCGACATCGTGGTCTGGAGCCCCGATATCGCCACCTACGCCCGCAACGCCCTGGCCCCGGCCATGGTCTCCCGCATCGTGGTGGACGAAGAAGAGAACCTGCTGGAAGTCATCGTGCCCGATGACCAGCTGACCAACGCCATCGGCCGCAAGGGCCAGAATGTCAAGCTGGCTGCCCGCCTGCTGGGCTGGAAGGTCGATATCTTCACCGAGACCCGCTACAACGAGGCCAATGCCATCGGCCACGGTCTGGAGCAGGTGGCCAGCGTGGCCGAAGTCTCCATGAACCAGCTGCTGGAAGCGGGCTACACCTCGCTGGACCTGCTGCGTCAGGCCACTGACGAGGAACTGTCCGACAAGCTGGCCATCTCGGACAGCCGCATCGCCGACCTGCGTTCGGCCATCAACTTCCTGGCCCCCGTGGCCGAGCCCGAACCCCGGGCCGCTGAGGAAGAAACGACCGGCGCCGGCAACGGCGAAAAAGTCCAGGATGGTGATGAAGACTAGCCCCGACGCGCCCGCCGAGGGCTGTGAAGGGCCAGTGAGAATGTGCGTCATCTGCCGCCGCCGTTTCGCCAAGGCGGCACTGACGCGCCACGTGCGCGACGCGCACGGAAATTTGATTATCGACGCGCCGCAGACCAGTCCGGGCAGGGGCTGGTACCTGTGTGACGATCCGGCCTGCGCGGCACGATTCGCCAGGTTCAGACCGTCCGGACGGCGCAAGGGGGAAAAGTAATGTCGGACAGTAAAATCAAAATCAAGGATCTTGCCACTGAGCTCAAGATGGATGCCAAGGAACTGCTGCAGGAGCTGCAGTCCATGGGCTTCAACGTCAAAAGCGCCCAGGGCTCCATCCCCATGGAAGAAGTGAGCGGGGTTCGCGACCGTGTGGCCGAGAACCGCCAGCGCAAGGCCGGCCGCAAGGACGATCAGCCCACGGTCATCGTGCGCCGCCGCCGCGTGAAGGACGAAGCCCCGGCCGCGGAACAGCCCGTGGCCGGGACCAGGGCCGAAGCCGCGCCCGAAAAGGCTCCCGATCCGGCCGCCCCGGTGGAGACGCCCGCGGCCCGCGTGATCTCCGTCCCCGAGCCCGAAAAGGCTCCCGGGGGCAAGCCCGAACCTGTGAAGGCCGAACCCAAGGCCGAAAAGACTCCCGAACCCGTCGCCCCGGTGGAAACGCCCGCTGTCCGCGTGGTGGCCGCCCCCGAGGCCGAAAAGGCTCCTGAAGCCAAGCCCGAACCCGTGAAGAACGAAACCAAAGCCGACCCCAGGACCGAAGCCAAGCGCGAAGCCCGCGTGGAAAAGGCGACGCCCCGGACCGCCCGCGTGGTGGCTCCGGCCGGCGCCCGCGTCATCAGCCGTCCCGATGCCACGCCCACGGCCCGCGTCATCCGGCCCGCCCAGGCCGACGCGCCCGTGACCGGGACGGAAAACAAGCCCGGGGCCAAGCCCGAAAAGACCCCCGAAGCCAAGCCCGAAGTGCGCAAGAGCGCCGTGCTGGCCGCCATCAACGCCAAGGAAGCCGCCGAGAACGGCGCCGCGGAAAAGCCCGCCAAACCCCGCGCCGGCCGTCCTGACGCTTCGGCCATGCCCGAAGGCTCCTCCGCGCCCACGCTACCCCAGCGCGAGGCCCACGAGAACCGGGACGACCGCCCCGCCGAAGCCACGCCCACCCGCGCCCGCGTGGTGGCCCCGGCTCCCCAGGTGCGCGTCATCTCCCGTCCCCAGCCCGGCGCCGCGCCCGCCCGTGACAGCCGCGACGGCGGACGCGATCGCGACGGCAGCCGTGACGGCCGTGACCGCGACGGTCGTGACAACCGTTCCGGCCGCCCCGGCGGCAACCGTCCCGGCCTCGGCAACCGTCCCGGCTTCGGAGACCGTCCCGGCTTCGGAGACCGTCCCCGCGGCGGTACTCCCCGTCCCGCCGGTGGCGGCTACAGCGCTCCGGCACCTGCCGCTCCCCTGGACAGCCGCGACGGCCAGAGCAAGAAAAAGCGCAACAAGGGCCGCCGCACCGTCGATTTCCAGCAGGGCGATTTCGGCCGCCATCAGGACGATGATGACGCGCCGCGCCTGAACCGCAGCCCCCGCGGCCGCCGCAAGCCCGGCAAGCCCGCCGCCGTGCAGGCCTCCCAGCCGCTCAAGGCCGCCAAGCGCAAGATCCGCGTGACCGAAGCCATCCGCGTGGCCGACATGGCCCACCAGATGGGCCTCAAGGCCAACGAGATCATCAAGGTGCTCTTCGGTCTGGGCGTCATGGCCACCATCAACCAGTCGCTGGATATCGACACCGCCACCCTGGTGGCCGCCGAATTCGACTACGAAGTGGAAAAGGCCGGCTTCTCCGAAGAAGATTACCTGCTGCCCCAGCAGGAGGATAAGCCCGAAGATCTCAAGCCCCGTCCTCCGGTCGTCACCATCATGGGTCACGTCGACCACGGCAAGACCTCGCTGCTGGACGCCATCCGCAAGTCCAACGTCACCAGCGGCGAAGCCGGCGGCATCACCCAGCACATCGGTGCCTACCATGTGAAGACCAAGCGCGGCGAGATCGTCTTCCTCGACACCCCCGGTCACGAGGCCTTCACCGCCATGCGCGCCCGCGGCGCCCAGGTCACCGACCTGGTCATCCTGGTGGTGGCCGCCGACGACGGCGTCATGGAGCAGACCCGCGAAGCCGTGAACCACTCGCGCGCCGCCGGTGTGCCCATCATGGTGGCCGTCAACAAGATGGACAAGCCCGGCGCCGATCCCGACCGCGTGCTGCGTGAACTGTCCGAGATGGGCCTGCAGCCCGAAGACTGGGGCGGCGACACCATCGTGGCCAAGGTCTCCGCCAAGACCCGTCAGGGCCTGGACGACCTGCTGGAACTGGTGGCCCTGCAGTCCGAGATCATGGACCTCAAGGCCAACCCCAACAAGCCCGCCCACGGCCGCATCGTGGAAGCCAAGCTGGACAAGGGCCGCGGCCCCGTGGCCACCGTGCTCATCCAGGAAGGCACCCTGCACCAGGGCGACAACTTCGTGTGCGGCCAGTTCTCCGGCCGCGTGCGCGCCCTGATGAACGACCAGGGCAAGAAGGTCAAGGAAGCCGGTCCCTCCATTCCCGTGGAAGTGCAGGGCTTTGAAGGCGTGCCCGAAGCCGGTGAAGAGTTCTTCGCCGTGGCCGACGAAAAGCTGGCCCGCCGCATCGCCGAAATGCGCGCCACCAAGCAGCGCGAACGCGATCTGGCCAGCGAATCCAAGGTCACCCTGGAAACCTTCCTGTCGCGCCGCGCCTCCGACCAGGAGACCCTGACCCTCAACCTGGTGCTCAAGGCCGACGTGCAGGGCAGCCTGGAAGCCATCACCGAGGCCCTCAACAAGCAGAGCACGGAAAAGGTGCGCATCAACGTGGTGCACGGCGGCACCGGCGCCATCTCCGAATCCGACATCATGCTGGCTTCCGCCTCGCAGGCCATCATCATCGGCTTCAACGTGCGTCCCACCTCGCGCATCAAGGACATCGCCGAACGCGAGAACGTGGATATCCGCTTCTACGATATCATCTACAAGCTGGTGGATGACATCAAGAGCGCCATGGCCGGTCTGCTGGCTCCCGTGCAGCGCGAAGTCTACCTGGGCCAGGCTGAGGTCCGTAACACCTTCAGCGTGCCCAAGGTCGGCATCATCGCCGGTTCCTATGTGGCCGACGGCAAGATCGCCCGTAACGCCGGCGTGCGCCTGCTCCGCGACGGCGTGGTGGTCTACACCGGCAAGATCAGCTCCCTCAAGCGCTTCAAGGACGACGCCCGCGAAGTGGTCAAGGGCAACGAATGCGGCGTGGGCCTGGAAAACTTCAACGACGTCAAGATCGGCGACATCATCGAAGCCTTCGAGACCGTCGAGGAAGCTGCCACCCTGTAAGCCGCGGTGGCCCGGGCGGCCCGTCCCCTGCCGGACCGTCGCCCCTCGTAGCTTCCTGCGTCGCAACGATGGGCGCATCGAAGCCTTCGAGACCGTCGAGGAAGCTGCCACCCCGTAACAACGACAAACCGTGTCATGGCCGGGCCTGCCCCCGGTCATGGCAACGGATACCCCCATCGGGGAATGTCCCCCTTTTCCCCGCCAAGGCGGCCGGTCTTCCGGCCGCCTTTTTTGATGCTGTCAGGACAGGTGAGGGGGGAAGGGCCCCAAAAAGGTGTCCCTCTCCCCCCTCATAAAAATGCTATCCTCCCATCCGTTCCTGGCGGTAGCAACGGGCCAGCTCCACGAAACGGGGGGCCCATCCGGGCACTGCCGGGGCAAAGATATGACAATAGGCGGCCCAGACCCGGCCGCTCACCAGACCATCCCGGCCGTGGCCCTCGGCATCGCTGCCCATGCCCGTGCCCTTGCGCAGGCGCAGGGCATGATCCAGACGGCCGCTGACGGCGGCAGGCTCGTGGCAGAGGGAATAGTGAAACTCATGTCCGCGCAGGACAGAGCCCTGGGGGAAATAGGGATTGGGCAACACCACGTCGGCCCGCACATAACCCAAGCCCTGCGGCTTGGGGCAGAAGCGGGTCTCCACGGGAAAGATGCCGCTCATGGGCCAGCGCTGTCCGTCGCGCTCCAGAGCCGAAGCCAGGACCATGAAGCCGCCGCATTCGGCGTAGATGGGCAAGCCCTTGGCGGCCAGTGTACCCAGCCGGGCCAGATGCGGCGAAGCGGACAGCTCCCGGGCCCAGTCTTCGGGGAAACCGCCGCCCAGATACAGGCCGTCCAGCTCCGGCCACGCCGCGTCATCCAGCAGGGAAAGGCGTACCAGCTCCGCACCGGCCCGGCGCAGGGCTTCGAGGTTCTCCTCATAATAGAACCACAGGGCCCGGTCGCGCACATAGCCGATGCGCGGGGCATCCGCCCGGGGGGACGTCCCAGCCCCGGCAGCGGGGGCCGGAGCCTCGGAGCAGACCACAGGCTGCCCTTCGCCGGAAGAGGCCACAGCGCCCTCCCCGGCCCAGGCGGTCTCGTCCCAGAAATCCGGCTCTTCGGGCAGAGCGGGCAGGTCGTCGGCGATGGACAACACGCGGTCCATATCCACATGGTCGCGCACCACATCGGCCAGTTTTTCCAATATCTCCTGGGCCTGCGGGCTCAGATCGTCACCGCACAGCGAGGCGAGCCCCATGTGCCGTTCCGGCAGGGGATTCTCGCGCAGACGGGGGATGGCCCCCAGCACGGGCACGTCCGTGTAGGTGGTGATGGCCTCACGCAAAATGCCTTCGTGCCGGGCCGAGGCCACCTGATTGAGCACCACGCCCGCCAGACGCAGGCCGGGCTCGAAATTCCGTACCCCGGCCACCAGGGCAGCGGCCGTGCGGGTCATCTTGGTACAATCCAGACTGAGCAGCACCGGGCAGTCCAGCGTGCGGGCCAGTTCGGCCGTGGCGCAGGAGCCGCGCACGTCCATGCCGTCGAAGAGGCCGCGGTTGCCTTCCAGCAGGGCCAGCCGGGCCCCGCTGCGTCCCATCACATGGCGGAACAGGGCCCGCAGACGCGCGGGGGACAGGAAATAGGGGTCCAGATTGCTGGCCTGCCGTCCGGCCGCCAGCGAGAGCCAGGCCGCGTCGATATAGTCCGGGCCTTTCTTGAAGGGCTGAACGGCCAGCCCCTGCCGGGAAAAGGCCCGCGCCAGGCCCAGCGAGAGCAGGGTCTTGCCGCCGCCCCCGGACAGGGCGGAGATGCAGATACGGGCGGACGAGGCCCCTGCGCGGGGCGTGCGGGGATGGGAAGACACGGCGGGCATCCTTGGCTGACGGGAAGGCGGCAGGGCCGCGGGTATGAAAAAAGGGCACGACACCGGCCGGTGTCGTGCCCTGCGGGAGACTAGTGCTTGAAGGAACGCTGACCGGTGAAGACCATGGCCACCTGCGGGCTGGCTTCGTTGCAGGCCGCGATGACTTCGGTGTCACGCATGGAGCCGCCGGGCTGGCCGATGGCCGTGACGCCCTGGGCCATGGCGGCGTCCACGCCGTCACGGAAGGGGAAGAAGCCGTCGGAGATCAGCACCGTGCCGGGCAGACCGCCGCGGGCTTCCTGGGTACGGGCCTGGATGTCGTCCAGAGCGGCCTTGAGGGCTGCGTCGGTGGCGGCCTTCTGCTTGAGTTCGTAGAAGGAGAGGTTGTGCTCGCGGAAGGCCAGGGTATCGGCGTACTTGGTGTAGGCCTTGTGGATGGCCAGTTCCACGCAGCCCACGCGGTCCTGTTCACCGGTGCCGATGGCCACGGTGGCGCCGTTGCGGGCAAAGATGACCGAGTTGGAGGTCACGCCGGCTTCCACGGCCCAGGCAAAGCGCAGGTCGGCCATTTCCTGGGCGTTGGGCTTGCGGGCGGTGACGGTGACGCCGTTCTTGTCCGTGGCTTCGGCGGGCAGGAAGTCGGCATCGGTGAGGATGCGGTTCACGAAAGATTTCTGCACCACGATGCCGCCGTCGGCCAGGCTCTTGATGTCCAGGAAGGCGGACTGCGTCAGTTCGTCCAGGCGGCCCAGGCCGGGCAGTTCCATGATGCGCAGGTTCTTGCGGCCCTTGAGGATCTCCACGGCGCCTTCTTCATAGGCAGGAGCGGCCACCACTTCGAAGTAGCTGGCGGCTACCATCTCGGCGGCCTCGCGGGTGAAGGGACGGTTGACCACCACCGCGCCGCCGAAAGCGGCGATGCGGTCGCACCAGAAGGCCTTGTCCAGGGCAGCGGCCACGCCGCCGTCGTCCCAGGCAGCGCCGCAGGGGTTGTTGTGCTTGAGGATGATGGCCGCGGGGCGCTCGCTGAGGTACTGCAGGATGTTGGCGCCGTTGTCCACGTCGGTGAGGTTGGTCTTGCCGGGATGCTTGCCGGCCTGGATCATCTGGGCTTCGGTCATGGCCGACACGATGCCCTGACCGGGGCCACGCCAGCGCAGGCCGCCGCAGGTGATGCCACCTTCACGCAGTTCATACAGGGCAGCGGGCTGGTCGGGGTTTTCGCCGTAGCGCAGACCTTTTTCCTCGTTGTCCAGGGTCCAGACGCGCTTGTGGTACACAAGCTTTTCGTCACCCAGCAAAATGGTCATGGTCTCGGGAAAAGCGTCCTTGTGGACTTTCTTGTACATGGCCTTCAGGTCGGTCGTCATGATGCCTCCAGGTATGCCTAGCAAAAAAGGTGAAAGCGCTTCGCGGCGCGGCAATGGTGTAGCACAAAACGCCCCTCTCCACCAGTGCGTCCCCCGGGGGGGAGGAAGGCCCGCCGGCAGGGGCCTTCCCGGCCCGGAGGGGCGCCGGATTTGACGCAGGCCCGCAAATGGGCCATAACGACGGCGCGATATACGCGCTTCTGCCGGAGGAAACCATGGAAAAACTGCTCACCCGCCTTGCCCGCCAGCTGGACGCCCTCGACGAGGCGTCGCTCATGTCGCTGTGGAGCAAGTACGCCACCATCGCCAGCCGTTTCGAACCGACCCAGCGCTGGGAAGAGGCCGTCCTGGTCTTTTCCATGATCCAGGCCAAACGCTACAAGAACCAGCTGTTCAACTATTATTGGGCACAGCAGGCCCAGCCGCATGAAGACGGCCCCGCCCCCGCGGCCCAGCCCCTGGCCCCCGACTTCGACCTGATGCAGGGCCAGGCGGAAGCTCCCGCGCCGCACCGTTGCCGCGTCCTTTCGTTCCGCCCCGCGCCGGGAGATACGGCCCCCTCCCGCAAGGACGACTGAGCCGGGCCCTTCCCGCGCTGCATCCCGCTCACAAAAAACTAACGCTTCGCCTTGTACAGCATGGGCCGGGCCGTCTTCCGCACCTCCCGGCCTGCCCCGTCCGGCGACAACCGCCAGACAGCCCTTGCCTTTTTTTGCGTGTCGTGAGAAACCTCCGCACCCCGGATACGGCATCCGGGATCGCGAACCCCGGGGGATAAGGTTTTCCTGCGCAAGCGCAGTCCCCCTCACCAGCATCGGGGATGTCCGTCACATCCCTGCACAACGCACAGGAGTGGTTCCCATGCGTGCCAACATTCTTTGTGCCGGCTTCGGGACGCGTCTGCGCCCCTTCACCTATCTGAAGCCCAAGCCCCTGCTCAACATCGGCGGATATCCGCTGGTGGAACGTACCATCCGCCAGCTCCATGCCGACGGCGTCACCGACATCGCCCTGGTGGTCGGTTACAAGCACGAATGCTTCAACTATCTTGTGGACAAATACGGCGTCCAGCTCATCATCTCGGCGCAGTATGCCACGGCCAACAACTATTCCTCCCTCCAGCTGGTGGCCCACCGCCTGGGCGACAGCCTGGTCATCGACGGTGACACCTACATCCACCGTCCGGTGGTGCCCCTGGTGCGTCCCGGGGTCTCGCAGTTCATCTGCCAGCAGACCCAGCAGGGCCATGAATGGGAGCTGATCACCGATGCCGACGACCGCGTGGTCTCCGTGCGCAAGGATTCGCCCTCGGGCTACTGCATGTCCGGCGTCTCCTACTGGACCGAGGAGGCCGCGGCCCTCATCCGCGAGGAACTGGACAGGAGCGGCCCGGACGACTACTGGGAAGACTCCGTCATCCGCATCCTGGACCGCGTGCCCGTCTACGCCACGCGGGTGAAGATGCTGCTCTGCGAGATCGACAGCCTGAGCGACGCCCTTTCCCTGGGCCTGCTGACGCCCGACGAACTGGCCGACCAGTGCTCCGAGACCCAGATGGCCGAAAAGCTCAAGGGCCTGACCAACGACACCTATCACATCCAGCTGGACGGCAAGGGCCTTGTGCTGCGCATCCCCGGCCAGGGCACCGACCAGATCATCGACCGCAGCGTGGAAGCGGCCATGCTGGAGATGGTGAAGGATCTGGACATCACGCCCGAGTGCCACTTCTACGCGGGCGGCATCAAGACCACGGACTTTCTGGAAGGCTACCGCATCCTGAACCACGACACCCTGGACCGGTTCGAGGTGCGCGGGGTGGTGGACATCATGCGCCGCCTGCATGACATCCGCATGCCCGAAGGCTTCCGCGAAAAGTACGGCCCCAGCGCCGTGCTCTCCGTGCTTTCCGAGGTCAAGCTCTACGAACGCCAGAGCGGCGTCAACCTGCTGGCCGACCATGAGCGCAGCCTGTTCTACGATTTCGCCCGCGAGATGGACAGCGACGAGAAGCGCTTCTGCCATCGCGACTTCGTGCTGGAGAACATTCTGCGCAAGGGCGACGACATCAAGCTCATCGACTTCGAGTACGCCTGCTTCTGCTCGCCCTACTGGGACTACGCCAGCTTCGTCACCGAGACCCGTCTTTCCGGCCCCCTGCTGGACGCCTTTATCGAAGCCAGCGGCGCGGACCGCACCCGCCTGCTCAAGGCCATGATCATCGTGGATTACATCTGGGGCCTGTGGGGCTTCTACCGCGAGTGCATCGACTACGGTCGTGGCCGCATCGCGGAAATGGACCGCAACCTGAAACTGCTGCAACGCGGAGAACAACTGGCATGAAGCGCGGTTTTCTGATTTCCGTGGGCGCCTATCTGGGGCTCTGGCTGGTGCTGGAAGCCCTGTTCCCCGCGCCCTCCTACGCCTACCTCGACCCCGGCACGGGCAACGTGCTGGTCTACCTGGCCATCAGCCTGGTGGGTACGGTGCTCTATTTCGTCAAGAACATCGTCTACGCCATCATGGGCAGGGCCAAGGGTGAGCGCCGTCCCGAAAAGCAGCTGCACCACGAGCGCATCCTCATGTTCTCCGAAGGCCGCAGCTACTATTACACCTTCAAGCCCGTCATCGACGCCTTCCTGCGCCGCGGCGTGCCCTTCTCCTACATCACCATGGATGTGGAAGACCCGGCCCTGACCATCGAGAACGACCTCATGAACTCGCGCTACATCGGCACGGGTTCCGCGGCCTTTGCCCGCGCCGCCGGTCGCCGCGCCGACATCATGCTCTCCACCACGCCCAACATCGGCACGCCCGGCTTCCCCATGCCGCGTCCGCGCCGCGTGACCAACCTGGCCCATATCTGCCACGGCGTGGGCGACATCGCCATGTACCAGAAAGGCTCCCTGGACCATTACGACGCCGTCCTGATGGTGGGCGACTTCATGCTGCCCAGCATCCGCAAGGTGGAAGAGCTGCGCGGCCTGCCGCCCAAGGAATGCGTCTCCCTGGGCCTGCCCTATCTGGACGAGCTGGCCGCCAAAGCCCGCAAGAAGGAAGGCCGGAGCACCCCGCCCGTGGTGCTGGTGGCCCCCTCGTGGGGCAACAAGGGCTGCCTCAACATCTGCGGCCCCAACTTCCTGCTGGATCTGGCCAAGGCCGGCTATGACGTGATCCTGCGCCCGCATCCCCAGTCCCTCAAGGTGGAGACCGAGATGCTGGACACCATCCACGAGATGCTGCGCGACTACCCCAACGTCAGCTTCGATACCGAGATGGACGCCACCGCCTCCATGAGCCGGGCCGACGTCATGATCTCGGACAAGTCCTGCGTGCGCTTCGACTTCGCCTTCCTTTACGAGAAGCCCGTCATCACCCTGGACATCCCCGTGCGCAACCCCGAACTCTACGAGGTGGCGGACCTGGGCGTCATCTGGGAAGACACTGTGGCCGCCCGTCTGGGCGAAGTGGTCTCGCCCGAGGACTTCAACAACATCGTGCCCGTGGTGGAACGCGCCCTCAAGACGCCTTCCTCCGCCATCGCCGCCTTCCGCGAGGAATCCGTGGCCTGCTGGGGCCGGAGCGGTGAAGCCATCGCCCAGTGGACCGTGGACACCCTGGCCCGCATGGACGCCGAACACGCGGCCGAAGCTGCCGCCACCAAAACGAAATAGCACGGCCCTTGCCGGATATGCTTTCAAGGAAACGCCATGTCGCTTCTGTATGAAATATTCATCCTGCCCATCGAGATCATCTACCGGGCCATCTATCTCGGCAGCCTCCAGTTCACCCACAACTACGGCCTGAGCATCCTCGTCCTGTCCTGCATCAGCGCCGTGGCCTTCATCCCCCTGGGACGTCTGGCCGTGGGCACCCAGGCCCGGGAAAAGAAACTCCAGATGATCATGGCCCCGCAGCTGGCCCGCATCCGCAAGGAATCCAAGGGGGCCGAGCGCCAGCGCCGCATCAACAACCTCTACAAGCGCTATGCCTACCATCCGCTGCTGGCCGTCCGGTCGGCCTTCGGCGTGGCCCTGCAGATCCCCTTCCTGACCGGCGCGTACTACATGATCCTGGGGCTCACCCAACTGCAGGGCCAGCCCTGCCTGATGATCCCCGACCTTTCGCAGCCCGACGGCCTGCTCTGGGGCGTCAACGCCCTGCCCATCGTCATGACCGTGGTCAACATCATCGCCACGCTGACCACCCCGGGCCTGACGCGCAAGGACACCCTGCAGGCCATCATCATCGCCTTCTTCTTCCTGGCGCTGCTGTACAACGCGGCCTCGGCCCTGCTCATCTTCTGGACCATGAACAACGTCTTCTTCCTGCTCCAGAACCTGCGCCTGCCCATCCGCCTGCCCCGTTTCCGCAAGCCCGGCTTTGCCCAGGGCGGCATGAACACCGTCATGGCCGCCACCATGCGCTCGGTCTACAGCCTGTCCTGCGCCGGTCTGGCCATCCTGATCTTCCTGTACGTGCCCTTCCAGTCCTACGCCAGCGACCCCAACTTCTTCGCCGCCGGTCCCCTGGACGTGCTGCTGGGCATGGTGCGCTACCTTTCGCTGACCTTCTTCGTGGTCTTCGTGCTCTGGCTCTGGTTCCCGGCCAAGGCCAAGACCATCCCGGCCTTCGTGGCCTTCTGGGCTCTGAGCCTCGCCTTCGTGAACCTTTTCGTGCTGCCCGGCCACTTCGGCGCCCTGGACGGCATCCGCTTCCTGCGTGAGGCCGCCCTCACCGGCCCCATGAGCACCTTCAAGGACGGCCTGCTGCCCGTGCTGGTGGCCCTGGGCCTGACGGCCCTGCTGTTCGCCTTCCCCAAGGTGCGCCTGCAGCTGCCGCGCGTGCTCTCCATAGCCGTGTTCTCCCTGGTGGCCCTCACGGCCTGGAACGCCCTGACCGCCGAAGAGCCCGAACAGGCCAAGACCAGCTTCACCCCGCCCGCCTATGTGGCTGACATGCAGTCCTATTCCAAGGACGGCGAAAACGTCATCGTCATCGTCATGGACATGTTCACCGGCGGCCATATCGAACGGATGCTGGACGACCCCTGGTTCACCAACGGCTTCCGCAAGGGCATGGACGGCTTCGTCTGGTACCCCGACACCATCTCCATGGCCGACGCCACGGTCATGAGCCTGCCCAGCATCTACGGCGGCCACGCCTACAGCCCGGCGGCCGTCAACGCCCGCCGCAACGTGACCCTGGAAGAGAACATCAACAGCGCCTTTGCCGTGATGCCCCGCAACTTCGCGGCCCACGGCTACGACGTCTGCATGCTCAACGGCCTGGAGTTCTTCAACCAGGACTTCTATGAGCGTCACCTCGGCAAGGTGGAGAACGTCACCACCGTGCCCCAGGTCAAGGACGACTTCCAGCTCAAGTACCACCAGGGCACCAGCCTGCGGGACTTCAGCAGCTTCTTCGCCATGCTGGGCCTGTTCCAGGCCTCGCCCAACATCATCAAGCAGAAGATCTACGACGACGGCAACTGGCATGACGCCGGCGACGGCATCCTGGTGGCCAGCATGGACGCCTGCCGCGCGGGCGACGCCTTCTTCCGCTTCGCCTTCACCTCGGGCATCACCACCGATGCCCCGCGCAGCACGGCCAAGGTCTTCTACACCATGCTGTCCCACTACATGTGGCACTACGCCCCCGACCTCAAGGACGGCCAGCCCGAGATCGTGGCCGACCCCTATCCGGCCACCGAGGGCCAGCTCTTCTTCGTCGACGGCCTGCTGCCCGAACACTACTACGCCGAACGCCACCTGCTGCGTTATCTGATGATCTTCTTCGACCAGCTCAAGGAAGCCGGCATCTACGACAACACGCGCATCATCCTGGTCTCCGACCACGGCGAGAGCGACAGCCCCATGGTGGAGCGTACCTACAACGACGGCAAGGAATACCCCGACGGTACCGTCTTCCAGACCGCGACCTACGCTCCCGGCCGTCCCCACGCCCTCCTGATGGTCAAGGAACCCCACCAGCGCGGCGAGCTGCGCATCAGCGATGCCTTCATGTCCAGCGCCGACGTGCCCACCCTGGCCCTGCAGGGCGTGGGTGCCTCCGACGAGTTCGAGATGCGTGACCCGGCCGCCCTGCCCAAGCCGCGCATCCTCACCCATGCCCGCGGCGGCGCGCGCTGGAGCGAGCACAAGGAGAACGCCTACATCTTCGAACAGTACCGCATGGAAGGCACCCTGTTCGATGCCTCCAAGTGCACGCGTGAAGGCGCCTACCAATAACGGTCCCGCTGCTCCGGCAGCGTCATGAAAGGGGGGAAGGAGCATCCCGGCAGGGATGTCCCTTTCCCCCTTTTTTCGCGGCCCCGGCCCTGCCGGAACGCGGATCTCATAAAATTTTACCCATTTTTCTCCCCCGGCGGCCCCGGCATTTGACTTGTCCGCTGTTAGCGGCTAGAAAAAACTAAGGCATTGCGGCCAACGTTGTTCCCCTTAGTCGTCAGGCTACGGGGTTTTCGCGTGTGGACGACAAAACTTCAGCCTTGGCCCGCGCCATGCGGGCAGTGCAGGTGGATATATGGCAAATACGGTCATTATCGGCGCCCAGTGGGGCGACGAGGGCAAGGGAAAGATTGTGGACATGCTCAGCGCGCAGAGCGGGCTGATCGTGCGTTTCCAGGGCGGCAACAACGCCGGCCACACCATCAAGGTCCAGGGCAAGGAGACCATCCTGCACCTGATCCCCTCGGGCATCCTGCACGAGGGCAAAAACTGCCTGATCGGCAACGGTGTGGTGCTGGACCCCTTCGTCTTCCTCAAGGAAGTGGACGAACTGGCGGCCAAGGGCATCGACGTGTCCCCCAGCCGTCTGGGCATCAGCAAAAAGACCCACCTGATCATGCCCTACCACAAGAGCCTGGACAATGCCCGCGAAGCCAAGCGTGCCGGCAAGAAGATCGGCACCACCGGCCGCGGCATCGGCCCCTGCTATGAGGACAAGGCTTCCCGCGTGGGCCTGCGTGCCGGTGACCTCACCAACCCGCAGCTGGTGCGCGAAAAAGTGCATCACGCCCTGCTGGAAAAGAACGTCCTGCTGCGCGAGCTCTACAAGTACGACACCCTGGACGAGAACCAGGTCTGCGAAGAGCTGCTGGCCATCGCCCCGCGCATCACGCCCTATCTGAAGGACGCCTCCTCCGAGATCCAGAAGGCCCAGGCCGCCGGTCAGGACATCCTGTTCGAAGGCGCCCAGGGCATCCACCTGGACATCGACCACGGCACCTATCCCTTCGTGACCTCCTCCAGCACCGTGGCCAGCTCCGCCGCCGCCGGCAGCGGTGTGGGCCCCTCCGCCCTGGAGCGCGTGGTGGGCATCGTCAAGGCCTACACTACCCGCGTGGGCTCCGGCCCCTTCCCCACCGAGCTGGAAGACGACACCGGCCGCTACATCCAGACCAACGGTCATGAGTTCGGCGCCACCACCGGCCGTCCGCGCCGCTGCGGCTGGCTGGACGTGGTCATCCTGCGCGAGACCGTGCGCCTGTGCGGCCTTACCGACATCGCCCTGACCAAGCTGGACGTGCTCCAGAACCTGCCCGCCCTGCAGATCTGCGTGGCTTATGAACTGGACGGCCAGCGTCTGGAATACCCCCCGCAGGAAGAAGGCGCCCTGGGCCGCGTGAAGCCCATCTATGAAGAAATGCCCGGCTTCGAGGACGACATCAGCCAGTGCACCAGCGTCGAGCAGCTGCCCGAAAACGTGCGTGCCTACATCGCCCGCATCGAAGAACTCACCGGCGTGCGCGTCTCCTTCATCTCCGTGGGTGCCGACCGCGCCCAGACCATCGTCCGCTAAGCGTTCGCGCTTGAGATAGATCCTGCGAGGGGGGAGAGGGAAACCTTTTTGAAAAAAGGTTCTCCCTCTCCCCCC
>ERZ827498.1693-NODE-1693-length-23590-cov-12.589887_pt1 | contig 23590 bp, 20 predicted proteins | sample MGYA00519865_ERZ827498 | MGnify/ENA primary metagenome ERZ827498 (study PRJEB31778, sample SAMEA3449328) | human gut metagenome | biome: human gut; feature: human-associated habitat; material: faeces | place: United Kingdom | collected 2010/2012 ...
ACGTCGTGGTCTGCATGATCATCGCCATCGTCCTGATGATCGGCACCCTGCTGGTCATCCGCGCCGTCACCGCTAAGAAGCACGCCGGCGTCTTCCAGGAAATGGCTGCTGCCAACAAGGCTCTGGCCAAGTAATTCCCGCGAAGCCTACATAAAAAAACAGGTCCGCACCTGCGGACCTGTTTTTTAGCTTGTCAAAAAGGGCAACGCCCTTTTTGACAAGCTAAAAACGGCTCATATGCCGAAAAAGCGTTTTCCATTGTCCCAGGTGGCCTGCTCCACCGCTGCCGGGGTCATGTCCCGCAGCTGGGCGATCCTCTCGGCCACCAGGTGCACATAGGTGGAGTCATTGCGGCGGCCCCGATAGGGCACCGGGGTCAGGTAGGGGGCGTCCGTCTCAATCATCAGCCGCTCCATGGGGACGGCCCGGATGACCTCCGGGGCCTTGCGGGCGTTTTTGAAGGTAGCTGCCCCGTTGAAGGACAGGTACCAGCCCCGTTCCACCAGCTCCCGGGCCATTTCCACGGACCCGGCGAAGCAGTGGAACACGCCCCGCACCCGGGAAAATTCCCGGACTATGTCCATGGTGTCGGCGTGGGCGTCCCGGTCGTGGATGATCACCGGCAGCTGAAGCTCCTGGGCCAGGGCCAGCTGCTGCCGCAGCACCTGCTGCTGCAGGTCTCGGGGTGGATTCTCCGGCCAGTAGTAGTCCAGGCCGATCTCACCGATGGCCACCACCTTATCCTCCTGGGCCAGAGCCCGGATCTCCGTCAGATGCTCCGGGCGGAAATCGCCGCAGTTTTCCGGATGGATGCCCACGGCAGCGTAGATATGGGGAAAACGATGGGCCAGCTCCACCGCCGTCCGGGAGGACGCCACGGTGCAGCCGGGGTTTACCACCAGACCGACGCCGCGCTCCGGCAGAGAAGCCAGCAGGGCCTCCCGGTCCGGGGCGAACTGGTCGTCGTCATAATGGGCGTGGGTGTCAAACAGCATGGCGGGCCCTCAGTCCAGGCGGACCTTACCCAGCCGGGCGTCCGCCACATACTGGGCCTTCAGCTCCCGCAGCCGGTCCATATGGGCCGTGCGCAGGTGGACCTGCTGCTTTTCCTCCGACTCCCACTGCTCCACCAGGAGGATCTCGTCGGCATTCTGGACGGACAGGAAATAATCGTACCGCAGGCAGCCGTCCTCCCGGCGAATGGCGTCGATGATGCCCTCGGTGGTCAGCTGGCGCAGGAAGCTCTCCCGGCAGCCGGGCTTGGCCAGATAGCGCACGTACAGGGTCAGGGTAGTTTCCATAGAGAAGCGCTCCTTATTGATAATGTTGGTCCAGTACCGCGATCATGGCGGCAATGGCGTTTTCCCGGCAGTCCGGCAGGACTCGGACTCCGGGCACCCGGCGCACCGACTCGATGGCGTTGGCCGGGGCAAAGGACATGCCGGCAAACGCCAGCATGGGGATGTCATTGGCGTGGTCCCCCACGCAGCACACATTCTCCCGCCGGATATGCAGCAGCTGCGCCAGACGGCGGACCATGCCGCCCTTGTTGGCGCCCTTGGCGGTGATCTCCAGCAGCGTGGATGCGCTGGCCACGATCTCATACTCCCGGCTCCAGGATTGCTCCCGGATATATTTTTCCAGCTGCCGCAGCCGGGGAGGCTCCTCCTCAAACAGCAGCTTGGCAATAGGTGACGGAGCCTGGTCCAGACTGTCCAGCTCCACCGACGGGGAGTGGGTCAGGTGCAGGTGCCGGGCGGTGATCTCGTTGGGGTGCACCACATGGATGGAGTTGTCGTCGTGGTAGATCTCAAAGGTCAGGTCCGGCATTTCCGCCGTCAGCTGCCGGACGTGGTCCCGGATGCGCTCCGGCAGAAAGGCGGTGCAGAGGTACCGCCCGGCGGCAAAGTCATAGATGGCCGCGCCGTTGAAGAGCACGGTGGGGCCATTCATGGGGATGCCGTCCTTCAGGGCGGCGAAGGAGGGCAGGGCCCGGCCGGTGGACACGCAGAAGGTGCCGCCCTGGGCCATGAAATACTCCATGGCTGCCCGGTTTTCCGGCGATACCGGGGGGATGCCGCCCTTTCCCCGAAGGGAATCCTCCGTGTAGACGATGGTGTTGTCATAATCGCTGGCGATAAGGACGCCGTCAAACTTTCCCATAGCTTATCCCTCTGCCGCAGGCGTGCCGCCTCCGCCGCTTCTGCGGCGTCCGCCCCGGTGGCGGGGACGGCGGCGGGACTGGGCGCCCTCCTGGGGCGCCGCGTTCTCCGCGGGCTTCTGAGACGGCTTGGGGGCGCCGCTCTTCGGCGGCTGGGGACGGTTCTCCTGGGGCTTGTCCCCGGGCTTGCGGCGGGGACGGCGGGGCTTGTCGTCGGCCCTGGGCCCATCGGGACGCTTCTTTTCCGGCGGACGGGGCTTCTCCCGCTTCTCCGGGACCTTCTCCGCCGTCTGCTGGGGCTTGCTTCCGCCGCCCCGGCGGCGGCGCTCGTTCCGGCGGCGGGCGGGCCGTTCCTCCCGGGCAGGGGCGTCGGGATCAAAGTCCGCAATGACCAGGGGCATGGGGAACTCGTCCTCCTTCCGCTCCTCCACATACCGGGCGGGCCGCTCCTGGGGCACCTGGATGCCGTCGCGGCTGCCCTTGCCGTTGCGCAGCACACACAGCTCGCAGTTGTGGTAGCACCGGGGGGCTTCGGGCTTCTCATCCAGCCGGACATGAACCGTTTCCTTCAGCACGTTCACGTCGCAGATGTTGCCGGGGCCATCCGGCGTCTGGACAAAGGAGTCGTTCTTGGGCATGCGCTTCAGAGCGTCCTCATAGGCGTCCTGCTCATATTTCAGGCAGCACATCAGCCGCCCGCAGGTGCCGGAAATTTTCGTGGGGTTCAGGGACAGACTCTGGGTCTTGGCCATTTTGATGGACACGGGCACAAAGTCATCCAGAAACTGGGCACAGCAGAAGGGGCGGCCGCAGATCCCCAGGCCCCCCAGCATCTTGGCCTCGTCCCGGACGCCGATCTGCCGCAGCTCGATGCGGGCCCGGAACACCGACGCCAGGTCCTTTACCAGCTCCCGGAAGTCCACCCGCCCGTCGGCGGTGAAGAAGAACAGAATCTTGTTCCCCTCGAAGCTGCACTCCACCCGCACCAGCTTCATCTCCAGGTTGTGCTGGAGGATCTTCCGCTGGCAGATATCGAAGGCTTCCTTCTCCCGGGTGCGGTTGTGGGCCGCTGTGCGGCGGTCGTTCTCCGTGGCCACCCGGACCATGGGCCGCAGGGGCTGGATGACGCAGCAGTCGTCCACCGGGTGGTTGCCCATGGTACACTGGGCGTATTCCAGGCCCTGGGCCGTCTCCACGATGACGTGGTCCCCGGTCTGCACCTGCACGTCGCCGGGGTCAAAGAAGTAGGTTTTGCATCCGCTGCGGAAGCGGACGCTGATCACAGTTGTCATATATTTCGATTCCTTTCCGTGTATGTCAAAGCAGCTTTTCCCACCCGGCGCACAGGGCTCCCAGCACATGGCCCACGCCCACGTTATAGCGGCACTCCAGGCAGTATTGCTTCATCAGGTCTGTCATGCCCTGCAGCTGGCGCACGGTAAGCCCCCGGCGCAGCTCCTCCGCCCCGGGAATGTCCGCAGGGTCTGGCTTGCCGCAGGCGGCCAGCAGCGCCTCGGCAGAGGCTCGCCAGGCGTTCTCCAGCAGCTGCTGGAGCTGCTCGCGCTTGAGGCGCTTATTCTCCAGCCCCACCAGGTATTGGCTCACCGGCAGCAGCTGTCCCGAAGCGAAGGCCCGGCACAGGTCCCGGGCGGCGTCGTCCCGGGCGTCCTCGTCCTCGCCCCGGAGCTTCCACTCCACGCACCGGGAGCGGATGGTGGGCAGCAGCGCCGCCGCCGTCTCCGTGCAGAACAGGAACGCCGCGTAGGGCGGCCCCTCCTCCACCAGCTTCAGCAGCACGTTCTGGTCCCGCTGGTTCAAAGCGTCGCAGTCCGGGAAGATGTACACCTTGGCGGCCCCGTCGTTGGGGCGGATGTATGCATCCTGCCGCAGGCTTCGCAGCAGGTCCACCGGCAGCTCCCGGTGGTCGGGGTCCTGCACCGTCTGGACATCGGGGTGGATGTCCTCCAGCACCTTGCGGCACTGGCGGCATTGCAGGCAGGGCTTTCCGCTTTGCGCCTCGCACTCCATGGCGGCGGCGGCAAAGCGGGCGGCGGCCATGCGGTCTCCGCTGCCGGAGAAGATGATGGCATGGGGCAGGGCTCCGCCTGCGGCGGCCCGGCGCAGCCGGCGGGCCAATGTGCTGTTTTCCGGCAGAAGATGCCCCACGGTCCTTCCTCCCCATTGTCATACTTTCCGATTTTATAAGTATAGCATACCCTCCGTCCCGTCTGCAAGGTGCCGGGACGGGTTTTCTGCAAAAAATAGTTTCCCGTCAGGAGATTATTCCCGGTAATTTTGGGCCATAATGGCAAAAAGATTCCTTTTTGCGAAAATAGTCTTGCTTTTGACAGAAGATATGCCTATAATAAGTTGTTCGCAATTTTATTTTATATACGGAGGGAACTACATGAGTAAGAAGTATTGCTATCTCTTTACCGAGGGCAACGCCAAGATGCGCGAGCTGCTGGGCGGTAAGGGCGCCAATCTGGCCGAGATGACCAACATCGGCCTGCCCGTCCCCCAGGGCTTCACCATCACCACCGAGGCCTGCACCCAGTATTATGAAGATGGCCGCCAGATCAACGACGCCATCATGGCCGAGATCATGGAATACATCGAGAAGATGGAGCAGATCACCGGCAAGAAGTTCGGCGATCATGAGAATCCCCTGCTGGTCTCCGTCCGCTCCGGCGCCCGCGCCTCCATGCCCGGCATGATGGACACCATCCTGAACCTGGGCCTCAATGAGGACGTGGTGGACGTCATCGCCAAGAAGTCCAACAACCCCCGCTGGGCCTGGGACTGCTATCGCCGCTTCATCCAGATGTACTCCGACGTGGTCATGGAGGTGGGCAAGAAGTATTTCGAGCAGCTCATCGACGAGATGAAGGCCAGGAAGGGCGTCACCCAGGACGTGGAGCTCACCGCTGAGGACCTGAAGGAGCTGGCCGGCCAGTTCAAGGCCGAGTATAAGGCAAAGATCGGCCAGGACTTCCCCTCTGATCCCAAGGAGCAGCTGCTGGGCGCCATCAAGGCCGTGTTCCGCAGCTGGGATAACCCCCGCGCCAACGTGTATCGCCGGGACAACGACATCCCCTATTCCTGGGGCACCGCCGTCAACGTCCAGTCCATGGCCTTCGGCAACATGGGCGACGACTGCGGCACCGGCGTGGCCTTCACCCGCAACCCCGCCACCGGCGAGAAGAAGCTCATGGGCGAGTTCCTGACCAATGCCCAGGGCGAGGACGTGGTGGCCGGCGTGCGCACCCCCATGCCCATCGACCAGATGGCCGAGAAGTTCCCCGAGGCCTATGCCCAGTTCGTGGAGGTCTGCCGCACCCTGGAGGACCACTATCGCGACATGCAGGACATGGAGTTCACCGTGGAGCATGGCCAGCTGTACATGCTCCAGACCCGCAACGGCAAGCGCACCGCTCCCGCCGCCCTGAAGATCGCCTGCGACCTGGTGGACGAGGGCATGATCTCCGAGCAGCAGGCTGTTGCCATGATCGACCCCCGGAACCTGGATACGCTGCTGCATCCCCAGTTTGACCCCGCCGCTTTGAAGGCCGCCGCCCCTGTGGGCAAGGCTCTGCCCGCCTCTCCCGGCGCCGCCTGCGGCAAGATCGTCTACTCTGCTGAGGACGCCAAGGAATGGGCTGCCCGGGGCGAGAAGGTGGTCCTGGTCCGTCTGGAGACCTCTCCCGAGGATATCGAGGGCATGAAGGCCGCTCAGGGCATCCTGACCGTTCGCGGCGGCATGACCTCCCACGCCGCCGTTGTGGCCCGCGGCATGGGCAAGTGCTGCGTCTCCGGCTGCGGCGCCATCGTCATGGACGAGGAGAACAAGCAGTTCACCCTGGCCGGCAAGACCTATCACGAGGGTGACTGGCTGAGCCTGGACGGCTCCACCGGCAACATCTACGACGGCGCTATGCCCACCGTGGACGCCAGCGTGGGCGGCGACTTCGGCCGCATCATGGCCTGGGCCGACAAGTATCGCCGGCTGCAGGTCCGCACCAACGCCGACACCCCCCACGATGCCGCCAAGGCCCGTGAGCTGGGCGCCCAGGGCATCGGCCTGTGCCGCACCGAGCATATGTTCTTCGAGAGCGACCGCATCGCCGCCATCCGTGAGATGATCTGCTCCGACACCGTGGAGCAGCGCGAGAAGGCCCTGGCCAAGCTGCTGCCCATGCAGCAGGGCGACTTCGAGGGCATCTATGAGGCCATGGAGGGCTGCCCCGTGACCATCCGCTTCCTGGATCCCCCTCTGCACGAGTTCGTTCCCACCGAGGAGGCCGACATCGAGCTGCTGGCCAAGGATATGGGCAAGACCGTGGCCGAGATTAAGGCCATCATCGCCTCCCTGCACGAGTTCAACCCCATGATGGGTCACCGTGGCTGCCGTCTGGCCGTCACCTTCCCCGAGATCGCCGTCATGCAGACCCGTGCCGTCATCCGCGCCGCCATCAACGTTCAGAAGCGTCATCCCGAGTGGAACATGGTTCCCGAGATCATGATCCCCCTGGTGGGCGAGGTCAAGGAGCTGAAATACGTCAAGAGCATCGTGGTCAAGACCGCTGACGAGGAGCTGGCTGCTGCCGGCGTGGAGATGAAGTACCTGGTGGGCACCATGATCGAGATCCCCCGGGCCGCTCTGACCGCCGACGAGATCGCCACCGAGGCTGAGTTCTTCTCCTTCGGCACCAACGACCTGACCCAGATGACCTTCGGCTTCAGCCGTGACGACGCCGGCAAGTTCCTGGGCGCTTACTATGACAAGAAGATCTATGAGAACGATCCCTTCGCCAAGCTGGACCAGGTGGGCGTTGGCAAGCTGGTGAAGATGGCTGCCAAGCTGGGCCGCGAGACCCGTCCCGACCTGCACCTGGGCATCTGCGGCGAGCACGGCGGCGATCCCAGCTCCGTGGAGTTCTGCCACAAGGTGGGCCTGGACTATGTGTCCTGCTCTCCCTTCCGCGTGCCCATCGCTCGTCTGGCCGCCGCTCAGGCAGCCATTAAGGACCAGCAGTAAATGGTAAGTTAACGCCTGCGGCGCAGGCAAAACGACCGATATGAAAAACGGCCGCGCAGTTCAGGTGAACTGCGCGGCCGTTTTTTTCGCCGCCCGCCCTGGCTGAAGGCCGGCGCATTATTTCCAAACGATTGCAAATTCCCCGGTGAACTGGCACGAATCCTCCACGGGGATCAGCATGGTATCCTCGCCCTCCCGGAGATAGCCCCAGCAGCTCACCCGGGCGGCAGTGTGGGTGCTCCCTGCGTCATAGGTAAGCCCCTGGTACCAGCTTTCGTTGACCAGCGCTATGATATCCCGTGCCCGGGGATGCAGCAGCCGGCCGCCCTCCTGGGCCCCGGGTCCCGCCATCATACACAGCAGCAGCGGGTGTATGTATGCATACCCGGCCCACACCACATCCGGGTCACCGACGGCCTGCATCCCGCCCTGGGCAGTGTAGCCGCACTGAAAGCGCACGGCGGTAATGTACCCGACCCCGTCCGTCTCAAAGGTCAGCGATTGGGGAAAGGCGTTCTTCCTGAACCCCGGATAGCAGCCTGTCAGCATGTCCCGCACCCAGGTGCCGTCCTCCCGCAGCCGCAGAGGCGATTCCACCGCCTGGGCCATTTGATTGAAGTTCTCCGCAAACTCCGGAACCGTCAGCCGTCCCCGGTGGACAGGGATCATGGCACTCATCAGGCCGCACACTATGACCAGGATCAGCAGCCCGTGGGCTGCGGGCAGCAGCGCCCACCGCCAGCCGGGAATGTCCCGGCTCTGGCACAGCACCTCCCCCTCCCAGGGCAGCTTCAGTCCGTCCCGGCAGTCCTGATAGCTTTTTTTCAGCCGCCACAGCCGCACCACGGGAATCAGCAGCGCCATGCCGCATACCAGCGCCAGAGCCGTGTAGGCAAAGGCCTCACCCCACTCCGGCCGCCGCCCGTCGGGCTTTTCCACCGTCAGACCCAGCAGCCGCTTTCCCGGCGTGGTCCCCCACAGGTGCAGCAGCACCGGCTCCACCGCCAGCATCAGCAGCAGTGCGCCTATGGTGTTGAGCAGGGAGAACCCCTGCTGGCGGAACGATATGTGCCCTGCCAGCATTGCCAGCGCCGCCGCGCAGGAGCACAGGGCCAGGTCCAGATTCCGCGCCAGGAACCGCCGCCAGGGACATGGCTCCTGCCGGTCTGCCTGGGGCGCGGCGGGAGCTGCCTGGGCCGCCGTGTGCAGGGCCAGCCAGTATTTCTCCGGGTCCAGGCTGTCATAGCGGACCCGGTCCGCCTGCATGGCCCGGCATACGGCCTGGTCCCTCCGGGCCTGCTCCTCCCGGCGCTGGGCTATCCGGATGCGCTCCTCTAAAACGTCGGCCAGGTCCAGCTCCCCGGCCTGCATGGCCCGGATCTCCTCAATGGGCACGTCCAGCCGCCGCAGCAGCCGGACGCGCAGCAGCGTGTCCAGATCCTCCTGGCTATAGTCCCGATAGCCGTTCCGGGCCCGGACCGGATGCACCAGCCCCTCCTGCTCATAATAGCGGATGTTGGCCCGGGACAGCCCGGTCCGTGTCTCAATGTCCTTGATATGCATGGCGCCGCCCTCCTTTTCTCCGCAGTATAAGGGGTAAAGGGACTTGACAGTCAAGCTTTTTTTCAGGAAATCTCCAGCACCACCGGGCAGTGGTCGCTGCCGTACACCTCCGTGCGGATGGCGGCCTCCGTCACCCGGGGCAAAAGCCGCCGGGACACGATGAAATAGTCAATGCGCCACCCGGCGTTCTTTTCCCGGGCGTGGAACCGATAGCTCCACCAGGAATACGTGATCTCCTCCGGGTGCAGAGTCCGGAAGGTGTCGGCAAAGCCCGCGGCCAGCAGCTGCGTCAGCTTCTCCCGCTCCTGGTCGGAAAAGCCCGGGTTCATCCGGTTGGACCTGGGATTTTTCAGGTCCATCTCCTGGTGGGCCACGTTCAGGTCCCCGCAGTAGATCACGGGCTTTTTTCCGTCCAGCTCCAGCAGATATGCCCGCAGGTCATCCTCCCACTGCATCCGGTAGTCCAGCCGCTTCAGCCCGTCCTGACTGTTGGGGGTGTAGCAGCACACCAGATAAAATTCCGGATATTCCGCCGTGATGACCCGCCCCTCGTGGCGGTGGACATCGTCCCCGAAGCCGTACACCACGGACAGGGGCTCCTCCTTGGTCAGCACCGCCGTGCCGGAATACCCCTTTTTGTCGGCGGAGTGGAAATACCGGTGATACCCCTCCAGCTCGAACACCGCCTGCTCCGGCTGCAGCTTCGTCTCCTGCAGGCACACAATGTCCGGGTCCTCCTGCTTCACATATTCCAGAAAGCCCTTGGTCAGGCATGACCGCAGGCCGTTGACGTTCCAGCTTACCAGCTTCATGGCCTTCTTCCTCCGTTTTTTCTTGTATCATACCATAAACGGACCGATTTTCCAAGAAAATGATTGACAAACCCTCCTGCGGGGGATAATATATTCAGGTATCAACGGCGTAGATGGGAAGAGTACCCGGCGCAGCCTCCGTCACAAGAGAGTCCGGCAAGGTGAAAGCGGACACGGCGGCCCCGGCGAACATGGCCCCGGAGCCGTCCGGCTGAGCGCGGCGCGTCAGGCCGGACCGGGTGTGCCCGTTACAGCACCGGGGCGTGCGGGCGCTCCATGAGGCCGCTTTTCGCAAGGAAGCGGCGAAGCAAGGTGGTATCGCGGTGCTGCGCATCGCCCTTGGCTGCGGCCGGGGGCGTTTTTTGTTTGCCCCGTTTCCCGGCTGTGGGAAAAACACCAAACGCGATATGCATAATTTTAAGCCGCTCTTCCATTCGGAGCGGCGGAAAAGGAGATAGATCCCCATGGAAAAGCAGAAATTCTACATCACAACCCCCATTTATTACCCCTCCGACAAGCTGCACATCGGCCACACCTACTGCACCGTGGCCACCGACGCCATGGCCCGCTACAAGCGGCTCACCGGCTGCGACGTGCTGTTCCTGACGGGCACCGACGAGCACGGCCAGAAGATCGAGGACAAGGCCAAGGCCGCCGGAAAGACCCCCAAGGAGTTCCTGGACAACATTGTGGAGGGCCCCCAGGGCATCCTGGACCTGTGGAAGCTGATGAACATCTCCAACGACCGCTTCATCCGCACCACCGATGATTACCACTGTGCCTCCATCCAGAAGATCTTCCGCAAGATGTACGAAAAGGGCGACATCTACAAGGGAACCTATAAGGGCAAATACTGCAAGCCCTGCGAGAGCTTCTGGACCGAGAGCCAGCTGGTGGACGGCAAGTGCCCCGACTGCGGCCGCGAGGTCATGGACGCCGAGGAGGAGGCCTATTTCTTCCGCCTGTCCAAGTATGCCGACCGGGTCCGGCACCTGCTGGAGGACACCGACTTCCTACAGCCCCGCTCCCGGGTCAACGAGATGGTCAACAACTTCATCAAGCCCGGCCTGGAGGACCTGTGCGTCAGCCGCACCAGCTTCTCCTGGGGCATTCCCGTGGACTTTGACCCGGGCCATGTGGTATACGTCTGGGTGGACGCTCTGTTCAACTACACCACCGCCCTGGGCTTTATGAACGACCGGTATCACGACTACGACAAGTATTGGCCCGCCGACGTCCACTTTGTGGGCAAGGAGATCGTCCGGTTCCACTCCATTATCTGGCCCGCCATGCTCATGAGCATGGAAATGCCCCTGCCCAAGCACGTTTACGGCCACGGCTGGCTGGTGATGGACGGCGGCAAGATGTCCAAGTCCAAGGGCAACGTGGTGGACCCCTATGTCCTGGCGGAAAAGTTCGGCGTGGACGCTCTGCGCTTCTTCCTGCTGCGAACCTTCCCCTTCGGCTCCGACGGCAACTTCTCCAACGAGCTGCTGATTCAGACCATCAACATGGACCTGGCCAACGACCTGGGCAACCTGGTCAGCCGCACCACCGCCATGGTGGAGAAATACTTCGGCGGCACCCTGCCCACGGAGCGGGAAAACAGCGACGCCGACTGCGACCTGAAGCAGATGGCCTCCACCCTGCGGGACCGCTATGAGGCGGAGATGGAGCACTTCCAGTTCCAGAACGCCCTGGAGCAGATTTTCAAGACCATCCAGCGGGCCAACAAGTATATCGACGAAAACGCCCCCTGGACCCTGGCCAAGGACCCCGCCAACCGGGCCCGCCTGGCCACGGTTATGTATAACCTGCTGGAAACCGTCCGCATCTGCGCCGTGCTGCTGACTCCCTTCATTCCCGACAGCGCCGAAAAGATCTTTGACCAGATCGGAGCCTGCCCGTGCTGCCGCACCTGGGAAAAGGCCAACGTGTGGGGCAGCCTGCGCCCGGACGTCACCGTCCGCAAGGGCGAGGCCCTGTTCCCCCGCATCGACGCCGAGAAGGCCCTGGCCGAGCTCAACGCCATCCAGGAGGCCCAGCGCAAGGCCGCTCTGCCTGCCCTGGAGCTGGAGCCCTATGCCCAGGAGCAGGTGGACTTCGACACCTTCTGCAAGTCCGACCTCCGGGCCGTGAAGATCAAGAACTGCGAGGCCGTGAAGAAGTCCGACAAGCTGCTGAAATTCACCCTGGACGACGGCAGCGGCACGGACCGCACCATTCTCTCTGGCATCCATCACTATTATGAGCCGGAGCAGCTCATCGGCAAAACTGCCGTGGCCATTCTGAACCTGCCCCCCCGGAAGATGATGGGCATCCCCTCCTGCGGCATGCTGATCTCTGCCGTCCATAAGGAAAAGGGCGAGGAAAAGCTGCACCTGCTGCTGCTGGACGATGCCATTCCCGCCGGCGCCAAGCTCTGCTGACATTGCTCATAAAAAAATTCCCGGTGCACCGCACCGGGAATTTTTTCACGCTTTCAAGGCGATCCGGGAATATCAATACACCCGGGCAGGCTCCTCGCCGTTAAGCACGCGCAGAGCGCCCTGGGCCAGAGCCAGCAGCTCGTCCTCGCCGGGATACACGGTGATGGGGGCGATCCAGCCCACCATATCGGTGATGGCGTCCACAGTCTCCTTGCCGTAGGCAATGCCGCCGGTGAGGATGATCTGATCCACCTGGCCCTTCATGACCACGGCCATGGCGCCGATCTCCTTGCCGATCTGATAGTGGAAGGCGTCCACAGCGCCGGCGATCTCCTTGTCGCCGTTGTGGGCGGCCTTCAGCAGGTCACGCATATCGTTGGAGCCGGTATAGGCCACCAGGCCGCCGTGACCGGCCAGCATCTTGCGGACCTCGCCGGCGGTGTACTTGCCGCTGAAGCACAGGCTCACCAGCTGACCGGTGGGCAGGCTGCCGGACCGCTCGGGAGAGAAGGGGCCGTCGCCGTCCAGGGCGTTCTGGGTATCCACCACGCTGCCGTGGACGTGGGCGCCGATGGAGCAGCCGCCGCCCATGTGGCAGACGATAAGGTTCAGGTCCTCATACTTCCTGCCGTGCTCCTTGGCATAGCGCTTGGCAACGGCCTTCTGGTTCAGGGCGTGGAAGATGCTGGTGCGATGGAACAGGGGATGGCCGGCATAGCGGGCCACGTCGGACAGCTCGTCCACCACCACGGGGTCCACAATGTAGGAGGGGATGCCCAGCTGGTCGCCGATCTCCCGGGCCAGCAGACCGCCCAGGTTGGAGGCATGCTGCCCCTGAACGCCCACGGTGCAGTCGCGGACCAGCCGGTCGCTGACGGCGTAGGTGCCGCCGCGGATGGGGGCCAGCAGACCGCCCCGGCCGGAAACGGCGGACAGGGTCGTAACGTCGAAGCCCTGGTCATCCAGGGCCTGCATCACCAGCTTGCGCCGCCAGTCCTTCTGGGCGGGGATGGAATCAAATTTGTCGATCTCCTCGGCGCTGTGGCGCAGCGTCTTGTCAAAAAGCAGGGTTTCGTCCTCATAGACGCCGATCTTGGTGGACGTGGAGCCCGGGTTGATGACCAAAATTCTGTAAGACATGGGAATCTCCTCCTGTTGCATTGAATTGTTCCGAAAAAACAGCCGGATAACGACTTTATTGTATTATACAACAGTCGGTCAACCCATGTAAACTGTTTTTTCTCTTAAAACGAAACTTTTCCGGAAAAATGTTAAATTTTTACCGGGCGTTATTCCGCCGCAGGCCCGGGGATATCCCCCACGCCGTCCAGCACCAGCCGGGGCCGGTAGGGGAATTTGGCAATGTCCTCCCGCCGGGTAACGCCGGAGAGCACCAGCACCGTGTCCAGGCCGGTCTCGATACCGGCCACCATATCCGTGTCCATGCGGTCGCCGATCATCACCGCGTCCTCGGAGTGGACCCCCAGAATGCGCAGTCCCGTGCGCATCATCAGGGGGTTGGGCTTGCCCACGAAGTAGGCGTTCTGGCCGGTGGCCATCTCGATGGGGGCAATCATGGCCCGGCAGGCGGGAATGATGCCGTCCTCCGACGGGCCGGTCAGGTCACTGTTGGTGCCGATGAGCCGGGCGCCCTTCAGCACCAGCCGCACCGCCCGCAGGATGTTCTCGTAATTATAGCTGTTGCCCTCGCCGATGATGACGTAATCCGGGTCCACGTCGTTCATGGTGATGCCCTCGTCGTGGAGGGCCATAATCAGCCCCGCCCCGCCGATGACATAGGCGCTGCACCCCGGGGCCTGGCTGCTGATGAACCGGGCCGTGGCCAGGGCGCTGGTGTAAAAGTGGCTCTCGTCCACGTCCAGGCCCATGCGGCGCAGCTTCTGCTGCAGCTCCTTGGGGCTGCGCTCGGAGGAGTTGGTCAAAAACAGGAAATTCTTCCCCTCGCGATACAGCCAGTCCACAAATTCCTTCACCCCCGGCAGCAGCCGGTTGCCGTGATAGATGACACCGTCCATGTCGCAGATAAAGCCTTTTTTCTTTCGCAGCTGGTCCATAAGGTCCCTCCTATAGGATAAAATTTACCGATTTCCGCAGTTTTTCCGCCAGATCAGCGCCAGCCCCCGCAGCAGCAGACTGTCGTCGTGCAGGATCCTCCGGCGGCAGTAGGGGGTAATGATCCCGGACAGGCCCCCGGTGGCCACGGCAGTACAGGGCTGCCCCAGCTCCTCCTCCATGCGGTCCAGCAGGCCGTCGGCCATGGCGGCGGCCCCGTAAATGGCCCCGGCCTGAAGGCTGTCCTCCGTAACGGAGCAGATGACCTTTCCCGGCGGCTCCAGGGCGATATCCGGCAGCTGGGCCGTGCCGGAGAACAGGGCGTGGAGGCTCAGCTTCACCCCGGCCAGAATCACGCCGCCCCGATAGCGTCGCTGCCGGTCCACCACCGTCACGGTGGTGGCGGTGCCGAAGTCGAACACCACCACCGGCAGAGGATATTCTGCCGCTGCCGCGGCGTCCGCCGCCAGCAGGTCCACCCCCAGGGTCTCCGGCTCCTCAATGGCGATCTCCAGCCCCGCCGGGGTGGTGGGACCCACCACCAGGGCCTCCAGCCCCGTAACGCTTCGGATGGCCCGGGCCGTTTCCTCCGTCAGCCGGGGCACCACCGAGCCGATGACGGCCCCCTCCGGGGCGGTCCGGCCCTCCAGCACCCGGCGGATGGCGTCGTCATACGCCTCCGGCGGCAGCACCTCTCCCGAGGGGATGCGGCGCTGGGATACCACCCGGTCCCCGTGGTCCAGCAGGGCAAGAACAATGTTGGTGTTTCCGATATCGGCGGTCAGCAGCATAAAATTTCCTCACTTATACAGCGTTTTAGCTTGGCCGGAAAGTTTGCGCTTTCCGGCCAGGCTGTGGTTATTTCAGGTTTTTTTCTTGGGAATGGTAACGGTAATGGTGGTGCCCTTGCCGGGCTGGCTCTCCAGGTCCAGGGTGCCGTGGTGATAGGCCACGGCATGCTTCACGATAGACAGGCCCAGGCCTGTGCCGCCGGAGGCCTTGGAGTGGCTCTTATCCACCCGGTAAAACCGCTCAAACACCCGGCTCTGGTGCTCCGGCGCAATGCCGATGCCGGTATCCGCCACGGAAATGGCGGCGCTGTCTCCCCGGTCGGTGACGGTGACCCGGACGCTGCCGCCGGGGACGTTATACTGAATGGCATTGTCGCAGAGGTTATAGATGGTCTCATACAGCAGACGGCGCACGCCCTCCACCGGGATCTCCGGGCCCTCCACGGTGATGGCCGTCCCGCTTTTTTCCGATTTGTCCCGCAGATCGGCGGCGATATCCCGGCACAGCGCCGAGACGTCCACGCGCTCCCAGGGCAGGGGGTCTCCCTCATCCAGCTGGGACAGGCGGATGATGTCGCCGATCAGGGCCACCAGCCGCTGTGCCTCCCGGCGGATGTGTCCCACGAACCGGGGCAGGTCCTCCTGCTTGACCAGGCCGTTCTCAATGAGCTCTGCGCTGCCGATGATGCCCTGAAGGGGTGTTTTCAGCTCATGGGATACGTTGGCGGTAAACTCCCGGCGGCTCTGCTCCGCCGTCTCCTGCTGGGTGATGTCAAAGGCCAGCAGCACCGCCCCCAGAGTGTCGGGGCCGGACTGGATGCGGGAGATGTCAAACTGATAAATGCGGCCCAGCCGCTGGACACGGACCTCGCTGTGGCCGGCGTCCATGGCGGACGCCAGCGCGTCGCTGACGTCGTGGCCGCGGTCCACCGTCAGGAAATCCTGGCCCAGGCAGTTCTCGCCGGTGCCGAACACCCGGCAGGCGGCGGCGTTGATGCTGAGCACCGCGCCGCTTACGTTCAGCAGCACCAGCCCCTCCTGCATATGGGAGGTGATCTGGCGGAACTCGTCGGACCGGCGGCGCAGGTCCGTCAGCTGCCGGTCGATCTGCTGGCGCTGCACATTGATGCGGCACAGCAAAGGCGACAGCTCCTCATAGGTGTCGTTTTCCAGAGGGTGCTCCAGATCCAGGGCATTCAGAGGGGCGGTGATCCGGCGGGACAGACGGCCTGCCAGAAGGCCCGACAGCACCAGGGCTGCGGCGGCGGCCAGCAGAATGGCCGGCAGCATTCCCAGCACCAGCATGCCCACGGTAGCCCGGCTGACGGAAATGCGCAGCACCGAGCCGTCCGGCATACGCTGAGCATAGTAGCTGGTCTTTTCCAGCAGGGTGCTGGAATAGCGGGTGGAGCTGCCGGAGCCGGTGCGCAGGGCCTCCCGGACCTCCAGGCGGTCGCCGTGGTTCTCCAGGCTTTCGGCGTCGCGCTTGGTGTCGCACAGCACCGAGCCGTCGGCGGCGATCCAGGTCAGGCGGTAGCGGTCCGCCTTCAGCTTATTCAGCTTATTCAGGTAATCCGTACCCTCCGTCTCCACGGCGGCGGCTGCCAATTGCAGCTGATCCTGGAGCTGGGATTCCTGCACGGAGGCAAAATAGCTGTACAGGCAGGTCATGACGATGACCACCCCCGCCAGCAGCACGGCCACGGCGGACAGCATAAACGAACGGAAAATTTTCTTGGTCATCCTTGTTCCTCCAGCCGGTAGCCCACATTGCGGACGGTCTGGATCAGACTGCCGTAGGGGCCCAGCTTCTGGCGCAGCGTGCGGATGTGCATATCCACGGTGCGGGTCTCGCCGTAATAGTCGGTGCCCCACACCTGGGCCATCAGCTGGTCCCGGGTGAAGGCCATGCCGGGATGGGACAAAAACAGCCGCAGCAGCTCGTATTCCTTATAGGTCAGGGGCACCCGCTGCCCGTCGCAGGAGACGGTGTGGGCGTCCTGGTCCAGGGTCAGGCCGGACAGGTGCAGCACGTGGCTGGGCCGGGCGCACCGGCGCAGCACGGCCTTGACGCAGGACACCAGCTCCATGACCCCGAAGGGCTTGGTGAGATAGTAGTCCGCGCCCAGGTCCAGGGCCTGGATCTTGTCATATTCCGCGCCCTTGGCGGTGGCCATGACAACGGGGATGGAGCGGGTAGCCGGGGCGGCCCGCAGGCGGCGCAGCAGCTCCACCCCGTCCACGCCCGGAAGCATTACGTCCAGCACCACCAGCTCCGGCAGCTCCTGGGCCGTCCCGATGGCGGACCAGAAGGCCGTCCCGTCGGCAAAGCCCCGGGCCTCGAACCCGGTGGAACGCAGTGTATATACCTCAACATCGCGGATGCTGGAGTCATCCTCCACGCACCAGATCATGGTCTATCCCTCCTTATGCCGGCCGGTGATGGAAAAGATCACCCACTCGGCAATGTTGGTGGCGTGGTCGCCGATGCGCTCGAAATACTTGGCGATCATCAGCAGGTCCAGGGCATACTCCCCGTCGCCGGGGTCGGCGGCGATGCGGGAAATCAGGGCCTGCTTCACCTGGCGGAAATAGGCGTCCACGGTGTCGTCGGCGGCCAGAACGGCCTCTGCCTTTATTGTATCATGTTTTACGAATGCGTCAACACTTTCTGTCACCATGGAGATGGTGGCCCGGGCCATCCGGCAGAGAATGTCGTCATGCTCGGCGGTGCGGCCCCGGAGGAAGGTGACGATCTCGGCGATGTCCTGGGCCTGGTCGCCGATGCGCTCCATATCCGTGATCATTTTCAGGGCGGCAGAGATCTGGCGCAGGTCCCGGGCCACCGGCTGCTGCTGCAAAAGCAGCTTCAGGCACAGGGACTCGATGGTGCGCTCCTTCTGGTCGATCTCCGTGTCCAGGGGGGCCACCCGGGCGGCCATGTCGGGGTCTCCCTCCGTCAGGGCCTTGGAGGCCAGGGCGATGACCTCCTCGCACAGGGCGCCCATCTCGATGAGCTCCCGGTTCAGCAGCGCCAGCTGCTGGTCAAACTGTCTTCTCATTATCCGAACCTCCCGGTGATGTAGTCCTCGGTGCGCTTGTCGGCGGGGGTGGAGAACAACTGCTCCGTTCTGCCGAACTCCACCAGCTCGCCCAGCAGGAAAAAGGCCGTATTGTCGGAAATGCGGGCCGCCTGCTGCATGTTGTGGGTGACCATGACCACGGTGTAATGCTCCTTCAGCTCCAGGGCCAGGTCCTCGATCTTGGAGGTGGAGATGGGGTCCAGGGCGCTGGTGGCCTCGTCCATCAGCAGCACCTCCGGCTCCACGGCCAGGGCCCGGGCGATGCACAGGCGCTGCTGCTGGCCGCCGGAGAGGCCCATGGCGCTTTTCTTCAGCCGGTCCTTCACCTCGTCCCAGATGGCGGCGGAGCGCAGGGAGCGCTCCACGATGTCGTCCAGCTTGGCGTGGCTGCGGATGCCGTGGGTCCGGGGCCCGTAGGCCACGTTGTCATAAATGCTCATGGGGAAGGGGTTGGCCTTCTGGAACACCATGCCGATGCGCTTGCGCAGCAGGGTGGGGTCCACGCCGCCGTCATAGATATTCTTCCCGTGGAAGTCCACCTCCCCTTCGATCTTCACGGAGGGGATCAGGTCGTTCATGCGGTTCAGCGTCCGCAGGAACGTGGATTTGCCGCAGCCGGAGGGACCGATAAAGGCGGTGATCTGCCGCTCCGGGATGGCGACGGATACGTCGTGGAGGGCGTGGTTCTGCCCGTACCACAGATTCAGGCTCTTGGCCTCAAGAATGGGTTCCATAAATTGCCTCATTTCTTTCGCAGCTTCCGCCCCACCAGGGAGGCGGTCAGGTTGATCAGCAGGGTCAGCACCATCAGGATGGTGGCGATGGAGAAGGCCAGGGCCGTCTCGCCCCGCTCGGTGGCGTAGACATACAGGGCCACGGTCAGGGAGGCGGCGGAGGTGTGCAGGGACTTGATAAAGCCCACCAGCTCCAGGCCGAAGCCCGCCGTATACAGCAGGGCGGCGCTTTCACCCACAATGCGGCCCACCGCCAGGATGCAGCCGGTGACGATGCCGTCCACGGCCCCGGGCAGCACCACGGTGCGGATCATGTGCCATTTCCCGGCTCCCAGGCCCAGGGCCCCCTCCCGATAGGACTGGGGCACGGTTTTCAGGCTCTCCTGGGTGGTGCGGACGATGGTGGGCAGGATCATCACCACCAGGGTCAGGCCGCCGGCCAGGATGCCTGCCTGAAGGTTCATCCGCTGGACGAACAGCAGCATGCCCACCAGGCCGAAGATGATGGAGGGGATGCCCGTCAGGGTCTCGGTGGCGAACTCGATAACGGACACCAGGCGGCGGTTGGACGCGTATTCCGTCAGGTAAATGGCGGCCCCCACTCCCAGGGGCAGGACGATGACCATGGCCACCACGATGATATACAGGGTATCCAGAATGTTGGGCAGGATGCCCACGGTGTTCTTGATATAGCTGGTCTGGCTGGTCAGCAGGGACCAGGTGATGCCCGGCACCCCGCGATAGAAGATATAGCCGATGAGAAACAGCAGCAGGGCGCAGGTCAGCCCCGCGCACAGCCATACCAGGAACCGCATGCCCCGGTCATACAGACGGCGGCGGGGCGACAGCTTTTCCTCCATGGGTCAGTCCTCCTTCCTTTTTTTGATGAACACGTTGAGAAATACGTTGATGAGCATAATGAACAGAAACAGCACCAGGCCGATGGAGAACAGGGCCTGCTGATACAGGCTGCCCACCGGGGCATAGGACATGCCGGAGATGATGCCGGTGGTGAGGAACCGGACGGACCGGAACAGCCCCGGCATATTGGCCACATTGCCTGCCACCATGATGATGGCCATGGCCTCGCCGATGGCCCGGCCCACGCCCAGCACCACGGCGGTGGCCACGCCGCTGCGGGCGGCGTGGAGGCTGACCCGGAAATAGGTCTCCGTGGCGGTGGCTCCCAGGGCCAGGCTGGCCTCCTCATACTCCCGGGGCACCGCCCGCAGGGCCGTTTCCGACACGTTGATGATGGAGGGCAGCACCATAATGGACAGCACCAGGATGGCCGCCAGCAGACAGGCGCCGGAGCCTAAGGAGAAGATGGTGCGGATCAGGGGCACCAGCACGATCATGCCCACCAGGCCGTATACCACCGACGGGATGCCCGCCAGCAGCTGCACAGCGGTGCGGATCACGGCGGCGGCCCTGGGCGGGGCCAGCTTTGCCAGGAAGATGGCCGTCATCAGGCCGATGGGCACGCCGATAACCATGGCCCCGGCGGTGCCGTAAACAGAGGTGAGGATAAAGGGCAGAATGCCGTATTCCGCGCCGGTGGTGGTGTTGGTGGGGTCCCAGACCTGGCCGAACAGGAATTTGAACAGGCCGATCTGGCGAATGGCGGGCAGGCCCGAAATGATCAGATACACGCTGATGACCAGCACAAAGCCCACGGCCACGATGCCGCACAGCAGGAAGATCAGCTGGATCACGGTTTCCAGGGCCTTGCGGGCCCCTGTATTCTTTGAACGCATAGTCGGTTCCTTTCTTGTCCGGAACGGGAAATGCCCCTGGCCCGGGATTCGGGTCAGGGGAGGTTTCCCGGGGTGGTTACTTGGCCACGGGCACCGCACCGGCGTTCTTGATGAGGTCGGAAGCGGCGGCAGAGGTGGCGAAGTCAAAGAAAGCCTGGGCAGCGGCGGAGAGAGTCACGCCCTGCTTGGTCACCAGCACAAAGGGACGCTGGATTTCATAGCTGCCGTCCAGGACGGTGGCTTCGGTGCAGGCCACACCGCCCACGGTGAGGGCCTTGACAGTAGACTTGCCTTCCACGGCGGACAGGGAGGCATAGCCAATGGCGTTGGGGTTGCCGGCAACAGCCTCAATGACGCCGCCGGTGGAGGTCAGCTCCTGGTCCAGCTTGCAGGAGTCCTTGGTGTCGGTGATGGACTCAAAGCCGTCCCGGGTGCCGCTGCCGGACTCACGGCCGATGCAGGAGATGGCGCCGGGGTCGCCGCCCACTTCGCTCCAGTCGGTGATCTTGCCGGTGAAGATGTCGGCGATCTGCTGAACGGTCAGATCGGCAACCTTGCTATCGGCGTTGACGATGATGGCGATGCCGTCCAGGGCCACGGTGGTCTCCTTCAGGCCGGCGGACTTCTCCTGGTCCTTCAGGGCCCGGGAGGCCAGGCCGATGTCGGTGGAGCCGTTCTTCACGGCCTCGATGCCGGCACCGGAGCCGGTGGGGTCATAGGTGACGGTGACGCCGGGATTGTCGGTGGTGAACTGCTCCTTCAGCGCGCCGATGACCTTGTCCATAGAGGTGGAACCGTTGGTGGACACGGAGCCGGAGAGAGCGGTGTTGTCGTCAGTGTTGGGGGTGTCATTGCCCTTCTGGCCGCAGCCGGCCAGGATGCCCAGTGCCATGACGATGCACAGGGCCATGGAAAGAAACTTTTTCATTTTTTCAGAATCTCCTTTCGATTCGCGTTTTGGGATTTCCTTGGTACAGCTCATAGCATACAGAGCGGATGTAAAGGGGAAAAGACGCGTTTTGTAAAGTCCGCGTAAAATGCGGCGGATCGGTGCCGGAGAGGACGGCATAGCGGTGATTTTTTCTTCTCGTGAAAATATTTCCCCCGCGAACCAATTCGGACCGGAAAGCTGCTGGTCATTTTATATAAACGCCTTGCCGCGCCGTATGAATGTCCATAGGTCCGACGGAATGCGGCTTTCTTTTGTGACATAATTCACAAAAAGCCGCATAAAATGGGACTGTAAAATTGCCTGCTGCGAAACAGAACGACCCGGAGAGGAGGGGGGAGGCGTAAGGAATCAATCAAAGAAAGCGTGATGCATGACAATACGGCGTTAAGGAGAGACTGTATCGCTTTACAGGGGAAAACACACATGGTAAAGTGACCATAGTCCCCTTTACCGGACATAAGGGGGACATCCATATGAGTAAGGAGAGAAAACAATGGAAGAAAGAAAAGGCTTTGGATCCAATTTCGGATTCCTCATGGCGGCCATCGGCTCAGCCGTCGGCCTGGGCAACATCTGGGGCTTCCCCAATAAGATGGGCGCCAACGGCGGCTTCACATTCCTGATCATCTATCTGATCCTGGCTGCCTGCTGCGGCTTCATCGTCATGATGGGCGAGCTGGCCCTGGGCCGCAAGACCGGCCGGGGCGCCATCGGCGCATACAAAATTCTGTCCAAGAAGTTCAAGTGGCTGGGCTGGCTGGGCGTACTGTCTGCCTTCCTGATTCTGGGCTTCTACTGCGCCCTGGGCGGCTACTGTCTGAAGTATGTCACCCTGAACGTGGGCAATCTGTTCCATGCCGGCTTCGGCACCGGCACCCTGGACGGCGCAGGCGTGTTCGACGCCCTGATGGCCAACCAGGGCGAATGCGTGATCTACGGCCTGCTCTTCGTGGCCATTACCATGATCATCGTGATGGGCGGCGTCGGCGGCGGCATTGAAAAGGTCTGCTCCGTGGGCATGCCTGCCCTGTTCGTGATGCTGGTGATCTGCATCATCCGCTCCTGCACCCTGGACGGCGCAGTGGAAGGCCTGAAGTATATGTTCGTCCCCGGCTGGGCACTGGCCAACGGCGTCATCAAGGAGACGCCCGACTTCTTCTCCGTACTGTCCACAGCGGGCGGCCAGATGTTCTTCTCTCTGTCCCTGGGCATGGCGGCTATGATTACCTACGGCTCCTATCTGGATAAGAAGGAGAATCTTCAGAAAAACGCCATCATCATCGTGGTCATGGACACGCTGGTGGCTCTGATGGCCGGCCTGTGCGTCATTCCCGGCCGCTTCGCCCTGGACCCCACCGGCAACCTGGGCGGCCCCTCCCTGCTGTTCGTCACCATGCAGAACGTGTTCGACCGCATGGGCGGCGCTGGCCCCATCTTCGGCATCCTGTTCTACCTGCTGGTGGTATTTGCCGCCGTCTCCTCCTCCATCTCCCTGCTGGAGGCCGTGGTGGCCCACTATGTGGACCGTGCCCGGGACCGGGGCAAGGGCGACAAGCGGAAGCCTTACTCCGTGCTGGCCGGTATTGCCGCCGGTATCCTGTGCGTCATCGTGTGCCTGGACTCCCTGGGCAACGCCGGCATCTCTCCCGCTGATATCCTGGGCATGCGCGGCACTATGGAAAAGCTTCCCACCTGGAGCGCCGACTGGCTGGACTTCTTCGACTGCATCGCCGAGGGTATCCTGATGCCTCTGGGCGCACTGCTGATGAGCATCATGTACGGCTGGGAGATCGGCCCGGAGGTGGTCCATGCCGAGGCTACCCGGGAGGGGCAGTCCTTCGGGGCCTACGGCTGGTTCAAAATCTGTATCAAATACATCACGCCTCTTTGCATGCTGCTGGTGCTGTACGGCCAGATCAAGGAGTTCTTCTTCGTATAAACGGTACTTGTTCCTGATATAAACGGTATATCCCGAGCCGGGGCAGACGCTCCGGCCCGGGATTTTTTTTGCTCCTCAAGGACTTCCGGCAAATTACGCCAAATCTTTGTGAAAAAGGTAAAAAGACGAGTTCACAATTTGTTAAAATAATGGAAAGTATCGCTAAGAACTTGACAAAATGTGCTATTGGCGAGTAATATAAGAGAACCAAAACTTGAGGAGGTAAATCACTCTAATGGAAAAGAAAGGTACCAAGAT
>ERZ827498.1699-NODE-1699-length-23556-cov-9.493000_pt1 | contig 23556 bp, 19 predicted proteins | sample MGYA00519865_ERZ827498 | MGnify/ENA primary metagenome ERZ827498 (study PRJEB31778, sample SAMEA3449328) | human gut metagenome | biome: human gut; feature: human-associated habitat; material: faeces | place: United Kingdom | collected 2010/2012 ...
TTGCCGTAAACAGCATGATGACGCATTTTGGCACAGGCGATACACAAAGCCGCATCGACGGGGAGGAGACGACGCCATGGGATACACAGTCGGCACAGCAGGCAGAGAAAAAGCAGGAGGACGTTCCCGTCTCCTCATCCTCTTCATCTGCATCGCAAAGTGGGGCATCCTCGCAGGCATCTTCGCAGGCTTCGTCCGCCGCGTCAAGCGATGCTGCCAGTGCGCCGGCATCGCCCAGTCCGTCGTACGTCTGGCCTGTGGAAGGTGAAGTGACACAGAGCTTCACCGGTGATGAGCTGGTTTACAACGAGACCATGGGCGACTGGCGCACGCACAACGGCATAGACGTTGTGAGCAAATTCGGCGGCGCCGTGTTCTCGCCCAGCGCGGGTGAGGTGAAGCTTGCCCAGACGGACGACGCTCTGTGGGGCGGCGTGGTGGAAGTGCAAAGCGGCGATGTCCCCCTGCGCTTCTGCGGGCTGGACGAGGTGTTTGTAAAAGAGGGCGATACGCTCGTTCAGGGCGACAGCATCGGCGTGGCCGGCGAGGTGCCGGCAGAAGCCGCCGCGGGCGCGCACCTGCATGTAGAATGTATGCAGGGCGGCCAGTATATCGACCCCGCAAAGCTGTTCGGCTGAGGGCCCGGCGGCAGAAAACGCCCATAAAGGCCGGCAGCCCTGCGGGCACGGAGGCACAGCAGCGTGCAGCCGCGCCCGCAGGGCTGTTTTCGCTGTGCGCCGCCGCGAACCGGCGCGACGGCCGGTAGACGAGCAGTGCGATGAAGATGAGCACCGCCGTGGTCGCAAGACTGATCGGATACACGAGCATGATCGACCGGAACGTGTGGTGCAGCGGAAACACGGTGTTGATCCACACGATGCGCACGCCGCACACGCCGAAGAGCGTCAAAATCGCCGGAACGAGCGAGATGCCAAAGCCGCGCAGGTAGCCGGACAGGATCTCATACGTCAGCGTGAAGATATACGATCCGAAGAGAATGAGCAGCCGGCTGTAGCCGATCTCGATGACCTGCGGGTCGTTGTTGAAAATGGCCAGCAGATACTTGCCCGTCAGCAGCACGATCACGATGGCGATGGCCGAGGCGATGATGTCCTCGCCGAGGGACAGAAGCATGGTTTTTTTGCAGCGGTCGATCTTGCCGGCGCCGTAGTTCTGGCCGACAAAGGTCGTGCACGCCTGACTGAAGGAGTTGAGTACGTCGTAGGCGATGATCTCGATGTTGAACGCGGCGCTCGAGGCGGCCATGACGACGGTGCCGAGGCTGTTGATGGCCGACTGGATGATGATGTTCGACACCGAGAAGATCGCGCTCTGAATACCGGCCGGCAGACCGATGCGCATGATCTTGCGGAAGATGGCGGGGTCGATGCGCAGCTGCTTCAGCTCCACGCGCACCAGATCGCCGTGCAGCAGGCGGCGCAGCAGCAGCACGGAACTGACCGCGTTGGAGAGCACCGTTGCGATGGCGACGCCGTTGACGTTCATCTTGAGCACGATGACGAAAAACAGGTTGAGGATCACGTTCAGGACGCCGGAGACCGTCAGCGCGATGAGCGGCACCTTCGTGTCGCCGACGCTGCGGAAGATGGCCGCCTCGAAGTTGTAGAGCAGAATGACCGGCATGCCCAGCAGGTAGATGCGCAGGTACGCGAGCGCGAGCGGGTACACATCGTCCGGCACGTTGAGCAGGCCCATGAGCCCGGCCGCAATGAGCTGGCCGAAGATCGCTACGATCACGCCGCCGATGAGGGCCGTGACGATGGAGGTGTGCACGGCACGGTGCACGGTCTCGCGGTCGCCGCGGCCGATGGCGTTGGCGATGACGACGTTCGCACCGAGCGCGATGCCGATGAACAGATTCAGCAGCAGGCCGATGACCGGGCTGTTCGCGCCGACGGCGGCCACGGCGGCCGTGCGCATATCGCCCGTGAAGTTGCCGACGACGGCGATGTCGGCCGCGTTGAACAGCTGCCCGAGGATGCCGGTCGCGGCGACGGGCAGGGCATAGCGCGGGAGTTTATTCCAGATTGGGCCGTTGAGCATGTCCAGATGCTGCGGCTTGGTCGCTGTCTGCATAGATCTTCTCACCTTTTCTTACAAATGGGTAAAGTTCCAAGGCCCTATGATATGCCAAAGGCGGCGTGGATGCAAGAGCAAAAATATACAATTTCTTAGCAGCTGCTTCCGCTGCGATGCAGCAGAAAAACGCCCGGGAAAACGCAGCTGCGTTTGTCCGGGCGCTGTTTTTTTCCCGCGGGGGCTGCGGACGGTGTCCGCCGCTTATTCCGCGCTCTTGAGTGCTTCATCCATGGGGATCTTCCGGATGCGGCGGAAATCGAAGATCGTCACGATGGCGTAGCCGAGGAGCACGAACACGAACATCTTGACATATCCGGCCGGCTCCATGTGGAAGGCGAACCAGCCGCTGTAGGAGAACATGATCTCCCGCCAGGCCAGCTTCATGGCGGCGGCGCCGAGCCAGACGCTGACGGCGTCGATGAGCACGAGCACGATCGTCGTCGACAGCAGGTACAGCCGCGCGATCTCCCGGTTTTCATAGCCGAGGATCTTCACCATGGAGATGGCGTTTTCGTTCTTTTCAATGATGAGCTTGGTCAGCAGGTAGATCAGTACGGCCGACAGCAGCACGCACAGGTACTGGAAATAGGTCATGTAGGAGCCCATCGAGTGGTCGAGCTGATCGGCCATCTTCGTGATGTCGCGCTCGGTGATGACGGTCGCAACGTTGTCCTCGTCGATGTCCGTGATCTCCGTGTCGGACAGAAAGCCCGAGAAAGCGTCCGCGTCGAGGTCGAAGATGTCGCGGTAATGATCCATCGGCAGGAACACGGCGATGCTCTGGCAGCGGTCATAGATGCCGGCGACCGTGAAGGTGTACTGCTTGCTCTCGTACTTTTCGTCCAGCGTGAACGTGTCGCCGACGGCCAGACGGTATTTGTCGGCATAGGGCGCGGAGATGTAGACCTTATTGCCTTCCAGCCCGGAGAGGTTATCGATCTGCACGTAGCGGCTGCCGTCCGCGATGCCGTAGACGCTGACTTCCTCGTCGAGCACGTCGCTCTTGCGCACGAGGGAGGTCATGCAGAAGGCTTCCGCGTCCGGGTTTTGCGTCGTGACGGCGTCGCCATTTTCGTCCTCGCAGGATTTGAGCACGTACTGGTAGTTTGTAAACATCATGTCGGCCGTCCGGCTCTGGTAATACTTGAGCGTGCTGGGCATACCGATGGCCATGGCCAGCATGACCATGATGAAGAACACGCCGGCGAACAAAATGAGGTAGTTTGCGATGTTCTGGTAGATGATGCGCAGCCGGAAGCGGGCGAAGAAGCTCCAGTTTGGCAGGCGGAGCGCCTTTTTGCGCCGGGCCTTTTTCAGGTCGTGGCGCAGAAACTGCAGCGGCGTGTGGCGCATCATGCGCGTGATGATGAGAAAGTTCACCACGAACATCAGCACGACCGGGATCAGCGTCGTGCGCAGGAAAGCGTCCGGATTCCAGACGGTCTTGTACGTCGGCAGGCTGTAGCTGTTGTAGTACATGGACACGACGACGTTTTTGAACACCGTGTAGCCCAGCACGTTGCCGACGCAGGCGGCGGCCAGCGTCACGATGACGGGCATGGCCAGATAGTGCCGCACCAGCTCGCCGCGCGTATAGCCGGAGGCGCGCAGCGTGCCGATGGCGGAGGCTTCCTTCGTGATGGTGTTGTTGATCGTGACGGCGAAGATGAAGGCGATGATCACGATGAGGATGTCGAGCAGCACGCCGCCCATCGCCTCGTCCGAGCCCATGTCGTCGGGCGCGAAGTTGATGGCGGGGTTGGCGTAGCGCGGCGTGTAGTCCTCGAGATCATTTTCCGCCACGACCGTTTGCGTCAGCAGCGCGCGCAGAAAGTCGTCCGACAGCGCCTTCTCGGCCGTCTCGTCCGCGGGCGCGTCGGCATACTGCCAGGCGTAGACATAGTGCACCGGCTTCTGCAGGCGGGCAAAGCCGCCGGGCGTGACCATGGCGACGTCAAACTTCAGCGCGTCGAACATGAGATCCGTCGCCTTTTCGTGCAGAGTGGCGTAGTTGACGTAGGCGATCAGGCCGGAGATGCGGTAGGTCTTGCCGCCGACGGTGATCGTGTCGCCGGTGCGCAGACCGACGTTGTCGGCGTGCATGCGGTCGATGGCGATCTCATCGTCGCGCACCGGGAACGCGCCGTCGATGAGGCAGGCGAGGTTCACATCGTCCGTCTGGGTATAGACGCGGATGGTTCCGTCCGGCGTGCCGTCGTTGTCGTGATCCTCGTCCTCGTTGCGGTAGAAGTTTTCATGCAACGTCACCGGCACGGCCTGGAAATCCGGGTCGTTGAGGTCGTATTTTTCCTCCGCGTCGGCATACTTTTCGTCGATCTCGTCGGCGATCTTTGCCCACGCCTCGTTATAAGCCTCATTGTAGGCGGAAGTATACGCGCTCTGGTAGGCGGAGGAATAGGCGCTCTGGTATGTCCCGTCTGCCTTCGCCTGCGCGACGGCGGTGTCGAGCATGGCGGCGGCCGTGTCGGCGTCAAGCCCGCCGGCGAGCAGCGTCTGCTTCACCTGGTTTTGAAACTCCGCGTCAAACTTCGTGCGGAATTCGCTGTCGAACTGGCTGCGGAATTCCCCAGGGAATTTTTCGCCGAGCTCCCGGCGCGCCTTGTCGGTGTAAAACTGCCGGACGTCCGCCTTGCCGCCGGTCTCGATCGCGGCGAGCAACGTATCGTCCGCGGCGCGGCTGAGCTCGAAGTGGCCGTACTCGAGCTTGTAGGTCGTCACACCGTCGACGGATGCGCGCATCATGCTCTCGTTGGCAACGTACATGCCGGACACGAAGCCGATCGTCAGCACCAGAAACAGGAACACGACCAGATACTTGCGCCAGTCTCCGGCGAGCTCGCGCGGGATGCGCCGGGTCAGGGGATTGGTCCTCTTTTTCATCCTGTCACGCCCCTTACCATTCGAGCTCGGCGGCCGGAATCCTGTGGCTGTTGCTCTCGTTGCTGCGCACGGTGCCGTCGCGCAGCTTGATGACGTGGTCGGCCATGTTGCGGATGGCCTCGTTGTGCGTGACCATGATGACGGTGTTGCCGTACTTTTTGTTGACGTTTTCGATCAGCTGCAGGATCTCCTTGGACGTGGCATAGTCCAGCGCGCCGGTCGGCTCGTCGCAGAGGAGGATGTCCGGATTCTTCACGATGGCGCGGCCGATGGACACGCGCTGCTGCTGGCCGCCGGAGAGCTGGTTGGGCAGCTTGTGCCGGTGCTCGTAGAGCCCGAGCGTGTGCAGCAGCTCGTCAATATCCAGCGGCGCGTCCGAGAGATAGGCGCCGACCTCGATGTTCTCCTTGACGTTCAGGTTGGCGATCAGGTTATAGAGCTGAAAGACGTAGCCCAGGTGCTTGCGGCGGTACTGCGTGAGCGCTTTCTCGCCCATGTCCTCGAGCTTGTCGCCGCCGATGGAGATGAAGCCCGCGTCGGCGCTGTCGATCCCGCCGATGATGTTCAGCAGGGTGGACTTGCCCGAGCCGGAAGGGCCGAGCAGGACGCAGATCTCGCCGCGCGCGACCGAAAACGTCATCCCACGCAGGACCTCCTGCCGGGTCTCACCGCTGCCGTAGCCCTTTTTCAGGTCCACGATCTCCAGAAATTTGTTTTCTTCTGCCATGACATCCTCTTTCTATGCAAGCGCGCCGGGATGCGGAGGGAAGCGGCGTGTTGTCATGTGGTATTTCGTTAGATACATCTAACCAATGTTTATGGTTAAAGTAAACTAACCGGTGAAAGAGTATAGCATATCCGCCCGCGGATGGCAAGCCCCAAAATGGCAGAAAAATGGGCAGGCACCGTGCCCGGTGTCTGCCCATGACGGAGGGGTCAGTTGATCTTGAGCGTCTCCCAGAGACTGTTGACATAGGTCAGCGTGTCCTGGTCGAGGTTGCGGTAGGCGCTGCGGTTGTATGCATCGCGGAACGAACCGATGTCGGGGTAGAGGATGGCCATCGTGTCCTCGCCCATGTCGTCGATATACTCCGGGTCGTCATACACGAGCCGGTTCGGCGAGGCGTAGTAGATATACTCGGCGTTGGCCACGGCGGCCTCGCGGCTGAGCATGAAGTTGATGAAGCACTCGGCCAGCTCCTGATCCCGGCAGCTTGTCGGGATGCACATGGCATCAATGAAGTAGTTCGTGTTTTCGGGGTAGTAAAACTGCAGATCCACGCTGTCGGCCTGTGCGTCGCACATCGTGAAGTAGTCGCCTGCGTAGTAGGCGGCCACGGCGGCCTCGCCGGACTCCATCATGTTGTAGATCTCATCCATGACGTAGCTCTTGACGAGCGGGCGCTGGTCGACGAGTGCCTGCAGTGCCTGCTGCCAGTCGGCGTGGTCGGTCGTGTTGACGTCGATGCCGGCGCGGTACATGGCCGTGCCGAGCGCGTCGCGCGCGTTGTTGAACTGCAGGATGTTGCCGGCGTATTTCGGGTTCCACATCAGATCCCAGCTGCCGGTGTCGGCCTCGTCCACGACATTGGCGTTGTAGATCACGCCCACGATGCCGTAGGTGTACGGAACGGTGTAGGTGTCGTCGGGGTCATAGTACAGGCCGCGGAAGTCCTCGGAGATATACTGATAGTTCGGGATGTTGTCGTAGTTGAGCGGCAGGAGCATGTCCTCGGCTTCCATGCGCGCGATCATGTAGTCCGACGGGATGACCACGTCGTAGCTCACGGCGCCGCTCTTGAGCTTGGCGTACATGTCCTCGTTGCTGGCATAGGTGTCATAGTTGACCTTGACGGGCACGCCGTAGGTCGCCTTGTACCAGTCCTCGAACGCGGCGATGGTGTCGAGCGAATCGTCCGAGCCGTCGGAGATATATTCGCCCCAGTTGTAGACGTTGAGCACGCGCGTCTCCTGCCGGCTGCTGTAGATGCTGATGCCGGCGATGAGCAGCGCGGCGGCGGTAAGGATGCCCACGGCGGCGCGCACGGGGCGGCGGCCGCTGCCGCTGCGCTTGGCGCGGGTGGGCTTGCCCGCGCGCTTGGCACGGCGGGCGTCGCGGATGCGCTGCGTGTCGTCCTCGTCGACGAGGTTCGTCAGCAGCAGCAGCGCGAGAATGACGAAGAAGATGATCGTCGCCAGGGCGTACATTTTCGGCGTGACGGTCTTTTTCGTCATGTTGTAGATGCGGATCGGAAGCGTCTGGAAGCCGCTGCCCTGCGTGAAGTAGCTGATGACGAAGTCATCGAGCGAGAGCGTGAAGGCCATGATCATGCCGGTGATGATGCCGGGCAGGATCTCCGGCACTTCCACGCGGAAAAACGCACGCACCGGCGTGCAGCCGAGATCCATCGCGGCCTCGGGCAGCGAGCGGTCCATCTGCTGCAGCTTCGGCAGCACCTGCATGATGACATACGGCAGGCAGAACGTGATGTGCGCCGCGAGCATCGACCAGAAGCCGAGACTCGTGGACGTGCCGAGCAGCCGGCCGAAGAACACGAACATGAGCATCAGCGAAATGCCGGTGATGATGTCCGGATTCATCATGGGGATGTCGGTCGCCGTGTCGAGCGCGGCGCGCAGATATTTGTTGCGCATCCGGTTCATGCCCACGGCGGCAGCCGTGCCCATCGCGGTCGAGACGACCGAGGCAATCACGGCGAGGATGAGCGTGTTTTTGAGCGCGTTGAGCGTTTCCCCGTCGCGGAACAGCTCCTGATACCATTTTAATGAGAAGCCGGAGAACACCGACAGGCTCTTGGCCTCGTTGAACGAGAATACCAGCAGGATCACGATCGGCGCGAACAGGAACACGAAGATGAGGGCGGTATAGATCTTAGCAGCTCGTTTCATGTCACACACCTCCGTAGACGCGCTTATTCGTGCCGCGCTTCATCAGGGCCATGGCGGCCAGCAGGATCAGCATGAGGATGAAGGCGATGGCGGCGGCAAAGTGCAGGTTATTGGCCACGTACTGCCCCTCGATCGCGTCGCCGATAAGGAAGAACTTGCCGTTGCCGAGTTTCTGCGAGATATAAAAGGTGCTGATCGACGGGATGAGCACCATCGTGATGCCGGACATGACGCCCGGCAGGCTCAGCGGGAAGATGACCCGCCGCAGCACGCCGAGACTGTTGCAGCCGAGGTCGCGCGCGGCCTCGATCAGGCGCGTGTCCATCTTGGCCATGACCGAGTAGATTGGCAGGATCATATACGGGAAGTAGTCGTACACCATGCCGACGACGACGGCGCCCTCGGTGCCGATGATGTGCGCCTGGCCGAGGTGCAGCGCGGAAAAGAGCATGTTGAGCAGGCCAGAGTCCTGCAGGATGGTCATCCACGCATAGGTGCGGATGAGGAAGTTCATCCACATCGGGATCATGATGAGCGTGATGATCGTCTTCTGCGTGCGCGGGGCGGCGCGGGCGATGATATACGCGATGGGGTAGCCCATGAGCAGGCAGATCGCTGTGGAGATGACGGCCAGCTTCACCGAGCGCCAGAAGATGAGCAGGTACGTGTGCACCTCGCGCGCAGCGCCGCTGTCGTCGGTGATCGTGCTCACGGCGGTGAAAAACTTCGTCAGGTTTTCGGTCGTGAACCGGAAGCTCTCGTCCGTGAACGCATAGTAGGCCACGAACACGAGCGGCACGGCCACGAAGATGACCGCCCACACGGAATACGGTGCGAGCGCCAGACGATGCGCCAGCGAGGCGCGGCGGTTTTCGGAATGGATGCGATTGTTCATTCGTCCGGCTCGCTTTCCGCGTCCGAGAGCTCGTCCAGCTCGTTGCTGAACGAGGAGTAGTCGCCGTACATGCCCGAATACTCGGACTTTTTCATGATGTGGATGGCGTCCGGCTCGATATACAGGCCGACCTCCGCGCCCTCGTCAACGTAGTCCGTCGTCTGGATCATCCACTTGAAGCCGTTGATGTCGATGATGATCTCATAGTGCACGCCCATGAACGTGACGGACGTGACCGTGCCGCGCAGCATGCCCTTTTCGATGGGCACGATGTCCACATCCTCGGGGCGGATGACGACGTCCACGTTCTCGTTTTTGGCAAAGCCCTTGTCCACGCATGTGAACGTATGGCCCGAGAACGTCACGCGGAAGTCCTGCCGCATAATGCCATCGACAATGTTGCTCTCGCCTATGAAATCCGCCACGAAAGCATTCTGCGGTTCATTATAAATATCAAGCGGCGTGCCGATCTGCTGGATCTTGCCCTCGGACATGACGACGATCGTGTCGGACATGCTCAGCGCTTCTTCCTGATCGTGCGTGACGAACACGAACGTGATGCCGGTGGCCTTCTGGATGTTCTTGAGCTCCTGCTGCATGTCCTTGCGCAGCTTCAGGTCGAGCGCGGCGAGCGGCTCGTCGAGCAGCAGCACGCGCGGCCGGCTCACGAGCGCGCGCGCAATGGCGACGCGCTGCTGCTGTCCGCCGGACAGGCGCGTGACGTTGCGGCGCTCGAAGCCCGTGAGCTTGACGAGCGCGAGCATCTCGTTGACCTTCTGCTCGATCTCGTTGCGCGGCAGCTTCTGCTCGCGCAGCGGAAACGCCACGTTTTCGAACACGTTCAGGTGGGGGAAGAGTGCGTAGCGCTGGAAAACGGTGTTGATGTTGCGCTTGTGTGGCGGAATGTCGTTGATGCGCTCACCGAGAAAGAGGATGTCGCCCTGATCCGGCGTTTCAAAGCCGCCGATCATGCGCAGGGTCGTGGTCTTGCCGCAGCCGGACGGGCCGAGCAGCGTCAGAAATTCGTTGTCGTAAATGTCGAGGTTGATGCTGTCGAGAACGGTCTCGCCGTCAAACTGTTTGCTGACGTTGTGGAGTTCAATGACTTTTTTCATGGCTGTGTTTCCCCCTTGTGCACAAAAAACGCCGCTGCAGATCAGCAGCGGCGCTTGTGAACAAACATATGCCATTGGGCGCGCAGCGGCCGTCCGCGGCCCGTGCGCACCGTTCCCAACAGGATGTTGTGTCTTGAGAGTCTATATAGCAAAGATTACTTTTACTACTCTTATTGACCATTTCACAAGTTTGGATGCTGAAAGCAGCCTGGTTTTAAGTGACCAACTTATAAAACTCGAGCTTTTAACTCAATCAATAAGGCAACAGAAGTTGCCACCGCACGCGGTGCGGTTTGCGGCATTCGACCCGGCTGTCCGTATGGCCTTGGCCGGCGCGCGGGGCGCGGCGGCGGTCGCATCTTGCTTCGGAAAGACTCTAGGCATCATTCCAATTGAGACGACTCATTGTAGCAAGATTTGCACGCCCTGTCAATCACTTTTCGACAAGAATCGCACTTGCCGTCCGTACCTGCACTGAGGGCGGCAGAGCGACTTTGCAAGATGGTTTACATAATTATATTTTACTGCAGGAAAAGATCGTCAAGCAAAAAACGCAGCCACATTTTCGCTGAAAAATCAGTGTCCGCACAGGTGAAACGTTTGTCTGTTCCTTACGGAAAATGATTTACATAATTCCAAGTTCTTCGACATTTTTGTGCGTACGTTATGAAAAGTTGACAAAAACGGATGTGGATATTTGTCATTAATTTCACTTGAAAGATTCCGGGTGGCGCGCTATCATAACATTAGCGGTATGTTTACACTTTGTTCTTAGCTTGTTCATGAAATTGGTGAAATCATACCATGAAAATTTTGCATCAAACAGGGAGGACGGCGTATGACCCGCGAGGAAGCGCTCGACAAACTGTGCCACAGTTATTCGGGATATTTTGATGTTGTGCGCCACGAGGAACCGAAGGGTTATCTCGTCGCAGAGGCCGGGCTGCACATCCACTCCGAGAAGTATGTGCTGGTCAAGGCCGCCAAGCTCTGGGAAGCGGACAACAACGAATATGTCTACATTTTCTCGGCCCCCGTGCTCACGAAGGAGATCTTCGAGCAGTGCCGCGAGCAGGCGCGTGCCGACGGCATGCAGCGGATCGAGCCGGGCCCGAATCATATGTGCTCTTATATCACGGCGATCTTCTTGTGTGACACCTGTGAGCCGGATGCGCTGCGCGCCCTGCGCCGCACGCGTATTTATAAGAGCTTCAAACTGGCGTTCCACGGCTGGATGGATTACCACACCGGCGTCGTGGAGCTCAGCACCGGCAAAACGGCTGCCAATGGCAGCGGACGCAGTACAGCACAGTTGTTGAAGACAACACTGTTTAAGAATATGAAAGAAGGGAGTTAATTCAATGAATGCTGCTGTAATTCTGATTGTTGGCATTGTCATTCTCGCCCTGGGCTACGTTTTCTACGGCGGATGGCTGTCCAAACAGTGGGGCATCGACCCGTCCCGCTCGACGCCGGCTCACGAGCTGGAAGACGGCATGGACTACTGCCCTGCAAAGGCCCCTGTTTTGATGGGTCACCACTTCTCCTCCATCGCGGGCGCCGGCCCGATCAACGGCCCGATCCAGGCCGCTGTTTTCGGCTGGGTTCCGGTGCTGCTGTGGGTTCTCATCGGCGGCATCTTCTTCGGTGGTGTGCATGACTACGGCGCGCTGTTTGCCTCTGTCCGCAATGACGGCCAGTCCATCGGCACCGTTGTCGAGACCAGCATCAGCAAGAAGGCCAAGCGCCTGTTCCTCATCTTCTCTTACCTGACCCTGATCCTGGTCGTGGCCGCGTTCGCGTCCATCGTTGCCAACACGTTCAAGGCCACCTATGTGGATGGTGTTGTGGATATGGCGGCTTCCGCGGCCAACGCCACGACGGCGATCATCTCGCTGCTGTTCATCGTCCTGGCCATCTTCTTCGGTTTCTTCGTGTACCGCAGAAATGCGCCGATCGGCGTGTCCACGATCATCGGTGTTGTGGCCATTGCCTTGGTGATGTGGCTTGGCATCAAGTGGCATCCGATCTACCTGAGCTACCAGACCTGGATGATCATCTGCGGCATCTACATTCTGGTCGCTTCCGTCACGCCTGTTTGGATCCTGCTCCAGCCGCGTGACTACCTCAGCTCGTTCCTGCTGTACGCGATGATGATCCTCGCGATCGTCGGTGTCATTGGCTGCCACCCGACGCTGGATATGCCTGCGTTCACCGGCTTCAAAGACACCATCGCCCCGACGGGCAGCTCCCTTGGCTATATGTTCCCGGCTCTGTTCGTCACCATTGCCTGCGGTGCCATCTCCGGCTTCCACTCCCTCGTTGGTTCCGGCACGACGGCCAAGCAGCTCAACAATGAGAAGGACGCACAGCCCATCGCCTACGGCGGCATGCTCATTGAGTGTGTGCTCGCGCTCGTCTCCCTGTGCGCGGTTGCGTACATCTGGCAGGATTACAAAGCCGGCACGACTGTCACCCCGACCGTCGTGTTCGCGACCGGCCTGTCCCAGATGCTCGGCAAGATCTTCGGCTCCGGCGCCGTGTCCGTCACCTACACGCTGATGGTCCTGGCCGTGTCCGTGTTCTGCCTGACCTCTCTGGATACCGCGACCCGTCTGGCTCGCTACATGTTCCAGGAATTCTGGCTCAAGCCCGGTGAGAAGGCCGGCGATCCGACCGTGACCGGCGCTCGCAAGGTCCTCTGCAATCCGTACGTCTCCACCGCAATCACCGTCGTGCTCGGCATTGCCCTTGGCATGACCGGTTACGCAAAGATCTGGCCCCTGTTCGGCGCTGCCAACCAGCTCCTGGCCGGCCTCGGCCTGCTGGCCGTCGCCGCATGGCTCGGCAAGATGGGCAGAAACAACAAGATGTTCTACTTCCCGATGATCTTCATGATCCTCGTGACGCTGACGTCTCTGGTCTTCACCATCAAGTCCCAGATCACTGCGATCATCGCCGGCGGCACCGGCCTTGCATGGTGCTACATCCGCGCGATCTTGGCCATCCTGCTGGTCATCCTTGCCATTGACCTCGTCGTCGAGGGCAGCAAGGCACTCGCAGCGCAGGCCAAGGCGAAGAAGGCCGCCTGATTCGGCTTCCATCGGCCAAAACAGAACAACCCAAACGAAGAGCCCTCTGCCTCGGCAGGGGGCTCTTTTTGCTGTCTATCGTCAAGATGCGGCAGGGAAACGGATAAAGCGTCGCGGGGGAGCTCGAGGGGGCAAGACCCGCCTCGAATGAGATCGGGTCTTTTTTATGACCGGTGAAACCGGTCATAAAAAAAGACCCCGACTTCCGTCGGGGCCAAGACATCCGCTCCGGCGGGGAGGAATCTCTCGTCTGCCGTGAGCATACCACGCTGCGCCGCGCCGTGCAAGGCACAAATGTTTCCACCCGGCACATTTGCGGTTGCAAACGGCGTGAAAACATGGCATACTGTAAACAACTTTGCGCAGGGAGGTGCAGACCGTGAAACGCAGTGAGGAACGGGAACAGAACATCCGGCGGGTGATCCACACGGCGCAGACGCTGTTCATCGCGGACGGCATCGCCGCGACGCCCATCAGCCGCATCGCCGAGGCGGCCGGCCTGACGCCGACGTCGCTGTACCGCTATTTCCGCAACAAGGACGCGCTCGTGTTTGCCGCCTGGCGCGACGCATTGGCTACGTTTTTTACTGATTTTATGGAGCAGTACAAGCGAGAGTCCGCAGCGTGTACGACGGGGTATGAAAAGTTCGTCGTCTGCATGCACATTTACTTCCGCATTTATGATGACCAGCCGAGTGGTACGACTACACGCGCGAGATGTTTTCGGCCTATTCCGAGAAGAACACCGGCAGCGACGTCAACAATGTGTTCTGGAAGTACTACGACAAGGAGATCCCCGTCCCGGCGCTCAAGGCCCTGCGCGAAGGCGTGGCCGACGGCTCGATCCGTCCGGATGTGAATATTTACGCGGTGTATCAGTGTCTGCTCAACGCTTATACCGGCACGACGATCTATGAGAACGTGTCCTTCGGCGTTTCTCCGGTCGATGTCGTCCAGTTTACCGGCGAGCTGCTCGTGAGCTATATCAAGAATGAACCAGACGCCTCCGTACTGGCAGGAAAACGTGAAAAGGCGTCAGATATGTAACAAATGATACGGTACGGACGTGCCAATTTGATAAGATGTGAGAAGAAGCAGCAAGTTTCTTTTTTTGCGCATATATGTTAGTGGCGCTAACATATCATTCCAAAACGGCGGAGGTGTGCAGCACGGATAAAAACAAACGTTCCTATGACTTTACGGTGTGCCTGCCGTTCTGGGATTCGCTGACGGGCTCTCAGCAGCAGATGCTGCGCCTGAATACGATCGTCCGCTCGTACCGCGCGGGGGACGACGTGATCTTTTCCATGCCGGAAAAAAACGGCCTGTTTCTCGTGCTCTCCGGCGGAGTGCGTGTGTTTATTGCGACGGACACCGGCCGCGAGATCACGCTCATGTCGATCGTCAGCGGCGGCTGCTGCATGCTCAATACGCTCGACAGTGCAGCGCCGGGTGACACGGTCCCCATCCTGCAGGCGACCAGCGACGCCGTGTTTGCCTACATCAACATTGTGGCCCTGCGCCCGCTGTGCGCGGAATCGCCGGTCGTGCAGCAGTTTTTGCAGTGCACGCAGGCGCGCAATGTCCAGACGGTGCTCAATAACATAGAGTATTATTTTTTCCATCCTCTGCGCAGCTGCATCGCCCGCGTCGTGCTCGAAAAGGCCGATGCCCACCCCGAGGACGGCTTTGCGCGCATCACCCACGAGGAGATCTCCCACCACCTCGGCACCACGCGCGAGGTCATCAGCAGGGAGCTGGAGGGGATGCGTCAGATGGGCCTTCTGCGCACCGGCCGCGGCAAGATCTATGTGCTCGACCGCCCTGCGCTGGAGGGCATGGCCAACTTGTAGGGCACACTTGACGACCATATATGTCCAAACTGGAAGCTGTCAAAAAGCAAATTTCGCTTTTTGGCAGCTTTCTTTTGTACCATTTGACGCATTTTGATTGGACATTCGGCGAAAAACGGTCAAAATGCACAATCACAAATCGTCAATTTAGTGACATTCAACGAAACCAAATGGTTATGTTTAATTATCGCCATTTGCGTAACAAATGGTGCAGTAAAGACGGCGAAATACGCTATATTGATAATTGTCAAACGAAGCTGCTTCTTTTTTTTGGAGGCAAGTGTTAGTGGCCATAACAGAAGAAACTCGTGCAGCGGACTGCACAAAAAATACGGAAAACACATCATGAATGGGAGGTACACAGAATGTATTACAGCAGCGGTAACTACGAGGCGTTTGCAACACCGAAAAAACCCGAAGGCATCGACAACAAGTCGGCATATGTCGTCGGCACCGGCCTGGCCGGTCTGGCGGCGGCCTGCTTCCTGATCCGCGATGCACAGATGCCCGGCGAGCACATCACGCTCTTTGAGCACCTGCCGGTGGCCGGCGGCTCCTGCGACGGCATCTACGACGCGACCAAGGGCTTCATCATGCGCGGCGGCCGTGAGATGGATAACCACTTCGAGTGCATGTGGGATCTGTTCAAGTCCATCCCGTCGATCGTGAACCCGGGCGAGACGGTCTTCTCCGAGTACTACTACCTCAACAAGGAAGACCCGAACTTCTCCCTGTGCCGTGTCACCGAGAAGCAGGGCCAGGACGCCCACACCGACCGTAAGTACGGCCTGACGCCCGGCGCCGCCACCCAGCTGCTGAAGCTGTTCATGGCGACCAACAAGTCCCTCGAGGACAAGAAGATCGATGACGTGTTCGACGATGAGTTCTACGCCACGAACTTCTGGACCTACTGGCAGACCATGTTCGCGTTCGAGAAGTGGCACAGCGCCCTCGAGATGAAGCTCTACCTGCAGCGCTACATCCACCACATCGACGGCCTGCCGGATCTGAGCGCGCTGCGTTTCACCCGCTACAACCAGTATGAGTCCATGATCCTCCCGATGTGCAAATACATCACCGACCACGGCGGAAAGGTCCTCTTCGACACCACGGTCACGAACATCGTCTGCGACTGCACCGAGGATAAGAAGGTCGCCAAGAAGATCGAGTACACCCAGGGCGGCGTGGAAAAGGTCATCGAGCTGACCGAGAACGATCTCGTCATCTGCACGAATGGCTGCCAGGGCGATGCGTCCGCTTACGGCGATCAGACGCACGCTCCGGTCATCAAGGTCAAGAACGGCGAAGGCCCGTCCATCGAGATGTGGAAGAAGCTCGCCGCGCAGGATCCGGCGTTCGGCCATCCCGAGAAGTTCTTCAAGGACATCAAGGAGACCAGCTGGGAGTCCTGGACCGTCGACACGGCCAACAAGCAGATCCTCGACGCCATCCAGAAGATCTGCAAGCGCGACCCGCTGTCCGGCAAGGTCGTTACCGGCGGCATCGTCACCTGCCGCGATTCGAGCTGGCTCGTCAGCTGGACCATCAACCGTCAGGGCCAGTTCCAGGAGCAGCCGAAGGATCACTGCCTGATCTGGGTCTACGGCCTCAACTGCTGGGACGACAAGGGCGACTTCATCAAGAAGAACATGTGCGACTGCACCGGCATCGAGCTGGCGGCAGAGTGGCTGTACCACATCGGCATCCCCGAGGATCAGATCATGGATCTGGCCACGAACGAATGCAACACCACGCCGTGCATGATGCCTTACGTCACCACGTTCTTTGAGCCCAGAGCCGAAGGCGACCGCCCGAAGGTCGTGCCCGATGGTTCCGTCAACCTCGCGTTCGTCGGCCAGTTCGCCGATACCCCGCGCGACACCGTGTTCACCACCGAGTACTCCATCCGTACCGCGATGGAAGCGGTCTACACGCTCTGCAATGTCGACCGCGGCGTGCCGGAAGTCTGGGGCAGCGTGTATGATATCCGCGACCTGCTCTACGCCACCAGCAAGCTGCTCGACGGCAAGAAGCCGCTGGAGTTCCTGCTCCCGTCGGTGCTGCCGCTGCTTGACCTCGTCAAGGAGCCGCTGGTCAACAACGTCGTGGTGGATCTGCTCAAGAAGTATAACATCGTCTGACGTACCATCCCGTTAGATGTCGCATCCCCCCTTTGCCCCGGCAGCCTCGGCTGCCGGGGCATTTTGCGCGGCGGGGGAGCTCGAGGGGGCAAGGCATGGCAGAAAAAATCCGGCGCCGCGAACAGCGGCGCCGGATCTTCAATATTCATTCTTCTACGACCGGGAATGTGACCCGAATTTCAAACCCCGCGCCCCAGTCGGACGCGGCGGTGAGCGTGAGGCCCAGATCCTTTGCGACCTCGCGCGCGAGATAGAGCCCCATGCCGGTGGCTTTGTTCTTCTCGTGGCCGGAGTCTCCGGTGAAGCCTTTTTCAAACACGTACGGCAGGTCGCACGCGCGCACGCCCGGCCCGTTGTCGCGGATGGACAGGACGGTCGCCGTGTCTTTGCTTTCCAGGGAAAAGCTCAGCACCGGCTTTTCGAGCGCATACTTCACGCTGTTGCTCACGACCTGCCCGAGCAGGAAGCACAGCCCGCGCCGGTCGGCAAAGACCGTCTCGTCCGTCGGCCGGATCTCGACCCGGAAGCCTTTTTCCTCCAGCAGCGGGCGGTAATCGTCGAGCACCTTCTTTCGGGGCCGCCTGCAGGAACGCTACGGTCTGAATGTGCTGATCCCAGACGGCGCGCATTTTGACAACATCCATAACGCACTGTATCAGGAACTGGTCAAGGACGTGTTTCTCCCGGAGACCCGGGAAAAGTTTCGGGCTGCGATCCGGGACCTGACCGATCGCGGCGCGGAGGCCGTGATCCTTGGCTGCACGGAATTCGGCCTGCTGGTCAAGCCAGAGGACTGCGCGGTGCCGCTCATCGACACGACCCATGCCCACGCAATGGCGGCGGTCGAGCGCGCCCTGGCCTGAAATACGCTATCCGGACGCAAAAATGCCGCAGGCGGCTGCCTGCGGCATTTTTGGTTTATTTGGAATGTTACAGCGTGTTTTCTCCGGTCTCAAGGCCGATGACCTCGTCCACCGGCAGCGAGAGGATGATGCCGTGCGCGTCCGTGCGCAGGCCGCAGGCGTCGCTGATCGCGTTCATGACGGCGGCCTTCTTTTCGCGCGGCGTGACGATGACGACGAACTCCTCTTCCTCCTGCATGGAGATGCCGAGCTTGCGGCTGATGCGCTCGGAGTTCTGGCGGCGGCCTTTGAGGATCGTTCCGCCCATGGCGCCCGCGCTTCTGGCGGCGTCGATGGCGTCGCTGCTGTAGCCGTTGCTGAGCGCGACCCAGATGGCGGCGTAACCCGCGCCGGTTTGCGTATCGGACATTTCATTACACACCCTTTCTTCGATCTTCTGTTCAATGGTCTCGCGCATCTGATTGTTCAGGAGCTGCAGCATCGGCCGCTGCAGCCCCGTGATCGGGATCGTCAGCACGATGCCGCCGCCGCGTTTGTGCAGCGGGATGCGCTGCTGCAGCGCGTCGAGCAGGTCGCGCACGAGAAATTTCGGCAGCAGCCCGATCGTGAGCAGGCGGCCGCTGCCGCTCAGGCCGAAGATGTCGAGCATCTCCGACGGCGCGGTGCCGTGCCCTTGGCACTGATAATAGATCGGGATGCGGAAATTCTGAAACGTCTGTTCGAGCTTGCGGCGGTATTCATGATTCGTAATGATGAGCACCATGCGCGGTGCGAGTCGGTTTTCGGCATGTATCATATCTCTTCGTCCTCCAGGTCGATGACGCCGTCATCGGACAGCAGGTCAGCTTTGTTTTGTGCCACGGCTTTGGATCTATGTACGTAAAGAACGCCCATGATCTGGATTGCCACCGGCGGTGCGAGCGCGACGAGCGCCACGACGCCGAAGGCGTCTGTGACGACGTTGCCGCCGAGCGCGGTGCACGCGCCCATGGCCAGCGGCAGCAGGAAGGTGGAGGTCATGGGCCCGCTTGCAACGCCGCCGGAGTCGAAGGCGATGCCCACGAACACGGACGGCACGAACCGCGCGAGGATGAGCGCGAGCGCGTAGCCGGGCACGAGGATCCAGTAGATGCTGATACCGGTCAGCACACGCACCATGGACAGCATCACCGCGCAGGCGACGCCGATGGACAGCGCCGTGTTCATCATGCTCTGTGACACGGTGCCGCCGGTGACGTCCTCGACCTGCTTGTTGAGCACCTGCACGGCGGGCTCGGCCTTGACGATGTAGTAGCCGATGAGCGCGCCGATCGGGATGAGCACCCAGCGGTACGCGCTGCCGGCCAGACCCGAACCGAGCAGGTTGCCCACGGGCGTGAAGCCGACGTTCACACCGGTCAGAAACAGGATCAGGCCGATGACCGTGTACAGAAAGCCGACGCCCGTACGCAGCAACTGCCGCCGCCGGTAGCAGCGCGTCAGCAGCTGAAACAGCACGAACACCGTCACGATCGGCAGGATGCTCAGCAGCACTTCCTCGGCATAGCCCGGGAAGCCGAGCGCGAACTGCCGCGCCACGTCGCGCGTCGTCACGACCGGCGCAATCTCTACGGCGGAGTAGGCCGCGTCCGTCGGGTGGTAGAAGATTCCGAGCAGCAGCACCATCAGAATCGGCCCGACGCTGCACAGCGCGACGAGACCGAAGCTGTCGTCGTCGTGTCCCTGCGTGCTGCGGATGGCTGACACGCCGACGCCCAGCGCCATGATAAACGGCACGGTGATGGGCCCGGTCGTGACGCCGCCAGCATCGAACGCGACGGCGAGAAATTCCTTCGGAGAAAACAGCGTCAGCACAAACAGCAGCGCATAGGCTGCCAGCAGGCATTTTGCCAGCGAGACGCGGAACAAAATGCGCAGCACGGCCAGCGCCAGAAAGATGCCCACGCCGACGGCGACCGTCCAGATCAGAACGGAGTTCGGGATCGACGCGACCTGGTTTGCCAGCACCTGCAGGTCCGGCTCCGCGATGGTGATGATCGTCCCGAGCGCGAACGCCACGAGTACGACCAGCAGCACCTTTTCGCGCTTCGCCAGCGTCTTGCCGACGCCCTCGCCGAGCGGCGTCATGGACATCTCGGCGCCGAGCTGGAAAAACCCCATGCCGACGATCAGCAGCACGGCGCCGGTCAGAAACAGCGCCAGCGTGCCGATCTCCATCGGAACGAGCGTGACGCTCAGCACCAGCACGATCAGGGTGATGGGCAGCACGCTCGAGAGAGATTCCTTGACTTTTTCTTTCAGCTTTTCATTCATACGGTTGCGGTGGTCCTCCTTTCGCGGGGTGATTCAGGATCGCTGCACGACCGCATCGCAGCCCGTCAGGCGCGGTTGAGAATGGCCATGAACTCCTCGCCGGTGATGGTCTCCTTTTCATAGAGGTACTTGGCCAGCTCGTCGAGCTTGGCACGGTTTTCCGTGAGGATGCCGACGGCCTTGGCGTGCTCTTTTTTCACGAGCGCGACGACCTGATGGTCGATCTGCGTCTGCGTTTCGGCCGAGCAGGCGAGGGAGGCGTCGCCGCCGAGGTACTGGTTCGTGACCGTCTCGAGCGCGACCATGTCGAACGCCTCGCTCATGCCGTAGCGCGTGATCATGCCGCGGGCGAGCTTTGTTGCCTGCTCAATGTCGTTGGACGCGCCGGTGGAGATGACGCCGAAGCGCACCTCCTCGGCCGCGCGGCCGCCGGTGAGCGTGGCGATCTTGTTTTCCAGCTCCTCTTTCGTCATGAGGTAGTGGTTGCCCTCTTCGACCTGCATCGTGTAGCCCAGCGCGCCGGACGTGCGGGGGATGATGGTGATCTTCTGCACGGGGGCGGAGTGCGTCTGCAGCGCGGCGACGAGCGCGTGGCCGATCTCGTGGTAGGCGACCGTCCATTTCTCCTGATCCGTGAGGATGGCGTTTTTCTTCTGATAGCCCGCGATGACGACCTCGATGCTTTCCTCGAGATCCGACTGCGTGGCAAAGCGGCGGCCGTCGCGCACGGCGCGCAGCGCGGCCTCGTTGACGATGTTCGCCAGCTCCGCGCCCGATGCGCCGGAGGCCATGCGCGCGATCTTGTTGTAGTCCACGTCCTCGGCGACCTTGATCTTGCGGGCGTGCACCTTGAGGATCTCCTCACGGCCCTTGAGATCGGGCAGCTCCACGGGCACGCGCCGGTCAAAGCGGCCGGGGCGCGTGAGCGCCGGGTCGAGCGACTCGGGCCGGTTCGTGGCGGCGAGGATGATGACGCCGTTGTTGCCCTCGAAGCCGTCCATCTCGGTCAGCAGCTGGTTAAGTGTCTGCTCGCGCTCGTCGTTGCCGCCGACCTGCCCGTCACGCTTTTTGCCGATGGCGTCGATCTCGTCGATGAACACGATGCAGGGCGCTTTCTCCTTGGCCTGACGGAACAGGTCGCGCACCTTGCTCGCACCCATGCCGACGAACATCTCCACGAATTCCGAACCGGACATGGAGAAAAACGGCACGTTCGCCTCACCGGCGACGGCCTTGGCCAGCATCGTCTTGCCGGTTCCCGGAGGGCCGACGAGCAGAACGCCCTTGGGCATGGATGCGCCGATCTCCTGATATTTCGCCGGGTCGTGCAGGTAGTTGACGATCTCGGTCAGGTTTTCCTTGGCCTCGTCCTCGCCGGCGACATCGGAGAATTTGATGCCCTCGGCCGACTTGACGTAGACCTTCGCGTTCGAGCCGCCGAGCCCGAACATCATGGAGTTCGGCCCACCGGCCTTGTTCGTCATGCGCTTGAGCATGAACTGGCCGAGGGCGACAAAAAACACGATCGGCAGCAGCCACGTCAGCAGAAACGACAGAAACGGCGACATCTGCTCGACGATCTCGCTCGAGAACTCCGCGCCGGAGTCCTTCAGGCGGTAGATGAGGTCAGGATCGTCCATCAGGCCGGTCTTGTAGACCTGCGTGTCGTCTTTGTTCGTGAAGAGGATCTGATTATTTTGCACCTCCACACGGCCGATCTCCTGATTTTCCGTCATGGTCATAAACGTGCCGTAGTCGACCTCCTTGACCTGCCGCTGGCTCAGCCAGGGCACCGCCAGGAAGTTGAGCGCCAGAATCACGAGAATGACGATGGCGTAATAATACACCAACGGCTTTTTGGGGCTTTTCACTTCATTCATGTGAACGCTTCCTTTATCTTGATAAAATGTGTGCACTTTTGGGACTCGTGTAACGTAACTTTAGTTTACCACAACAGGAAAGAACTGTCCAGTGAATAAACTGTGTACAGCGTGTACAAAAAATACCCGATCCGCCGGAAAAGAGACAAGGAAACCGCCTTCTGTGCAGCAAAGGTTACAGAAGAAAGGTCCTTGCGCCTGTATGATAGTTTTATAACAATTTGACGGAGGGCCTCGTATGGAGATGCTTCTTTACCAGAGCACGCAGTTTCGTGACGTGAAAAAGATCCTGGACCGCGCCCACGGCTTTGCAGGGCTTTTGACGGCCGGCGGCATCGAGGCCTCGCGGCTGGATGTGCCTTTCGTCTGCGATCAGAAGGTGCTCTCACGGTATGACGATGCGTGCAGCGATGTCCGCCGCATCCTGACCATGCAGCTGGGGCTTACACTGCCGAAGGGCTTTTCCATTCCGTTGGAGGCTGAGGATCTGGCAGTCTTTTTTTCGCAGCAGTGCGGCCTGCAGCAGATGCAGGACTACCTGACACAAAAGCGCGCGCGCACGCAGGCGGACATCCAGACCTGGCTGCGCGACCGCCCGTGGGACACCCACCCCGTGACGGCGGCGCAGGCGGCGGCGCAGAACCTCGTCTTTGACGCGCAGACCGGCCGCATCGGCACGGACGGCTGCTTCAACGGCGGCACGGTGCTCGAGCTGCCGTCGTCGGTCGACGGGGTGCGCGTGCGCGCTCTGGCGTCCTACGCCATGGTCTCCTATACGTATCTGGACACGCTCATCCTCCCGGACAGCATCGAGACGGTCGAGCCCTATGCATTTTATGATAAGGTGCACCTGCGCAGTACCAATCTGCCGCGCGGTCTCGCCGTCATCCCGGAGGGGATGTTTTCGCGCTGCATCGGCTTGACGGGCATCGTCATCCCGGACAGCGTGCGCGAGATCCAGGATGAGGCGTTTTACCAGTGCAGCAATCTGGACACGGTCGTCATCCCCGACAGCGTGGAGCGCATCGGCCGCTGCGCGTTTTTGAATGCGCGGCGCGTGATCTACCACGGCAGCGCCAAGGGCTTTCCCTGGGGCGCGACGCGGGGCAACTGAGAAAGGCGGAAACCGATATGCATCTTACCCGGCAATTTGAGACCGCCGTCTGCGGCGGCAGCAATCTGAAAGCACCGATGAAGCTCGACTTCCTGCGCTCGCTCTGCGCGCAGGAGCGCCATGCGTGGCCGGAGGTCGTGCTCTGCCGCGTCGAGGGTGAGCCGCTGCCCGTGTGCTGCCTGTCCGAGGCGGCGGCGGGCGACCCGTTTGCGCGCATCGGCATCGTGACAGCGCCCTCGGAGGCGCTCACGGCGCTGCTGCGCACCGCGCCCGTGCGGGCGCGGGTCACGGCCCTGTGCGATTCCGCGGGCGAGCCGTGCGACGGCGGCGCACCGGACGTCTGGGGCTTTCTCGCCGAATACCGCTGCGGCGACCCGCT
>ERZ827498.1700-NODE-1700-length-23547-cov-7.817002_pt1 | contig 23547 bp, 19 predicted proteins | sample MGYA00519865_ERZ827498 | MGnify/ENA primary metagenome ERZ827498 (study PRJEB31778, sample SAMEA3449328) | human gut metagenome | biome: human gut; feature: human-associated habitat; material: faeces | place: United Kingdom | collected 2010/2012 ...
TGCCCGGCTATCGCCAAACCTGGAGCTACGCCGAGCGCAAAGGCTATTCGGGCACTGCGGTCTTTAGCCGCCAGGAACCGCTGCGCGTACTGCGCGCCGATGCACTGCTGCCCTACGCCGGCGAGGGTGAGGCTGCCGAGCTCGTCGCCCAAGCCGCAACCGAGGGCCGCGTCTGCGCACTCGAGTTCGACAAGTTTTGGTTTGTGGATGTTTACACGCCTAACGCCCAAAATGAGCTCGCGCGCATCGATGTACGCATGGCCTGGGACGATGCCTATCGTGGCTTTTTGAGCGCACTAGAGCGCGAGACCGGCAAGCCCGTGGTGACCTGCGGCGACTTTAACGTGGCACACGAAGAGATCGACCTTAAGAACCCCAAGTCCAACCGCGGTAACGCAGGCTTTTCGGACGAGGAGCGCGGTAAGTTTACCGAGCTCCTCGACGCCGGTTTTACCGATACCTGGCGCGCGGCAAATCCCGACGTCGAGGGCGTCTACAGCTGGTGGAGCTATCGCTTTAATGCCCGCAAGAACAACGCCGGCTGGCGCATCGACTACTTCCTGGTGAGCGACGCAATCGCCGGCAACGTGCGCGACGCCGGCATCCGCGACGACATCTTTGGCAGCGACCACTGCCCCGTCACCCTCACCCTAGAGCTCTAGCCCCAACTAATCCCCTGGGGACGGAGGAAAAGGGATCATTTTTCACCTCGCGAGGGCATCCACGCGGCCCGCTTGCCACGAAACTGGGCCATCTACTACGTTTAAGCCACTACCCTCAACCACAGCGAACAACGCAAAAAGAAAACCGCAGGTAGAAAGCCTGCGGTTTTTCATAAAACGCGGTTGTGTTTGGGGGTGTCGGGCCAAACGTAGTAGATAGGCCGATTCCGTGGCGGGCGGGTTCAGCTGATTCCCCGGGGATGTCTGGAGACGGAAGAAAACGGATCAATTTGGCTCTTGAGGGCCACGATGCCCGTCATATCAGCCGGCCATTCCAAAACTATGCCGGTTTACGGGGCTGAATCGCAAACCCCCAACCATACGCAATTCCGAAATAATAAAACCGCAGGTAAACGGCTTGCTCTATTTCAAAAATAGCCGGTATGGTCTGCCTGTGCCAATCTGGCCCCGTAAACCGGCATAGTTTTGAAATGGCACTTCGGCAGTATTGATTCCCACCCCAGCGTAACCAGCCCTACAGCCCGTATTTCACGACGACTCGGTTGATGCGGCGACACCAGGGCTTGTACAGGGCGGCCAAAAACACGCAGGTCGCGAGTCCGTGCGTGATATCAAACGGCACCGCCGTGGCAAGACGCGCCACGGCACCCGCCCACGTAAGCGGCTGAACAAAACCGATAATGTCGTACGCGTTGATCACCACGCCGTACAGCAGACCCGAGGCAAAGCCGTACGCCATCAGCGCCGGCATGCGCACGGTTCCATCCGCACGGTCAAACGCACTGGTATGCGCCAGCGCACCGCCGACGTAGCCCACCAGACCCCAGGCATACATCTGCCACGGCGTCCACATGCCCTGTCCAAAAAAGAAATTGCTGGTCAGTGCTGCCAACGCGCCGACCATGAAGCCGTTACGTCGACCCAACGTCGCCCCCGCGATAATAGCGATGGCGCTCACGGGTTTAAAGTCGGGAATGGGGCCGAACAAGATGCGCCCCGCCGCGGCCAGTGCCGCCAACACCAGCGTGGGCATAATCTGGCGCAGGCCCGGTCGCGACGCCTCGTAGCCCGCAAAGAACAGCGCGAGCACGAGCGCCACCACAATCAGCATGGCAAGCGCCGCCTGCTCAACGCCTGCCAGCAACGCCGCGGCCATTACCGCCGGCACCGCCAACAGCAGCGGAATCTCCAGTTTTGCAAGCAGGCGCAAGCCGCGATAATCCGCCATTCCATCACGCCCTATAAAACACGTTGTCGGCAAAGAAATCTGCCGGCGGCTCCATGCAGGCAATTTCGCCGTCGAACATCATGGCAATGTCGTCGGACACCTGCTCGGCAAAGTCTAAGTCGTGCGTGGCCATGATGACGGTACCGCCGGCATTCGCATGGTCACGCAGGGCGCGAGCGATGATGCGGCGGCTGGCCAAGTCCAAACCCTTGGTGGGCTCATCAAGCAGCAGCAGCTCCGGGCCAATCAACAGCAGCTTTGCCAACGCAAGCAGCTGGCGCTGACCGCCCGAAAGATCGTACGGGTGACGCGCCTCCAAGCCCGCCAGGCCCAAGCGCGCTGTCTGCTCCTGTGCTGCGGCCTCGTCGTATCCGCAGGTCGAAGCCCATTCCATCAGTTCGTCGCGCACCGTCTCGGCAACCAGCAGAGCCTTGGGGTTCTGCGGCAGCAGCGCCGCCGAAGCCGCCCCACGCACCATGCGGCCACGCTGCAGCTTAGCCGTCTTGGCCAGCACCGAGAGCATCGTCGACTTGCCACAGCCGTTTCCGCCCACGACCGCATGCACCGCGCCGGCTGAAAACGTCACATCGAGCCCGCGTAGCACCCAACCGCCCGCGCGGTCGTAGCGAAACCAGCCTTCCGACAGGGTGGTAGCCGACCCACCGTGCATTTTTTGGAGTATTCTGCTTCCATCCGTGCGCGGGAAGGCTTCCGAGCCGTTCTCGAGCGATGTTTGCGCCACAAATTTGGACGATTTGTCCAATTCCGAACTTTTTTTCGCGCTCGATACGTCCCCGGGCGGCTCCAGAGAGCCCAAATTGTCCTCACGCCTGCTGAATACTCCGTTTTTTGCGCATCGGATGGCACCCCACCCCAACACGTCATCGGAAAACAGCGATTCTCGGCGTCCCAAAGAAGCCATATCCGCCACCTCGCGCACGCGACCGCCCTCAATCCGGTACGCACGCGTCGCATACTCGAGCATCGGCCGCGGTTGATGCGTAGCCACAACAACCGTGCAGCCCAGCTCACGGTTCACGCGAAACAGCGCGTGCAGAAAATTCTTCTCGGCAACGGGATCGAGCTGAGACGTGGGCTCGTCGAGTAGCAGCACACGCGGACGCAGCGCCAGGACGGCGGCAAGCGACAGCAACTGCTTGCGACCGCCCGAAAGCGTATCGGTATCGCGATGAAGCCAGTCCTCCAGACCAAAGAAATAGCTGGTCTCGGCAATACGGCGACGCATCTCGTCGCGCGACACACCCAGATTCTCCAGGCCAAACGCCATCTCGTGCCACACGGTCTCGCACACAATCTGGTTCTCGGGATCCTGGAACACGTAGCTCACGCGCTCCGCAGACGCGCGCACGTCCATGTCGGCAACGTTCTCGCCCAGCACGAGCAGTTCGCCAGTGCGCTCGCCCGCCGGAGCAATCTCGGGCTTGAGCAGCGACAGCAGCGTCGACTTCCCCGATCCGGTACCGCCGACAAGCAGCGCAAATGCACCTTGGGGAACAGACCAGTCGAGCCCCTCGAGCACCGCAGCATCAGCCCCGGGGTAGGCAAAGCTCAGGCTCCGCACCTCAATTGCCGGCATATCCGGGCCGCACGCCGCGCCCGACACCGAGCCCCTATCCAACCGAGCCATCAGCCAAACCTCTTCTCATCGATCGCATGCAACACACAGGGCAGTACCATCCAGGCAGCGTACACGGCATAGCCCAGCCACGGCGCGGGCACCGAAAGCTGCGGGTAAAACGAATACTGCGTTGTCGCGGTCCATGCCACTGCCACCGCGGCGGCACCAAACAGCGCGAGCTCGACCAGCGCGGCAACGTCGCTGCGTCCCAGTCGATACCGCGCGTACGTCGTACGGCGCGACGCAGCACCCCACCCGCGCGAGCGCATGGCATCCGCGCGCTCAAGCGAATCTTCCATGCCCCAGCCCATCAATGCACTCGATGCCCGCAGGCGCGAGCGCACGGGGTCGGCCGGCGCGCGGCCCGGCACATCAATCGCATCCTGCACCGCCAGCACCGTACGGCCGCGGCGCAAAAACTGCGGGATAAGCCGCATACACATCGAGATCATGAGCGCGAGCACCGGCGCGGCGTTGCCCAACAGTGCGAGCACCTTGTCGTATTCGAGCATCGACGCCGCCGCCTCAAACCACAGCACGCTCGCCACAAACAGCCCGCCCATGCACAGGCCGTAAACCATGCTCTCCAGATACACCGCGCGCATGCCAATACGAAACAGCTCCGTCGAGCCCGAGGCGCTAAACAGCGGATTGAGCACCGCGATGATCAAAATCACTGGCAGCTGCCAGCGAAGCGCCCCCAACGTGCGCGCAGCACCGCGCGTCGCAAACCCGTACGCCAACCCACCCGCAAGCGACAGCGCGATCAACACCGGTTGCATCGAGAACATGGTGAGCCCCAACGTCAGCACCATGTAGAGCGCCGGAACTGCCGGATGCGACATCGAAAATGCCCCCACGGGCTCGGCGCCCGAACCCTCTCGTATGTTGTCCATAGGCATCCCCGCCCTCCCGCCAAATCACCGACGCCGAAGCACTGCCGGCACCGCCCGCAAGCAGCGCAAACACCACACCAGCGGCCCAAACCTCAGCTGTCGCGCATCAATCGTTACGCGCTCATCATATGCCTGCGGTATCATATTGCGCCGTGTATCGTTTCCAAACACACGTCTCTATAACGTAACAGGAGATCACATGGACGCAACCGCAATTATCCTCGCCGCCGGCGAGGGCACCCGCATGAAGTCGAACCACTGCAAGGTTTCGCACAAGATCCTGGGCAAGCCCATGGTTCAGTGGATCGTCGACGCCACCATCAAGGCCGGCTGCAGCCGCGTCGTGGTCGTCATCGGCAGCCACGCCGACGAGATGCGCGCCCTCATCGATGGCGCCTATGCCAACAGCGCCACCAAGGTCGAGTGCGTCGAGCAGACCGAGCGCCTGGGCACCGGCCACGCCGTCAAGGTCGCGCTCGAGGCCTGCGGCATCACGCAAGGCCCCGTCGTCGTGCTCAACGGCGACCTGCCGCTCATCACCGCCGACACCGTCGCCAAGTTCGCGCAGACCGTCGCCACCGGCGAGCTCGCCTGCACCGTCATGACCATGACCCCGCCCGATCCCTTTGGCTACGGCCGCATCAAGCTGGGCGCCGATGGTCAGATCGAGCGCATCATCGAGCAGAAGGACTGCACGCCCGAGCAGGCCGCCACGCTGCTGGAGTGCAACGCCGGCTGCTACGCCTTCGACGGCGCGCAGCTTGCCGCCCACATCAACGAGATCGGCAACGACAACGCACAGTCCGAGTACTACCTGCCCGACATGCTCGAAATCCTCAAGGGTCACGGCCAGGCAGTCTCCATCTTCCACTGCGACGACTACCGCGACGGCCTGGGCGTCAACAGCCGCATCCAGCTCGCGCAGCTCACCGCCATCGCGCGCGACCGCATCAACGAGCACTGGATGGCCGAGGGCGTTACCTTCATCGACCCCACGCAGGCCTGGATCGGCCCCGATGCCGTCATCGGCCGCGACACCATCGTGTGGCCGCAGACGCATCTGATCGGTCACGTCACCGTGGGCGAGGAGTGCCAGCTCGGCCCCAACAGTCGCCTCACCGACACCACCGTCGGCAGCGGCTGCACCATCGATGAGACCATCGCCATCGAGGCCGTCATCGAGAACGGCGTCGACTGCGGCCCGCGCGCCTACCTGCGCCCGGGCACCCACATGCTCGACGGCTCCAAGGCCGGCACGCACGTGGAGATCAAGAAGTCCACGATCGGCGAGGGTTCCAAGGTGCCCCACCTGTCCTACATCGGCGACACCACCATGGGCTCCGGCGTCAACGTGGGCGCGGGCTCCATCACCTGCAACTACAACGGCGTCCACAAGCACAAGACCGTCATCGGCAAGGATGCCTTCATCGGTTCCGACACCATGATGGTCGCGCCCGCCCAGATTGGCGACGGTGCGCTCGTGGCCGCCGGCTCCGTCATCACCGAGCCGGTTCCGGCCGACGCACTCGGTCTGGGCCGCGCCCGTCAGGTAAATATTGAGGGCTGGGCCGCCGATTATCGCCGCCGTCTGCACGAGGACGACGAGGCATAACGCTTTACCAAGCACAAAAGGAGCTGTTCCATGGGGACGGCTCCTTTTTCTATCGTGACCTGCGCGACCGGATGAGTGGTCGGTTCGTGTCCGTTGACGGTAAAGACGTTATCAAGACCCGATTAACCCCGTCGCGCGGTTACAATGCAAAAAGGCATCTATATGGCATTCGATGTATAAAGGAGAAGGGTAATGCCGATTAATGATCCCGAGAAGTCGGAGAATATGCGCAAGTCCATCCGCGTGTATTCCGGTTCCTCCAACCGTCCCCTCGCTCAGAAGATCGCTGAGTACCTTGGGGTCGAGCTTTCGGGCCTTACGCTAAAGCAGTTCGCCAACGGTGAGATTTACGCCCGCTACGACGAGACCGTCCGCGGCGCCGACGTCTTCCTGATTCAGTCCGTGGCCGGCGGCAACGTCAACGACATGCTCATGGAGCTGCTCATCGCCACCGACGCTGCCAAGCGCGCATCTGCCCGCTCCATCACCGCCGTTATCACCCACTACGGCTATGCCCGCCAGGACCGCAAGGCCGGCCCGCGCGAGCCCATCACCGCCCGCCTCGTCGCCAACCTGCTCGAGCGCGCCGGTGTCGACCGCATCATCACCCTCGACCTGCACCAGGGTCAAATCCAGGGCTTCTTTGATATCCCGGTTAACCACCTGTCCGCACTGCCGCTGTTTGGCCAGTACTACAACGACATGCACTTCGACACCGACAACCTGGTTGTCGTCTCCCCCGACGTGGGCCGCGCCAAGGCCGCCAAGAAGCTGTCCGACATGCTCGGCTGCGACCTGGCCATCGCCCACAAGGGCCGTCCGCGCCACAACGCCGCCGAGGTCATGGGCATCATCGGTGACATCAAGGGCAAGACCTGCGTCATCAACGACGACATGATCGACACCGCTGGCACCCTGTGCGCCAACGTCAAGGAGCTCAAGGCTATGGGCGCTGGCGACATCTACGTCTGCGCCACCCACGGCATCTTCTCCGGTCCGGCCATCGAGCGCCTGAACGACGCCCCGATCGTCGAGTGCGTCGTCACCGACGCCATTCCCGTCGAGGTCGGCGGCAAGATCAAGACCATCTCGGTCGCCGAGGAGTTCGCTCAGGCCATCTCAGCCGTTTACCACGAGGAGCCCGTCTCCACGCTCGTCGGCGGCGACTTCGCGCTGTAATCCAGCGTGCATCTCATCATCTTTGGTGTTTTTAAAGGGTCGGAAGCTCGCTTCCGACCCTTTTTCTACCCCTCGACAACCTTCCCTGGACAATTAGTTCAGATACGTATTTTTTTAAAGCTCCAAAGGCCGTTCTGAGCTCCCCGGCGAACGCCATACTGCCCAAAGCTCATCGCTTTCGAGTACGACCGCCGCATATTTACCCTCAAATCGCCCTCGAAAGCCCTTAGAAACGCCTCGAACGCCCGCCGTCTTATACGTATCTGAACTAACTGTCCAGTAGCTATCGTCAACCTTCGCGGCAGAGCTCAATTTCCTGCAATCCCCTCAACCGATTCCACCGATTTCATAACACCCAGCCGTTCATGGCGCGCAGCGCCCCGCTGAGCGAAAAGAACGGTATGGCGGTCGCATTCTGCCGCCAACTTAGTACGTTATAGCTATGACGACCGTGATTTCACATCTCTCCGCCCTCCGCGCAATTCGTCGCGCACGACGGGCGTACTCTGCCCTACCCTGGGACTCCGTTGATAGCGAACAGCAAGCACAGGCCTTGGCTGGCTGCATTCCCAACAATGACGCGATAGACTTTGGCGCACTTTCGATACTCGACGCCTGGAATGAAGATGATTCCGAACTGCTCGATCTTCTCGTTTCAAACGAAGACAACAGGCGCCCCGACAAGCGACTTCTTCAGCATATTCTCTCCGCTCCGCTTCCTGAAGGTGCAATTATGCACGTCGAGGCCGACATCTACGCTACGTCTCCTGCCATGACAGCCATGCTTTGTTCCAAGAATGAATCAGTCGCCAAAACCTTGATGCTACTCATGGAACTGCTCGGAACCTACTCCCTTCCTCCCGGGGCAACATACCCCATTGCCCATGACGACATCTGGCCCAAGGGCGATGGCTGCGCAGCGACGGGCGATCTCGATTGCTTGGGCAACCAGTCGGTGGTCGAGCAACAGAACGAAACCCGCTACGAACAGGCACACTACAAATGCGAGCCCGCCACGACCATCGAAGAGCTCGAGACTGTTGCACAGCTTGCCAAAAGCAGCTCATACACCTCGTTTCGCACGGCAGTCAAGCTCGCCCGACCCGGATCTGCATCCCCAGCCGAATCCCTAATGTTTGCCGTTCTCGGAGCGCCCATGCGCTTTGGCGGATTCGGATGTTGCAGCCTGCCCATGGGAGGCCTGCTACTCAACTATCGAATCGACTTCGACACCCTTGCGGTCAACATGTCCTCGGGCATCCCCTATGCCATCTGTGACCTATATTGCCCGGCAGCCGGAGTCGACAACGAATACAACGGAATTGGGCACGAGCTTCAAAACGCTCGCATCCACGATGGCAATCGAAATAATGGCCTCAAGGCAATGGGCATCCACGTCCTGGTTATCAATCGCGACCAAATGAAAGACCTTGTTGCACTCGAAGCCTTCGCCCAAACGATGCATCGACTCGCGGGAGTCCGATTCCGATACCGTATCAAGGGCTATCGCAAGCGTCAGGCCGCTTGGCTCAACGCCCTGCGGGCCGGAATCAGCCTTGCGCCGGTCTAAACGGCGAATCACCCGCGCGCCGCCGAACAGGACTGGACAGTTAGTTCAAATACGTATAAATGGACACATTGAATTAGGCTGTTTTGCGGCTATCTCTATACCATTCGCCCTATTTGAAGGCAGGGTAGACTTCAAAACAGCGCCATATGAACTAACTAAAGCTCCAAAACAACGTATCGGCATTGAATTGAGCACTTCGAGCCCTCAGAACTTATACGTATCCGAACTAACTGTCCACCTCTGATTTCGACGGCCGTCCAAACGCCCCTAAACGCCCTCAATTACCCTCCATTTGACAGCGGCAACAGGGTCGCTCACCATAGCAGGCGACAAATCGACGAAAGGAAGCACATGGCAGCTGCACAGCCGCTTAAGATTCGCATGGTTGCCGGGCTTGGCAACCCGGGCGAGGAATATGCCGAGACCCGCCACAACGCCGGCTTTAAGGCAATCGACGAGCTGGCCCGTCAGGCCGGCGTCACGTACTGGAAAAACCAGGCCGGCGCCGAGGTCGCGGTCATCAACATCAACGACCCCGAGGAAGAGGGAGGCAAGCGGCAGATTGTGCTGGTCAAGCCGCAGTCGTACATGAATACCTCGGGCGGCCCCATCTCCAAGCTCTGTCGCGAGTACAAGATCAAGGCCGAGGAGCTGCTCGTAATCCACGACGAGCTCGATATTCCCGCCGGCGACGTGCGCGTCAAGGTGGGCGGCGGCCATGCTGGCCACAACGGCCTGCGTTCCATCATCGACAAGATGGGCAGCCGCGACTTCAGCCGCATCCGCACCGGCATCGGCAACCCTCCCGGCAAGATGGCCGTCGCCGACTACGTGCTCAAGCAGCTGCGCGCCCGCGAGGCCGAGGATTTCCAGGACACCTGCGCCCGCGCGGCCGACGCCGCCGGCCTGGCGATCGTGCACGGCGTGGTCTATGCCCGCGACCACGTCAACGGCGCCGCCTCCGCCAACGGCAAGCACTAAAACCTACCATTTAGGGATGTTTATTTTGGCAGGTTTTATCTGCGGAAACGCCACAGTGAGCGCATCGCAATAAACCCTGCGCCGCCATATGCACGCAACACCCCAAAGGGGGCCGGCCTCATCACAAACCGAGGCCGGCCCCCTTTGCCGTTTTACCTGATAAAACCGACCAAAATAAACCTCTCCCCCTTTGGTAGGCCAAAGTGGATAAACCCTGCTCCCAACCGCCGAAGATACACGTAAGCGACATGTCCATGAGGGTATAATTTGCACCGTATGTCTGCACAACGCCTGTGCGCGTACGGTTTTATTCGGGCTACCGTCCATTTCCGTGGAGGCACGGTTCGGCAGCCCTAACAAGAGAGGGGTTCTATGTATAAGATCCTGGAGAAGACGCAGTTCTCGGAGAAGGTGTTCAAGTTCCGCATCGAGGCGCCTGCAATCGCCAAGCATGCGCACGCTGGACAGTTCCTCATGGTTCGCGCCAACGAGACGGGCGAGCGCGTCCCGTTTACCCTGGCCGGCTGGAACGGTGACGAGGGCTGGGTCGAGTTCATCTTCATGGTGATCGGCAAGACCACCGAGATGCTGTCCACCTACGAGGCCGGCGAGTCGCTGCGCGACGTCGTGGGCCCGCTGGGCGTTCCCACCGAGATGGCCGAGGGCCCCTGCGCTGTCATTGGCGGCGGCGTCGGCCTGGCAATTGCCTTCCCGGTCGCCAAGCACCTGGTCGAGACCGGCCACGAGGTGCACGCCATCATGGGCGCCCGCACCAAGGACCTCCTGCTCATGGAGGACCAGTTCCGCGAGCTCCTCGACGAGGACCACATCCACATCACCACTGACGACGGCTCCTACGGCGAGCAGGGCGTTGTCACCGCTCCGCTGGAGCGCCTGCTGCAGGACAAGGCCGTGAGCCAGGTCTTCTGCGTCGGCCCCGTTCCGATGATGAAGTTCTCGACCCTCACCGCCCAGAAGTACGACACCCCCATCACCGCGTCGCTCAACCCCATCATGGTTGACGGCACCGGTATGTGCGGCTGCTGCCGCGTCGAGGTGGGCGGCGTGACCAAGTTCGCTTGCGTCGACGGCCCCGACTTCGATGCCACCCTGGTCGACTGGGATGACCTTCGTGCCCGCCAGGCCGCTTACCGTTCCGAAGAGGGCGAGTCCCTCAAGGCCTATGAGGAAAAGAGCTGCGCATGCCACTAGTTAACGGTCGTTTCGTTGCCGATATGAAGTCGCCCCGCACCCCCGATAACGAGGAGCCGGCTGCCGAGCGCGCCTGCGACTTCCGCCCCGTCGACAAGGGCTTCACCGAGGAGATGGCGCTGGCCGAGGCCGAGCGCTGCCTCAACTGCAAGAAGCCGTTCTGTGTTGAGGGCTGCCCCGTCAACATCAACATCCCCCGCTTTATCGAACAGATCCGCGAGAAGGACTTCGGCGGCGCTCTCGATACCATCCGCGAGGACTCCATGCTTCCCGCCATCTGCGGCCGCGTCTGCCCGCAGGAGAACCAGTGCGAGGGCAAGTGCATCCGTGGCAAGAAGTCCGAGCCCGTGGCCATCGGCCAGCTCGAGCGCTTCCTGGGTGACCGCCCCGAGCTCGCCTCCACGCCCAAGATGGCCCCCAAGAACGGCAAGAAGGTTGCCGTCGTCGGCTCCGGCCCGTCCGGCATCACCTGCGCCGGCGAGCTCGCCCGCAACGGCTTTGACGTCACCGTCTTCGAGGCATTCTTCACCGGCGGCGGCGTGCTGGTCTACGGCATCCCCGAGTTCCGTCTGCCCAAGGCGGTCGTCAAGCGCGAGATCGACGGCCTGGAGGACATGGGCGTCAAGTTTGAGTACAACTCCGTCGTGGGCAACATGGCCACGGCCGAGGAGCTGTTCGAGCAGGGCTTCGACGCCATCTACGTGGCGACCGGCGCTGGCCTGCCCAAGTTCCTCAACGTCCCCGGCGAGAACCTGCCCAACGTCTTCTTCGCGAACGAGTACCTCACCCGCGTGAACCTGATGAAGGCCAACAAGTTCCCCGAGTACGACACCCCCACCAAGCACGGCAAGAACGTCGTCGTCTTTGGTGGCGGCAACGTGGCTATGGACGCCGTCCGTACCGCCAAGCGTCTGGGCGCCGAGCACGCCATCATCGCCTACCGTCGTACCGAGGACGAGATGCCCTGCCGTCGCGCCGAGCTGCACCATGCCAAGGCCGAGGGCGTCGAGGTTCTGCCGCTCGTCTCCCCGCTCGAGTTTGTCGCTGGCGAGGACGGCTCCGTGTGCGCCGTCAAGGTCCAGAAGATGGAGCTCGGCGAGCCCGACGAGTCCGGTCGTCGTCGCCCGGTGCCCATCGAGGGCGCCATCGAGGAGATTCCCTGCGACGTCGCGATCTCGGCTATCGGCACCAACGCCAACCCCTTCGCAAAGAAGATCGGCGGCAAGATGGAGCTCAACAAGTGGGGCTACATCGTCGCTGACGAGGAGACCGGCCAGACCACCGATCCCCGCATCTGGGCCGGCGGCGACATCGTCACCGGTGCCGCTACGGTCATTCTGGCGATGGGCGCCGGCAAGAAGGCCGCCGCTTCCATCACCAAGAGCCTGCTGGGCGAGTAATCACCCTCAGCGTTAGCCATCAAACGGCAAAGTCCCCGTCGAGCACACGCCCGGCGGGGACTTTTTTTCTATACCGGCCGCCCAAACCACCACAAAGGGGACAGGCACCTTTGTGGTGGTTTGGAGCCTGGCCGGTCGGTTTGTCTCAATCTGTAACAGTTAGACCCTGTTGAGCCTCGTAGTTGTTACAGATCAAGATATTGTGCCAGCCGCCCCCGCTTTATCTCAATCTGTAACATCTGGAGCCGTTTTGACTGGCTTGGTGTTACAGATTGAGATTTTACTAACGTCGAGGATGGGCGCCGCCACCCAACCCTAACGCTTGCGGCGCTCGGTCGCTGCGAGGCCGGCGGCGGCTACGGTTGCGCCGGCGATGCCTAGGGCGGTAACCGTCATTGCGGTAGCGTCACCCGTGGCAGCCAGAGTAGCGTCGCCCTTCTTGGCCTGCGTGGTTTTCTCAACCGTCTTGGCCGTGGTGGTTGTCGTGACCGGTTTAGCCGCGGGTTTGGTCTCGGGCTTCACCTCGGGCTTGGGCTCAGGCTTGACCTCAGGCTGCGACGCGGGCTTTTCGGGGTCGACCGGAGCCGGCGTGGCCTCGGGCGTAAACGTCAGATCGGTGTTGAGCCACAGAGTGAAGATACAGCCGCTCTCGGGATCAACTACACTCGCTTCGCCCATCTGGTAGCCGCACTCCTGGCCGTTGATCACCAGCTTGGTGTCGGGCGTAAAGTAGAAGCCGCGCGCGGACTTGAGGTAGATACCGTAGCGATAGGTCACGCCGGGCTTAAAGACGTCGATGTGATTCGTGATGTTCTGATCCCAGAACTTCTGAGAGTTCACTTCGCTGCCATCGCTGCCCGTCCAGAACTCACACTGAGGAAGGGAGTTGGAGCCCGTCGGAACATTCGCCGTAAAGACCGGCTTATCGCCCGCCTTGAAGGTGGTCGTGGCGCCGTTGATCTCTATAACGTCGATGGCACGCCATTCGTCGATTGGCTGCTCGCACAGCATATTGTCAGCGTTTGGCGCGAAGACACCGTTGGCGGTCTTGATGTGGTGCGTCCAATGGCCGTTGACGTACATCATGCAGTCATCGGCCACGGTATTGTCGCCCTTGAGCCTCAGCTCAACGGAGTACATGTAGAACTTTCCCTCTTCGAAGTGGTCAATCTTCTTCATGCCCGGCGTGTACTTTGCGGGGTCGGAATACCAGAAGGCAACGGGTACCGACTCCCCGGATTCCATATCGAGCTCCATCTCTTCCCGGCATTCGTAGGCGATCTCATACTTATCGGCATCGGCGGCAGGAATCGTCGCGGTCGCACGCGGCGCCTCGCCGGGCGCATAGCCGGTTTTCACATCGTTAACGTTCAAATTCTCGAGGGCTTCGTTTTCTGACGCAACGAGCGTAATTTTGCTATTGATGGCGTAGCGGATGTAATAATCGTACCTGGTTTCGTTGAGGATAGTCGAGCTGCCTTCATAGTCAGTTCCGGTATACTCCAGTGCCGCGCCAATATAGAGAGCCTCATTGCGCGTGAGTCGATACGAGCCGCCTGCCGCGCCACCCGTAAAGGTCAGCGTCAGCCTCATGTGATCGCCAACAGGCTCAAAGCGGGCCGTCACATCGAACATAGATGCGTCCTGGACTTCAACCAGGGTGCCCGAAGCAGCATCGGCCCGGTAGTACTTTGTTTCGACAAGTTCGCAGAGCGGCTCATCCGGTACGCCGCCCTCAACATCGGGAAAATCATAGGTGTACGACTGACCCTTTTCGAGCGTGATGTTGCCCGGAAGCCCGCAGTCCGTGTAGAGGGAAACCACGGTCGTATTGATCCTAACGTCGCTGCCGCCAACAACATCGGTCACACCGCAGGGCATGATGGCGTTGCTCGCCGGCATGGCGGCGTTGTCGTCGCCAGAAGCGTTTTGCCCAGCGAGCGCCGCACCGCTAGACTCATTGGCGGCATCGGCTGGGATTGTCTGCTGAGGCTCAACGGTGGCTTGCGCCGCCGGAGCAGCGTCGGTTACAGGCGCGGTCGAAGCAGCTGGTGCGGTCGTTGCAGCCGTATCCTCCGTAACCGCCGGCGTCACCGGAGCCGCGGCGACCTCACCCATTGCAGCGACGGGATCGGCACATTCCGTCGCCAGTGTCACGCTCGGCAGCAGCAGCTGGCCGACCATAAGCGCGCGCGCCGGCGCAAGCTATTTTGGCACCCACACAACGCCAAGTACCGTGAGCCAGCGAGCAGGTGCGCTCACGCTGAGTTTGTTTATCGAAGTGCCTTCCGTTCATAACGGCCTCCTTGGTCGTAGGGACATACCACCAAGATGTGCCAAATGACTCCGTACGCCTAGGTTCGTAGATGCGAACCTAGGCCTCTACCTGCGGTTTAATTCAATATGATTTCGCCATCGCCACACTCGTCCCAGGGACGCTACAATCGAGGACACGATTATTCGTGCACCCAAAGGACCGTTCTTGAACCTGAGTAAGCCTAAAATCAACGCGCTTCTGGCACTCGCGCTCTTCACCTTCGCCTTCCTTGCCGCCGAGTTTCGCTTCGACGTCAACGTCGGGCTGCTCGCCGGTGCCGAACGCGTTGTAATCGCGCAGGGCTTTATTCTGGGTGCGAGCGTGCTCGGCTTTATCGGATACGCTCCGTTGCTTGAGCACGCGCACCACAAAGGCCAGCCTCAGGCAGTTGTCAGCGCCGCCGTCCCCATCGCCATCTTGGGGTTGACTCAGATTCAGTCCCCCACGAGCCCGCTTGCGCTCGAGATTCTGGGATGCCTCGCATTCCTCGGGCTCGGCCTGCTGGGCGCCGCCACTCACCACGCCTTTTCGTTGGCATTCCAGGATGACCCCAAGCTCGCCACCGGCGCGGGAGCGGCCTATGCCGCGGGCATCCTGATGCAGTTCGCCATCAACCTGCTCAATTGCGGCGGTATCGCCGAGCTCATCATCCTTGGCGCAGCGACTATCGCCATCTCCGCCCTCAGCGTCGTTCCCCAAAAGGCTACTGAGAGCTCCAGCCCCGCCATCAATCCCTTTGTTGAACCTTCGCACGCCCTTGCCAAACAGGCGTGCTGGAGCGTCGCGCTCGTCATGATTCTGGCCTGCCTATTCTCCACCCTCGACAACGTCGTCACGTTCTCCAACGCCCACGGCACCATCGCTGTACAGGCCTGGCCACGCCTCTTTTTGGCGGCCAGCGGTCTTGCCGCCGGTCTTATCTTTGATCTTGCCGAGCGCCGCTATATGGGACTTGTCATGCTCGGCATCGCCGTACTCTCGACCATTTCCATCCTGGCCGTGGAGGCCGGGGCCAATCCCAACCTGGGCCTTGTCGTCTTTTATCTGAGCTCGGGCTTTTTCGTCACGTTCTTTACCGCCACCTTTACGCAGTTGGCACCGCGCATGCATGCGCCCGCCCTTTGGGCCGGCATGGGTCGCGCCGCCAACAATGTATGCGCATTCACCACATCGGGCATCTCGCTTGCTCTCGTGACCTCGGACAACGTTGCCCTCATCATGATCGGTGCGCTCGTTTTGCTCGTCGCCGCCTGCGCGGCATTCGTGGCAGCCGGCCTGTTCCGCCTGCCCCAAACCGAGCAGGAGCGAAAACGCAAGCAGCTGGCAGAAGAAGCACTCGCCGTCCCCACTATCGAGGAGCAGCGCCAGACCTTCATCGCCAACCACGCTCTCACCCCGCGCGAAGTCGACGTGCTCATGGCCGTAACCCAGGACGAACGTCCACTTAAACAGGTCGCCGAGGAGCTCGGCATCTCGATGCGCATGGTCCAGCGTCACCTGAGCTCTATCTACCAAAAGACCGACACGCAAACGCGCGCCGGTCTCACCAAAGCCTTCCCCTCGGCCTAAAACAAAAACCACCACAAAGGGGACAGGCACCTTTGTGGTGGTTTTGGTCGGCTATCCTTCGAGCTGAGCGACTTTGTAGCGGTAGGCAGCGGCGATAACGTCTTTGCAGCCCTCGCGGCCCAGCTTGGCGCGGTTGACGACGATGTCTTTACCGCTCGTCATCTTCCACTTGCCGGCGCTGTAGCGCTTATAGAACGCCTCGCGCGCCTTCTGCTGCTGCTTGACCAGCTTGGCGCCCTTCTTTTTGTTAAGGCCGCGCTTCTTGCGCACGATCTCGACGCGGTCCTCAAAGGGAGCGGTCACCAGCACGGCAATGTGGTTGGGGTTGTTACGCAGCAGGTAATCGGACAGGCGGCCTTCGATAATGCAGCTCTCGGTCTCACCCAGATCCAAAATCACCTGGCTCATCTTTTGGAACAACTTGTCCGAGTACGAACGGGCATCGTAGCGGTCGGGCAGAAACGCCATGTTCTCCACGGCCAGGCGCTCGTCGTAGGCGGCCATCTTGTCGAGCGACTCGCCCGCGCGCAGCGACGCACGCACCAGCAGCTCGTTATCGTACAGCGGAATCCCCAACTCGTCGGCAAGCATGCGACCAATCTCGTGGCCCTCGGCGCCAAAGTCGCGCGCGATGGTAATGACCACAGGATTCTTCTTGTTCTCCAGATCGCTCATCGCGATTCCTTTCTAACAAATGAGAAATAGGCGATTCCTGATTCTCATTTTGTCACTTACGACCGTCCTGGTTTCCCAAGTGCGGCAGATTGCCCCGAAAGAGGAGCGCCGCGTACTAAATGTACGCAAGCGACGATTGAGGGGCAAGATGCCGTGCTTGGGGAAGCAGGACTACGCTGCCACAATACGGCGTTGATACGCTCGGACCAGCAGCGAGATACCAAAGTTGAGCACAAAGTACATCGCAAACACCAGGCCGTAGAGCATAAGCACCTGCGACAGATCGATCGCGTGGGCCATCACGACGTTTGCCGTGTACATGAGCTCGGCCACGTTAATGCCCGAAAGATACGAGCTGTCCTTAATGACGGTCGTGCACTGGCTAAACAGCGCCGGAATGATCGTCTTAAACGTCTGCGGCAGAATGATGTAGCGCATGGTGGCAAAGAAGCCGAAGCCCTGGCTCTGCGCTGCCTCAAACTGGCCGCGCGGAATCGAGTTGAGGCCGCCGCGCACAATCTCGGCCATAACAGCGCTGGTAAACAGCGTAAAGGCGATGGTCGAAATCACAATGTCCAAACCCTGCACCGTAAAGTAGATAAACAGAATCCACAGCAAGTTCGGCGTACAGCGGAACAGCTCGATATAGGCGCTCACCAAAATACGGAACGGGCGGGGCGCATAGCTTTTAACGAGCGCCAGCACCGTGCCAAAGATGAGCGAGAAAAAGATCGACAGCGCCGAGATCTCGATTGTCTTAACAAAGCCGCCCCAAATGTAGAGCAGGTTGGTCGCGTTGAAGATTTCCATGCGCTAGGCCTCCTCTACGTTGTCGAGCCCCAGCTCGGCCAGGCTCACGCCGCGCGGACGCTCCTTGGAGCGGCGCTCGAGCCACTGCACCAGCATGGCGAGCGGAAAGCAGATGATGAAGTACATAAGGCAGCAGACGATGTATCCCTGCAGGTAACCGTACAGACTCACAAAGTTGTCGGAACGGTACATAAGGTCGCCGCCGGCCACAAGCGCCAGCACCGACGTGTTCTTGACCAGGTTGAGCGCCTGGTTACACAGCGGCGGCAGAATGATCTTGAACGTCTGGGGCAGCACGATGTACCAGTACGCCTGCGCACGGGTGAAGCCCTGGCTCTGGGCCGCCTCCATCTGACCGCGCGGAACCGCCTCGATACCGGTGCGGATGACCTCCGAAATGTAGGCCGCGTGATACAGGCCCACACCCAAGAAGCCCAGCACAAACGGCGCGATGCGCACCGGCTGGTCGGCACCGGTTATGGCCTGCAAAAACTGCGGACCGGCCATGTACATAAAGAGCACCTGCACGGGCAACGGGGTGTTCTGGTAAAACTCCACGTACACGCGGCTTATGGCGCGCAGCACGCGCGAGCGAGTGGTAGAGAACACGCCCAGCAGTGTGCCCAGCACCAGCGACAGCAGCAGACCGGCAACGACCACCTGCAGCGTCACGCCAAAGCCCTCCCAGAAGGGCCCCATGTTTTGAAATGTCGTCGACCAACGGTCGGCGTCAAATAATCCTTCGAGCATTTGATTCCTTCCTTGGACGATGTGCCTATACAAGACCCCAGGTCTTGACCTCTTGGTCGAGCCAGCCATCGGCCAGGCGATCGCAAATCACCTGATCGACCACGGCCGAAAGGTCGCAGCCCTTCTTGGTCGCCACGCCGTAGCCCTGCTCGCCAAACTTGACTTCGGGCTGCAGCAGCTCAACGGTCTCGTTCATGTAACCGGCCAGCGTGGAGCGGTCCATGGCAAAGACGTCGATATTGCCGGCGTCGAGCGAACTCTTGATGATGGGGTAGCCGCTAAAGGCCCTAAACTCGGGCTTGCAGCTAAAGCCGTTGTCCTTGATCATCTGCTCGATCAGGCCCTGCGTAGTAGCACCCTGGCTCACGCCGATGACCTTGCCGTCCAGGTCCTCAATCGAGGTAAAGCCCGAACGCTTCTTGACCATGAGTCCCACGTAGTCGGTGCGGTACGGCGTCGAGAAATCCCAGCTCTTCTTGCGCTCGTCGGTGATGGTGTAGGTCGCCGCGACCACATCGAGCTGGCCGTTATCGATCAGCGGGCCGCGCGTCTTGGGCGTTACGTCGGTAAACTCGACAAGCTCCTGGGCACGGGCATCCTTGTAGCTCACGCCAAAGACGGCAGCGGCGATCTGGTAGCACAAATCGACTTCCATACCCTCAAAGCGGCCCTTGGCGGTGTCGTAATAGCCATAGCCGGGAACGTCCTTCTTAACGCCGGCATTCAGATGGCCACGCGACTTGATGGCCGCAAGCTTGGACCCCTTGTCGGAGCCCTCGCCGCTGGTGGAGTCGCCGCAACCGGCAAGCGCGGTCCCCGTCAGCGCGAGCATGCCGGCGCCCGCCAGCTGCAAAAAGTGACGGCGCGACACGGCCGCCCTCGTCATATCCGTCATGTCCATCACCGCGCCTAGTGCAGAATCTTGGACAGGAACTCGCGGCAGCGCGGGTTCTCGGGGTTATCGAAGAAGTGTTCGGGCGTGCCCTCCTCCAGAATGCGGCCGTCCTCCATAAAGATGACACGGTCGGCCACCTGACGCGCAAAGCCCATCTCGTGCGTCACGCAGATCATGGTGATATCCTCCTGCGCGAGCTCAATCATAACGTCCAGAACCTCCTGGACCATCTCGGGGTCGAGCGCCGAAGTCGGCTCGTCAAACAGGATGATGGGCTGCTTGGTGCACAGGGCGCGGGCGATGGCGATGCGCTGCTGCTGACCACCCGAGAGATTCTGCGGATACTCGCCGGCCTTATGCGCCATACCGACGCGCTTGAGCGCGGCGATGGCGATCTCGGTCGCCTCCTCCTTGCTCTTCTTTTGCAGCTTGATGGGCGCGAGCGTCAGGTTGCCCAGCACAGTCATGTTGGGATACAGGTTGAACTGCTGAAACACCATGGAGCTATACTTGCGAGCCATCTCCAGGTGATTCTTTTTGGTGAGCGGCGTACCGTCGATGACGACCTCGCCCGACGTGGGCTCCTCCAGATAATCGACGCAACGGATGAGCGTCGACTTACCCGAGCCGGAAGGCCCGATCATTACGAGCTTCTCGCCGCGTTTGACGGTGAGATTGATATCTTTGAGCACATGCAGGTCGCCAAAGTACTTGTTGAGATGCTTGATCTCGATCATGTCTGCCATGAATGTCCCTTCCCTGCGTTTACACGAGTTGAACTATTGTACGGAAAGAACCACGTTTCCGCAGCCCACACTACATTCCCGTAAAGAACCCGCAACCTTCCACCCACTCATTGGGGACAGGCTTAAATGAGTACCCACCCATTGGGGCACTCATTTAAGCCTGTCCCCAATGAGTGCCCAGCCCAGCAAAAAGGGGCGCGACCGCAATGGTCACGCCCCCTCAGCCTCAACTGTGTACCACTCGGCCCCTACGCGAGCTTTGCGCCGACGATCTTTGCCGCGGCAGGCTTATCAAAGTTGCCGCCGGTGGCCTTGCCGAGTGCGCCCATAACCTGGCCCATCTGCTTCTTAGAGGTCGCGCCCAGCTCGGCGATGACCTGCTCGATCAAGGCCTCGAGCTCCTCGCCCGAAACCTGCGCGGGCAGCAGGCTCTCCAGAATCTTGACCTGCTCGGTCAGGTTGTCGGTACGCTCTTGGTCGGTACCGGCCTTGATGGACATCTCCAGCGTCTCGCTCGTCTGCTTAATCAGACGCTTGATCATGCTGTTGACGTCTTCCTCGGTCACATCTCGGCGCTCGTTAACCTCGATATTCTTCACCTCGGCCTTAACCTGGCGAATGATGGACAGGCGAACCTTGTCCTTGGCCTTCATGGCCGCGATCATTTCCTTCTGCAGCTCTTCGTTGGTCATCTGCAAATCCTCTCTAATAGCGTGAGCGGCGCTCGCGCGAGCACCGCCCCATGATTACTCAGTCGTCGACGAATCGTCGGTCGAGCTCTTGGTGACGCCCTTCAGACTCACGTTATAGGGTACGTCCTTGGGCATGGGGTTGACGGTAATGTCGGCGTCCTTCTTGTACTGCTCCAGCCACTCGCTGTATGCAGTACTGGCCGCCTGCGTCTTCACCACGTTGGAGACGTACTTCTTGATGTCCTTGGGCACCTGCTTAATGTCATCGACCTGATTATCGACATGGAAGTAGTCGGTGCACTTGATGATGTGATAACCATAGGTCGACTCGACGACGTCGCTCACATCGCCCTTGTTGAGCCCCTCGAGCGCCGCCTGGTAGCTGTCGACGAAGGTAGTGAGCTTGTCCCAGCCAACATCGCCCTTCTTGTCCTTGGAGCCGGTGTCATCGGAGTACTGCTCCACGGCGTCCTCAAAGCTCAACTCGCCGGAGTTGATCTTGTCCAGGCACTCCTGCGCCTTGGCCTTGGCGGCAGCTTTGTCCTCGTCGGAAGCGTCAGAATCGACCTTAATCAAGATATTCGACGAACGACGGGCATCGTTGTAGTTAGACAGGTTCTCGTTGATGTAATCGACAATCTCGCTGTCCTTGGGCTTGCTGGTGGGCGCCACGGCATCCTTGAGTTTCTGCTGCGCCAGACTCTCCTTGAGCGAGTCCTTGTAGGTGTCCTCGGTATAGCCGTAGGTCTTAAGCGTCTTCTTAAAGGCCTTGGCACCGCCCGCGCTCTTGCACGCGTCCTTCCAAGCCTTCTCGACCTCCTCGTCCGACACCGTCACGCCGTTTTCCTTCTGCGCTTGCTGAAGCAGAATCTGCTGCGTGTAGGAGTCGATGAGTTGCTTGCGGTACTTCTTGGGCGTGAGGTCGTTGTCGACCAGGTACTGTGCCCAGTCCTTGTCCTTGGTGTAGCCGTAGGACGTGCGCATGCTCATGATCTGCTTGGTCACGGTGTCCTCGGTGAGGTTGGTGCCGTTGATAGTGGCAGCCACGCCACCAGTAAGCTTATAGCCCGAGCTGGCACTTTCGGTCTGTGACATCAGGCCGGAGCACGCCATGGCCGAGACGGAAAGCAGCATCGCCAGCACGCCGATGACCACCAGGACAATCTTGACGGTCTTGGACACATAGGTCTTGCGCTGCTTCTTGCGAGAGCTGGAGGCGGCGCGGGACCGTTGCTCGGACGTCGGCGCGACCTCGGGGTTCTTTTTCTTATTTGCCATGTTTGGCCTTTCGCATCACGAATCGAACAAACGCCATTGTGTCACAACGCAGCCCCCGCGGCACACCTGGTGCATGGGGGATGGGTTAATCTGCACCATTTTGGTGCAAAGGGGACAAGTCTGGCAGGTTAATGCCAGGGCGCTCCTTTTCTGCCGGCAGTTAGGGACAGTCCCCAGGTGCCGGCTTAGCCCCACCTAGAAGTGGCGACGGATGGCGTCGACCATGCCCTGCGGCGTGGTCTGGCCAAGCACGTCGGCCGCGGCGCCGGCGTCCATAAAGATATTCATGAGCGCTTGCAGAGCCTCGACCTGGCCGCCCGGCTCGGCAATGCCCAGGTTGATGATGATCTGCGCCGGCACCGGGGCGCCCATGCCCGCCATCGCGTTGAACGTCACGGGCGCGGCGGGCTTTACCACCGCGATATAGGGCTTGGCCACAAATCCCGGATCGGTATGCGGAATGGCGATGTTTGCCGCCGGCATGGCGAGACCCGTGGGATAGGCGTCCTCGCGCGTGCAGACGGCGTCAAGCCAACCGGGCGCAATGTAGCCGCGCGGGGCAAGCTCGCCCTCGAGCCGCGCAAACACCTCATCCGGCGTCGCACACTCCCAATCAAAAAACACCAGCTCGGGCGTAAACAGCGCTTCGTTATCCGCCATGCGCTCACCTCTCTCACCTAGTCATCGGGGACGTTCTTAAACGACTAGTCATTCAAGAACGTCCCCGATGACTACCAAAAACAAAAGGTGGTCACGCGCGCCTTGGCGCCAATGATCACCCTGACTACTCGGCTAAATTGTACTGTGCGCCGCTAGCCGCGAGGCGCATCAATTGCCACCTTGCCGCTCTCCAACACGTGAACGCGACCGTCGGCGAGCATTTGCACGACCTCGGGATACAGCACATGCTCGATCGCGTGGATGTGCTCCTCGAGCGTGTCGACGTCCCAGCCCTCCTCGACAGCCAGCGCACGCTGGGCGATGATGGGGCCGTTGTCGTAAATCTCGTTGGCAAAGTGCACGGTCACGCCGGTTACCTTGACGCCGCGAGCAAACGCATCGTCGATCGCATGGGCGCCGGTAAAGCTCGGCAGCAGCGCAGGGTGTAGGTTGACCACGCGATTGGGGAACGCCGCCAGCAGCGGCGTGTGCACCATGCGCATGTAACCGGCCATCACCACGTACTCGCAGCCGCGCTCGAGCAGCTCATGCGCGATGATCTCGTCAGCCGCGATGGGGTCGGCATAGACATCCTTGGACAGCGTGAGTGTCTGGATGTCCGCACGCTCGGCGCGCTGCAAGCCCTTGGCCGAAGGACGGCTCGACACCACAAGCTCAATCGAGGCGTTGAGCTTGCCGACGGCGATCAGGTCGATCAGCGCCTGCAGGTTGGTACCCGAACCGCTGATGAGCAC
>ERZ827498.1707-NODE-1707-length-23513-cov-10.332126_pt1 | contig 23513 bp, 22 predicted proteins | sample MGYA00519865_ERZ827498 | MGnify/ENA primary metagenome ERZ827498 (study PRJEB31778, sample SAMEA3449328) | human gut metagenome | biome: human gut; feature: human-associated habitat; material: faeces | place: United Kingdom | collected 2010/2012 ...
TTGATTTTTTAACATTTATGCGACTGCGTCGCATTCCTTCTGCAAACTTAGAGTGAGATCCGTGTGCCAAATAAATTTGCTTTTTATTCGCTTGTTCGTGACCCAAAAACTGTGAGCGCAACGCCGCGAACAAATATCCGTGAGAGTGCGATCCGTGTGCAAAAAAATATTCGTGACATTCGCTTTATTACCTCCCTACGGTCAGTGGGCCTACGGCGAATCTCGTGTTCAAAACATCTCGTGAGAGCATCGAAATTCATCATTGGTCAATTCCACATTGCGGCCAGCCGCAACAATTCAACATTCAACATTCAAAACTCAACATTGCGCTCCGCGCCTCCGTGTGCAAAAAAATATTCGTGACATTCGCTTTATTACCTCCCTACGGTCAGTGGGCCTACGGCGAATCTCGTGTTCAAAACATCTCGTGAGAGCATCGAAATTCATCATTGGTCAATTCCACATTGCGGCCAGCCGCAACAATTCAACATTCAACATTCAAAACTCAACATTGCGCTCCGCGCCTCTGTGTGCAATAAATATTCGTTTAATTCTATTATAACAAACAATATATATGAATATACTTTTATGTGGTGGTGCCGGTTATATAGGTACTCATACAATCATTGAATTAGACAAGGCTGGTCACAGCGTTGTAGTGGTAGACAATTTTTCTAATTCAAAGCCAGAAGCGTTGAAACGTGTTTCTCAATTGATAGGAAAAGAAATAAAGTTTTACGAGGCAGACATTCTTGATAAGTCAGCGTTGAACAAGGTTTTTGATGAGAACAAATTTGATGCCGTCATTCATTATGCAGGTCTTAAATCAGTAGGTGAGTCTGTATCAAAACCGCTAGAATATTATCATAATAACATGACTGGTACATTTATTCTATTAGATGTAATGCGTCATCATGATTGTAAGAATATAATATTTTCTTCTTCTGCAACAGTATATGGCGATCCTGCTGTCATTCCAATAACAGAGGAGTGTCCAAAGGGTCATTGTACAAACCCTTATGGACAAACAAAATCCATGCTTGAAGAAGTATTGATTGATGTTCAGAAAGCAGACAAGACCTGGAATATAGTATTGCTAAGATATTTTAATCCAATAGGTGCTCATAAAAGCGGTTTGATAGGCGAAGATCCTAATGGCATCCCAAATAACTTAATGCCATATATTACCCAAGTAGCTGTCGGTAAACGTGAGGAACTTGGTGTATTTGGTAACGATTACGATACTCCTGATGGAACAGGCGTGCGAGATTATATCCATGTTTGCGATTTAGCCGCAGGTCATGCATGTGCATTAAAGGCTATTGAACGCAATTGTGGTTTGGCTATCTACAATCTTGGAACAGGTCATGGCTATTCTGTACTAGACGTCATAAAAGCTTTTGAGAAAGCAAATGGAGTGAAAATCAGATATTCCATTAAAGCTCGTAGACCAGGTGATATAGCAACATGTTATTGCAATCCCATGAAAGCAAAAGAAGAATTAAATTGGGTTGCAAAATATGGAATAGAAGATATGTGTCGTGACAGCTGGAATTGGCAAAAGAAGAACCCTAACGGTTATTGATCTTTGGTTAAAAGTTATAAACACTATAAAAATGAGATTTTCATTAAATTTTGGTATCGAGAAAACAGGCATGCCATTGATCCTAACATCCGGCAGGAAGAAGAACGTGTGTTTTCTCATAGATACAGGTTCCACACATAACACGCTGTTCTCTTTTGTATATGAGCATTTTAAGGATGATTTTCGCATTATAGAAGAGAATCAAAAAACAATGGTTATAGAAGGCCGCTTTCAAGAAAGTACAACTGTTGAAGGTACTTTCAATTTTGAGGGAACTGAATACACATCAACCTTTGCGGTAGTGAAAGCTAACGATACAATTACTCAATTACAAGAAGATACAGGAGTGCAATTGCATGGCATTCTTGGAATCCCTTTCCTTAAGGAAAACAAATGGAAAATAGATTTTGAGAAAATGATTGTTACTTGCCCTTAATTATAAGCAAAGCGAAACTTGTTCTTGAGAGGCAAAAATAATAGAAATATAACAAGAATGAATAATTTCAGTGATATTAAAGTAGCCGTAGCCGGAACAGGCTACGTCGGTCTGAGTATAGCAACATTGCTGTCTCAGCATCATCATGTTACAGCAGTAGATGTAATTGCAGAAAAGGTAGAGAAACTCAATAATCGTGTTTCACCTATCCAAGACGATTATATCGAGAAATATCTGGCAGGGAAGCCTCTGAACCTCACAGCTACTCTTGACGGGAAAGCAGCATATAAGGATGCAGATTTCGTGGTGATAGCTGCACCTACCAACTATGACCCTGTAAAGAACTACTTCGACACAACACATGTTGAAGAGGTCATCGATTTGGTACTGGAGGTTAACCCCGATGCAGTGATGGTTATCAAGAGTACCATACCTGTAGGCTATACCCGTAGCCTCTACTTGAAATATGCAAAAAAGGGAGTAAAGCAGTTTAACCTCCTATTCTCACCGGAGTTTCTTCGTGAGAGCAAGGCTCTCTACGATAATCTTTACCCAAGCCGTATCATCGTAGGCTATCCAAAGCTTATTGACCGACCCGAGTTTGCAGAAGAAAACGAGGCAATAAAGGCTGTGACTGACGTAGAGAAGATGAAAGAAGCTGCAAAAACCTTTGCATCATTACTTCTTGAAGGAGCTATAGGGCATCATGGAGATACCCAGCAATTGGATTCTTCACTTTTCACTCTTCACTCATCACTTGAAAAGAACATCCCTGTTCTTTTCATGGGCATGAAGGAAGCAGAGGCTGTTAAGCTCTTCGCCAACACTTACCTTGCTCTTCGTGTAAGCTATTTCAATGAGCTTGATACCTATGCAGAGGTAAAAGGTCTTGAAACAAAGGCTATCATCGATGGTGTTGGTCTCGATCCGCGTATCGGTACCCACTATAACAACCCGAGCTTCGGCTATGGTGGCTATTGCTTGCCTAAGGACACCAAGCAACTCTTGGCCAACTATGCCGATGTCCCAGAAAACCTCATAGAGGCTATCGTAGAGAGCAACCGCACACGCAAAGATTATATCGCTGATGCCGTTCTAAAGAAGGCTGGCTATTACAGCTATGCCGAAGACAACAGCTTTGATGCGACAAAGGAACACAACTGCGTCATTGGCGTTTATCGTTTGACAATGAAATCAAATAGTGACAATTTCCGTCAGTCTGCCATTCAGGGCATTATGAAACGCATCAAGGCAAAGGGTGCAGAGGTTATCATCTATGAGCCAACCCTCGAAGACGGCACAACATTCTTCGGAAGCAAGGTAGTAAACAATCTGGACGCCTTTAAAACACAAAGCCATGCGATTATTGCCAATCGCTATGACATTTGCCTTGACGATGTGAAAGATAAAGTATATACACGAGATATATTTAGAAGAGACTAAATTTTCTCTATATATCCGAAGATATTATGAGCATCCAAGCAAGGACTTTGGGATCCATTAAGTTAGCAAACAACATGGAGCATTAATCTTTGGTATTTTAATTATCTGTAAATTAATAAAATTAAAGTATTTCAATATTATTTTATGAAAAAAGAACGAATATTAGTAACACGTACTTCGATGCCTCCATATGAGGAGTATATCGATGAAATTAAAGACATTTGGGAGAGCCATTGGCTTACCAATATGGGTCCCAAACACAACCAGTTGGAAACTGAGTTGAAAGAATATCTTGGTGTAGAAAACATTTCTCTCTTTACTAATGGGCATAATGCCTTGGAATTGACATTGCAGGCAATGAACCTTTCAGGTGAGGTAATAACAACTCCTTTTACCTTTGCGTCAACGACGCATGCTATAGTTCGCAATGGCTTAACTCCTGTTTTTTGTGACATAGATCCATACGACTATTGTATAGATGTAAAAAAAATCGAGAATCTTATTACGGATAAGACAAGTGCAATAGTACCTGTTCATGTCTATGGTAATGTGTGTAATGTAGAAGAAATAGAACGAATTGCCAACAAATACGGTCTTAAAGTGATATATGATGCGGCACACACCTTTGGTGTTCGTTATAAAAATCAAGGCATTGGAAGTTTTGGTGATGCTTCCATGTTTAGCTTCCACGCTACAAAGGTATACAACACGATAGAAGGTGGTGCTGTTTGCTATCATGATAAGGAATTGGGACATGAATTGTACAAGTTACGTGACTTTGGAATAAAAGATGCGGAAACAGTGGATGGCGTAGGATTAAATGCTAAAATGAACGAGTTTGTAGCAGCTATGGGATTATGTAATTTACGACATGTTGATGCAGAGATTGCTAAGCGTAAGCGTGTCGTAGATTGCTATAGAGAAAATCTTGAAGGTGTTAATGGCATACAGTTACCCCCAATTCAAAATGGGGTACAACCTAACTATTCTTATTTCCCTATAGTGATTGATGAAAAGTTATTTGGCAGCACCCGAAACGAAATTTTTGATGCTCTTGCAAAGGATAATATTCATGCTCGTAAATATTTTTATCCTCTAACGAATGCGTTTGATTGCTATCATGGCAGATTTGATGTAAATAAGACACCTGTTGCTTTACATATTAGCAAGCGTGTTCTTACATTACCTCTATATGCAGACCTCAGCCTTGAAAATGTCGTAAGGATTTGCAAGGTAATAAAAAGTTGTTGTAAGAGATAGTATGATGACTATTAATAAGTCTATCCAACAAAAAATAAGGATTCCTTTTATCGACACGACAAAAGGAATCCTTATAATATTCCTTGTCTTTCACCATATTGTCAATATGGCGAAAGACAAGATGCCGATTGAGAATCTGGAGTTTATAACACAATGGGATAAATTATATGTTCCTTATTTTATGCAAGCCTTTTTCTTCATAACTGGCTATTGTTCCTCATTTAATAAAAAAACAAAATATTTCCTGTACTCAAATGCAAAATCATTATTAATCCCATTATTGGTATTTTGTATTATAAACCAATTTTTTTCTTGGGCTATTAATGGAGATGATTTCTGGTTTGTCACGGTATTGGATATACGATTCTTTTTTGTTACAGAATTATATTGGTTTTTAAGTGCTTTGTTTATTGCAAAGATTTTATTGTTTGCAATAACGAGGATTAGTTCTAAGACAAAGATTCAATTTGCTTTGGTTCTAATCCCTTTTGTTGCTGCTATAAGTTTGAATACACGTCACTTTCATGCATATAATTGGTTCCATTGGCATAACGGATTGGTTAATCTTATGTTCTTGTGGATAGGATATACATTTAAACAACATCAATCCTTAAATGAAAAACTTAAACAATATGGTATCATTTCGTTGGTATTATACTTTGTAGGTTTGATAGTATGTGTGGTATTTGATAAGAATATTCCTTATTATACACATTTTCCACATTTTAATATTAAGTATACACCTCTTTTTACATATTTTTCATTGACGGGAACAATCATGATTATATTTATTGGAAGTTTGTTACAGTGTAGCAAAGAATTGTCATTCTTGGGGAGAAACACTATTGTTGTATATGGTGTTCATTTATCTATTTTAAGTATTGTAATTAAGTCGTTGTCTTCTTTTTATGTTCCAAATGATCATGTTGGAGGATTAGTGTTTTATTTGCTAACTGGGGGGGGCAACCCTTTTAATTTCTTATTGGTGTTGTTTACTTTTCCAAAAGAGCCCCTTTACTTATTTAATCGGTAAATTCTAAACGTATATGGCACAGAATAATTTGAAAAAGCAGACCAAGAGAGGCATCTATTGGACTTTTCTTAATCAGTTCTCAAATTATGGGATGCAGTTTGTTGTAGGAATAGTGATGGCTCGCCTTCTGTCGCCACAAGATTATGGCATTACCGCATTGCCAGCCGTTTTCATTGCTTTAGCAACCGTCTTCGTTGACAGTGGCTTTGGTAATGCGCTGATAAGAAAGCCACAACTTACCGAAGAAGACCTTTCTACGGCTTTTTATTATAGTCTTATTGTTGGTGTTGTATGCTATGTAATTCTATTTGCATTGTCTCCTTGGATTGCAGCGTTTTACAACACTCCAATTCTTAAAGACTTGTTGAGAGTAACTGCTATTACATTTTTATGGTCTCCTTTAGGTACGCCACAGCGTATTATTTTAAATAGGAATTTGAATTTTAAAACACCAACAAAGATTAATATTGTTACTCGTCTTGGAGCAGGAGTGTTAGGTATAGTTTTTGCTTATTGTGGATATGGTGTATGGGCATTGGTTATTTCTTCATTATTTAGCAGCATATCAAGTGTTATATTAAATTGGTGGGTTGTAAAATGGTTACCCAAGAAGGGTTGGTCGAAAGATTCTTTTAAGTATTTATGGGGGTATGGTAATAAGCTTTTAGCATCGAGTTTACTGGATACAGCCTATAAGAATGCAACTCCTGTTTTTATAGGTAAATTCTATACCCCAACAGATTTGGGTGTTTATAACAGAGCATTAGGTTACGCAAATCTTCCATCACAGAATGTTACGCAAACAATAAGAAGTGTTACGTTTCCCGTATTGTCTAAGATGCAAGACAATGATGAGAAACTTGCTCAGAATTATCGTAGAATGCTTAAAACTTTATGTTTTATAGTATTTCCAATGATGATGATTTTGGCTGGGTTGGCGCGCCCCTTGGTGTTGGTAATGCTTACAGCCAAATGGGAAGCTTGCATAATATATTTACAAATATTGTGCTTTAGTCAAATGTGGTATCCTGTTGATGCTATAAATCTTAATTTGCTTCAAGTGAAAGGACGTTCGGATCTTTTTTTGCGCCTTGAAATAATAAAAAAGATAATCGGTTTTTCCATTATGGCCGTTTCTTTATGTTTTGGCATATTGGCTTTTTGCTATGGGTGTATAGTTTATTCTCTTTTTGAAATAGTTACAGACACTTATTATACAGGTAAAATAATAAATGTAGGATTGTTAAAACAATTAAAAGATATATTTCCAACATTTCTGCTCTCTGTAATTGTCTTCTGCGTGTTATTATTGGTGGTTTATATTTTTTCAAATAGCATAGTCCAAATATTATTGGGTGGCATCTCTTCTATTGGAATTTATTTAGGTTGTGCCATTGCATTTAAATTCAACGAATTAAATGACGTAAAATTTATATTAAAAAGATAAGTATGTTACATATTGCTAATATAATTCGAGATCAAAAGTTTATTGATGGCCAGATTGCTTATCATGATCTGACTTCTGATAAGTGTCAGCACGACTATTTTATTGTCAGTTGGGAAAAGGACATTGTTTTCAAGTATATGAAAAAGTCTGAAAGGGTAAGAATAGTTACCCCAGATGAACTTATAGATATTCTTGAAAAACATACATATGATGCACTGTTCATTCATAATTTTCTGTATATGCCTCTTCATTATATGTGGAAAATTCCTGCATCTATTAAGGTTTTTTGGTTTGCATGGGGATATGATATATATAATACTCCTAAAGGCCATCCATACATTTCTATCCCATTGTTACACGATAAATCCTATACCTTGTTGGAAAAGTTGAGACGAACGCAAAACAAGGTGTCAAACTTTACAAAGCTAAAACGCGAAATAAAGGCTTACATAAAGAATTTGGTGCAATACAAACGCCAGGATCATAATGATGAGCCGTCGGTGTATAAGAAAGCTGTTTCCAGAGTGGATTATTTTTCTGGTGTTTTCCCCTTGGAATATAATTTGTTAAAGGAGCATCCTGAGTTTCATGCCAAAAGAGTCGTCTATGAATATACAAACCCTGCCGATTGGGAAAATGTAGATACAGAAATACCAATGATCGGGCATAATGTTTTGATAGGAAATTCGGCCGATATAAATAACAATCATTTAGATGTTCTTGATTATCTGAAAGGCGTAAACTTTTCAAGTAAAAGGGTTATTGTTCCTCTTAGCTATGGTGGAAGTAAACAATATGCAAATACTATAGCTCAAGCATATATCCATTTCTTTGGTAATGTATGTATGCCTCTGTTGGACTATATGTCGCGGGAAGATTATTTTAAACTCTTGTCTTCGGTAGGAGTGGGAATCTTCTTTCATGAGCGACAACAAGCAACATGCAATATAGAAGAACTTCTTAGGCACGGCGTTAAGTTGTTCCTTTCTGAAACGTCAATTAATTATAAACATTATAAGTCTGTAGGTTATCATATATATTCTTTGCAGCACGACTTTAATCAGCATACATTAGAGACACCACTTACAGACGAGCAGAAATTACATAATGCAAAGTTGTGGTTAAAAACGTCAAATAAGGAATATCGCCTTAAATACCTTTATGATATTTACAACTTACTTAACAATCAAAAGCAATGAGTGCAGAATATCCTATAGATTTTGTAGTAACTTGGCTTGATTCCAATGATGCAAAGTGGTTGGAGGAATATTGTAAATATCGCCCTGTAAAATCAAGCCAAACTGATGCACGTTATCGTTATTGGGACGTGTTCAAATATTGGTTTAGGGCGGTAGAAAAAAATGCTCCATGGGTAAATAAGATATATCTTGTAACGTGTGGGCATTATCCAAAGTGGTTGAATCTCGACAATCCAAAGATTGTTCTTGTTAAGCATTCCGACTACATTCCTGAGCAGTATTTACCTACATTTAATTCAAGGTGTATTGAACTCAATTTTGGAAGAATAAAGGGATTGGCTGAGCATTTTGTCTATTTCAATGACGATATGTTTCTCAATTCACCAGTTTCTCCTGAAACTTATTTCAAGAATGGTTTACCTTTGGACTTCAATTATGAAAGAGTCTTTCTTGGTGTAAAATACAACCCGCAAGATAAATTTGGCATAGAGTTGTCTTTATTATGCAATACAGCCGTGCTTAATTATCATTTTAATCGCAGGGAAGTAATATCTTCAGCTCCAGAAAAATGGAAATGGTATGGTCATAATTATACACGATTGCAGAAAAAGATGGCATTTCTAATGCGTCATAAAGAACGTTTCGAGGGTTTTACCTACCGTCATACAGAACAACCATTTTTAAAATCGGTATTTAATGAAATATGGGAGAAAGAACCAACTATGCTTGACAAGTCTTGTACAAAATTTCGTACAGCAGAGAGTCTAACTCCATATCTCGTACGCTATTGGCAATTTGCAAGCAATCAGTTTGAACCATTCCGCCCTACAGGGGAGTTTCAGGGCTTTAGCATTAGAGAAGATACATTGAATAAAATTTTGAAAGCATTTCATAATGACAATATTCTGTCTATCTGTCTTAATGATAACCCCTGTTGTAATGCCGATTTTTACAATAAGGCATCTGAGCTAATAATGAGAGAGTTTGATAAAAAATATCCCAATAAGTCGTCTTTTGAAATATAATGCATTGCAAGAGTCCATTAATTTCCATTATTGTTCCTGTTTATAAAGCAGAATCCACTTTAAATAAATGCGCAGATTCTCTACTGAATCAAACATATAGCAACATTGAAGTGGTTTTAGTAGATGATGGTTCACCTGACAATTCTCCTTCAATATGTGATGAAATTACTAAGTTGGATAATAGGGTGAAAACAATTCACATACCTAATGGTGGTGTAAGTAATGCCCGCAATATAGGGATGCAGAATGCAGTAGGAGATTATTTGTGTTTCGTAGATTCCGATGATTATGTTGATGCTGATTATATCCAAAATTTTGTAGACGGATTGACCGCATCTGTTGATTTAGTGTTTCAAGGAATTAATGAGGTCAAGGATAATGGAGATATAATAAAGAAGGTTCCTGACTATGGTATTTATTGTGAAGATAATGTTTTAGAGGGTATTTCTGACATTAACAAATACTCAATGTTCGGATATGTTTGCAATAAATTATATCGTAGCAGCATTATTAAAGAGCATAACATCACTTTTCGTACAGATATTAATATCAGTGAAGATCGTATATTTGCATTACAGTATATGGCATATGTGAAAGAGATGCGTACTGTAAACAAAAGTGCCTATTATTATATAATGCAGACAACGGGTCTTACCTTACGACAACGTTCTTATGAAGAAATTAAAAAAGCGGCAGATGAAAATTTATGTGTTGCTAAAGAATTACTAAAAAATCGATGCTCTGATCGCTTTTCAAGAGATACAAAACGCATGTATGTTATGTCTGCAACAGGTTATCTTATAGCTTTGTTCAAGTTAAAGTATTCATATATGCAAAGGTATAGAGCCGTAGACCAATTTCAAAAAGAATATGTCCAATGGTTATCATTATACACACCAGTATCGACAGATCAAAAAATACTATATGAATTACTGAAACATAGCCCTTCAATATGTGTGATTTTTATGCAAGTTTATTTCGCTTTAAAAAATATACGTCATGGTAAATTTGCCTAATCTTGCTTCTCCTTCAGAATGTTTAGGATGCATGTTATGTGCCGATGTTTGTCCGAAAAAGGCAATAACAATAAAGGAAGACAACAATGGTTATTGGTTGCCTTATGTTGATTCTTCTATATGTGTGGGATGTCATGCTTGTGAGCGAAAATGTCAAAAAGTAAGAAAACCAGTTTTGGTAAACAAATGTGAGCAACCTTTAAAAGGATGGTGTATAGAAGATAATATAAGAAGGCAAAGCGCATCTGGTGGAATTTTTTCTGCTATTGCAATCAATATGCTCCACAAGCATCATGCTATTGTTTATGGTGCCACATTGCAAGATAACAAAGTCTATCATATAAGCATTGAGAATGAGGCCGATTTACATATGTTGCAGGGTAGCAAATACATTCAAAGTAATACTGCGGGAATATATTGCAATGTAAAGCAACATTTGAATAAAGGGCGTTTCGTTGTCTTTTCTGGTACACCATGTCAGATAAATGCCTTAAAGACGTATTTAGGGAGAGACTATTACAATCTACTTACCATAGACTTGATTTGCCATGGAGTGATTTCTAACACAATCTTTAAGCGTCATATAGAAAAGAACAATATTGGAGAAGTTTTGACTTTTAGAGACAAAAGTCTTGGGTGGGGTAAAGATGTTTTCTTTAAAACAAAGAAAGAAGGTATGATAACTGTTGACACTAATTGGAGACATAACTTTTTTTATCATACTTTTCAACTTGAGACGTGTACACGTAATAGTTGTTACGACTGTCCGTTCTGTAAACCACTAAGAGTTTCTGATATTACAATTGGAGATTATTGGGCTGCAAAAAAAACTGATGAATATAATCCTTTAGGAATATCAACAATTCTTCCCAACACCCCCAAAGGACTAAAGGCAATGGCGGAATGTGATAATATAGAAAGCAGTCCTGTCGATTGGCTATCTACTATAAAGCCAAACCCTCGTCTTTTTACGGCACGGCCTTTATTCCGTAAATTTGCTTGTGGTAAATACATAGGTTTTTTTTATAGATTTCTTCCAAATGTTATTGTTGATAATATATTAGGAGTTTGGTATTCTAAGCGTAATATCTTGTTCCTACCATGGCTGAAATACATTCAACATGTTAAGCAGCAATATGAAACGCAATACCAGCAAAAGCTTAAAAAGAGTATGAAAAACTAAAGTGGAAATGAAAATTGGAATAATAACATATCATTGCTCAAATAATTATGGAGCACAACTTCAGGCTTATGCCACTTGTCATTTCTTGCATAAATGGGGATATGAGGCAGAAGTAATTGATTGTAATACGATAGGTAAGGGGCCTATTTTCATGTGGTCATGTGACAACATTAGGTCTGTATTGGGTTCTATACGCAATAATCTGCTAAGTTTGGTGTCGGAGAGAAAACGTCATAGGCTTTTTGAAGATTTTTCGCGAAACAAAATTGGTATTAGCAAACCTTGTTACACAAGACAGGAACTTGAGAATGCTTGTAAAAAGTATGATTATATTATAACGGGAAGTGATCAAGTTTGGCATCCAATGATTTGTGAAGGTAATACATTCTTCTTTCTTGATCTTCCTATTGCCAATGGCAAGAAGATTGCGTATGCTCCGAGTTTTGGAGTTTCTGAATATACGCAAGATGAAGTGGATAGATATATGCCGCTTATTAAGGAAATAGATCATTTGTCTGTTCGTGAGGATTCCGGACGTAAATTGATAAAAAAATATACGGGGCGTGATGCAAAGATTGTAGTTGATCCGACAATGCTGCTATCTAAAGCAGATTGGAATAAGATAGCTATTCCTGCAAAATACTCTAAATATCTTTTTTATTTTACGATCCTTGATGAACCCGAGGGAACAGATGAATTAGTTCGTAGAATAGCAAAAGAGAAAGGGTTGAAGATTGTAAGAATCGGTACTGTGCGTGACATTATGAAGAGAGGTTTTATAAATGCTCGTGCAAATGGACCGCAACAATTTTTGGGATTGGTTAGAGATGCTGACTTTGTGGTTACTACTTCTTTTCATGGCAGTGTGTTCAGTATATTGTATGAGAAGCAGTTTCTTTGTGTTCTGAATAATAATGACAGAAATTCAAGAATGGAAACACTTCTTGGTAATTTGGGGCTAAAAAACCGAATGGTAAAAGATGTTAACAATTTCAATATAGATAATGATGTTCCCATTGACTATAAAGCTGTAAACGCTAAGCTAAATGTTATGAGGAAAGATTCGGTCAATTTTCTTAAGGACTCTATTTCTGATTAATTATACATATATATGAAAACTATATTATTTTTAATAGCACGATACCCTGGTTATGGTGGAATAGAGAAGGTGACGACAGTATTGGCAAATCAGTGGGTTGCTAAATATCATGTTGTTATTTGTTCTATTGACCAACAAGATGAAGAAAATCTGTTGTCTGAATTGGACCGTAACGTGGTCTTTTATAAGATGCCATACAATGGTTTAAAGAAATCGCAAGATAATGTCGCATTCTTGAATGATATCATAAAAAAAGAGAACGTAGATATTATCATGTATCAAGATAGCTATTTCCCTTGCCAATATCTATTATCTTCTATAGACAAAAGCTCCGAGTTGAAAATTATAGAGGTAGAACATAGTTCTCCATCTGGTTTTGACATTCAATATAGAGAATACATTAATTCTATATCTGGTTTTGATATCTATCACCGCTTTAAGGCATGGTTCTATCATCAAAAGAGTTTGCGTAATGAAAAAAACAATCGTCAACTTATTTATGATGTATGTGATAGATACGTTATGCTTGCAAATGGATTGATAGCTCAATGCCAAAAATATGGACATATAGAAGACAATTGTAAGTTTGAAGTTATCGGTAATCCTATTTCTATAGACAATACAGAAGTTGATATCTCTTTGAAGCAAAAGGAATGTTTGTTTGTAGGAAGATTGGATGGTATGAAAGGTATTGACAAGATGATGCGTATCTGGGCAAATGTGGAAAGAACGTTATCCGATTGGTCTTTGGTTATTGTTGGTGATGGCATTCTTATGCCAGAAGTGAAAAGTGCAATAAAACGATATGGTTTGCAGAAAATTCGAGTAGAAGGCTTTCAAACCGATGTGAAGCGCTATTATCGCACGGCATCTATTTTCTGTATGTGTTCTTTGTTTGAAGGATTTCCGATGGTTTTACCTGAGGCTATGGGATTTGGTGTCGTACCAGTCGCATTTAATTCATTTGCTGCATTAGATGATATCTTAGTTGATGGAGAGGATGGTTTGAAAATAAAACCGTTTGATGAAAATGCTTTTTGCGAAAAGTTAATAGCGTTGATGTCAGATGAGAAGAAATTGAAGCAGATGCAAATAAATGCCTTGAATCATTCGCAAAAGTTTAGTATATCTTCGGTTTTGAAGAGATGGGATAATTTATTTAAAGATATAGAAAACAATGGTTGATAACTCATTACCTATACAAAAATGGCAACTTAAGCTACTTGCTTTGCTTTTAGTTGCCAACTCTGTTTATGCTGTTGCGTGGCTTGGCTCTTATGTTTATCACAATGCGGTTATTGAATTAATGATAAATGTAGGAATTATTGGCATTGCCATGATTACAATAATATCCAAATATTTGGAAAAACGTAAATATTATAATATTGTCGTTTTCTACTTTGTTTGGATGCTACTTCAGAGTGTAAGAGGAATTTTGGGGTGTGAGATGTATATGGATTATCGTCAGTTGGTTGATGGTGTTGTAATGCTTTCATTGCCTATACTTCTTTATTTGTTTGCATATCCATCAGTGGTGCAATATGTTCTGCGTAAATGGCTGTTTTGGGGAGGATTGATATTTTTAGTGTTTATATTATGGAATGTAGGCCCAAACTGTCTGTATCTTGCTCCAATATCTCTTTTTGCATGTTTCTTTTTTGATTTGCCTAAGAAGTGGAAAATAGCGATAGGTATAATTCTTTTTATATGGTTGAGCACAATAATAGATAGAGCCAACTTGTTGCGTTCTGCCATGATGATTGCTTGTGCTATAGCTTTTAAATATCGTCGTTTTGTTTCAGATAAGTTGTTGAAGATCGTGCATCACCTGTTTTTCTTTGTTCCCTTGATCTTGTTGCTGTTGGGCTTTTTGGGAAATTTCAATTTTTTCAAATATTTACAGGAAGACAATGATGGTAGACATACCGAACAGATAAAAAAAGCAGATGGAAGTGTTAAAGAAGTAGATGTGTTTGGTGACACCCGTACATTTATTTATACAGAAGTCTTGGATTCGTCTGTAAAGCATGGGTATGTATTATGGGGAAGAACGCCAGCAAGAGGTAATGATGATTATTTCTTTGAGTCGCTTTTTAATGACGGTAAAGGTAATCAACTTAGAAAAAACGAGCGTCATGTAAACGAAGTTGGTTTCCTGAATGTTTATACATGGATTGGATTAATTGGTATAATTTTATATAGCCTCTTGTATTTGAAAGCGTCATTATTGGCATTACACCATTCCAATAATTCATATATAAAATTTTTAGGTGTTTTTGTTGCATTTAGATGGGCTTTGGGATGGATTGAAGATATCAATTTGTTCTTTATACAGAGTATCATATTATGGATGCTCATTGCTATGTGTATGTCTGAGAAATTTAGGAAAATGAGTGATGCTGACTTTCGCATGTGGTTTTTAAAGTGTTTGCCAAAATGAAAATAGCGTTGATACAGAGTGGAAATCAAGGCTTTTTTCCACGCTTTTATAATGATTTGTCAAAAGCCGTTGAAAAAAGAGGTGATATATTGAAATTGTTTGTTCCAAATACAGGCGTTAATAATCGTAGGAAATTGTCAAATCAAGTTATATGGGGCAATCGTTTTAATTGGCATCTACATTATTATCTATATCGTCTTACAGGATTGCAAGATGTTTGGTCTGTTCTCAGCACGATAAATCTGGTTCGTAAGCTGAGAGAATATTCACCGGATGTAATAAATTTACATGTTGTTAATGATTGTAATCTATGTATGCCTCTTCTTGTTAGATACATTAACAAGCATGCTATTCCAGTTGTTTGGACTTTTCATGACACACGAGCTTTTACCGGTCGTTGTGCATCTTTCGATGAAGTGAATTGTGAAAAATGGAAAACCGGTTGTTATAATTGTCCAAAGGATAATCCTTGGTTTACAAAATCACTGATAGATAATTCACGATTGGAGTGGATTGTTCGCAGAAAACTGTCTAACGCTATTTCAAAACTTACTGTTGTAACTCCATCTGAGTGGTTGGCAGATTTTGTAAGGGATTCTTTTTTCAAGGACAAGGATATTGTTGTTGTTAACAATGGAATTGACACTTGTGAGTTTGCAGAGAAGCGGGACTGTTCTTTGGTTAATATCCCATGTTCTAATAAGAAAATAATATTGGGTGTTGCTTCTGTTTGGAATAAGAGCAAAGGGCTGGATACGATGTTATGGTTGAGCCAGAAACTAATCGGTGATTATCAAGTTGTCTTACTTGGAAGAATTACTGATGAGCAGAAGAAACTTATGCCAAACAACATTTTATGTCTGCCTCCAACAAGCACAAAAGAAGAATTAATTGCTATATATCAGAAAGCAGATGTGTTTGTTAATCCGACATTGGCAGACAATTTTCCTACTGTAAATATAGAGGCTTTGGCATCAGGGCTGCCTGTTATTACATATAAGACGGGAGGCAGTGCCGAGTGTTTAAATGAAAAATGTGGTATTGCAGTGGATAAAGGAGACCGCCAAGCTTTGCTAAAAGCAATATATACAGTTTGTGCCCATCCTGAAATTTATACGAAAGAAAACAGCATTAAACGTTCGCAGAACTATTCATTGGCGCAATTTGATAAATATGTAGAACTTTATCATCAAGTATCTGGAAAATGAGAAATCTAATACAATTAATTTATAAGAGTATTTGGATGTTGTCGTTTTTATCAAAGGCGTACCTTACAACACGAATATTCAGATTGAAATTATGTTTGAATAATACGGAATATGGGAAGAATGTAACAAGTGCTAATTCCATAACCCGTTTGTTGATAAGCAAGTCTGCTGCTTGTGTAAAGATAGGCAATAATGTTGCCTTTAATAATTATGATGGTCCTTCTTGGAATAGTAAATGTTGCTTGCAAGTTAAAGAAGGAGGATGTCTTATTATTGGTGATAATAGTGGCTTTAATGGTGCTTATATTTACTGTTCAACGGCAGTAACAATAGGTCAATGGGTTAAAGTTGGTGGTGGCTCAATGTTGATAGATTCTGATTTCCATCCGCTTGATTTTGCAAAACGTAGGGAAGGTTTTGAAGACATGAAAAGCGCTCCTATTGTTATTGATGATGATGTGTTTATTGGAACACATTGCATAATCTGCAAAGGTGTAAAAATAGGAAAATGTAGCATTATAGCAGCTGGCAGTGTTGTTGTTAAAGATATTCCTGAATACGAAGTTTGGGGTGGTAGTCCAGCTAAGTTTATACGAAAAATAAACCACTGATATGAATAAAGAACTCCTTGGAAAGATAGAGGCTTTCTTATTGATGCCTCTTATATTGATTTATTATGTTTTATTATCCAAACGGGTTATAAATTTAATAATTAGCGATATTTGTGTATCTGAAATGCCGAAGGTCTCGTTTTGGTCTTTCGCCTACAATTTTTCTATTCACGAAGACTTTAGAAGCACTGTCTATATAAGGTTGGGATGGAAGCGCATATTCGTCAGTTGGATGAAACCTGGAGCCAAGTGTTTTTATAATCTTACAAAACACTACGGCGACAGTCTTTTTATTCAACATGGCTTTGCAACCGTCGTGTATGCAAAGTCTGTAGGACATCATTTCTTTGTAAATCAGCAAGTTACTATAGGCTTTGGCGATGATGGCAATCCGACAATTGGCAATTATGTAAGCGTTAGAGCTGGTGCTAAAATTATAGGCAATGTAAAAATTGGTGATGATGTTGTCATCGGTGCTAATGCGGTTGTTGTTAAAGATGTGCCATCTCATTCTGTGGTTGTTGGCGTGCCTGGTAGAATTATTAAAACAAGAAGTTCTATGGATGAGCCATGGAAACGAATTAACGTTAAATTATGAAAGAGAAAACTATATATATATCTGATATAAAGAGCCGTAACACCAATGGTAGATTGATAGGACATTTTGTCCCAGTAGCAAAAAACTATCAAGAGATTTTTAACGGTAGGTTTAATGTAAAGGTTTGCGGAGGTCCTGTTTACAGCAAGTATTTTGGTGAAGACGAGCTGATAAAGCTGCCCTACGATAATTTCAATGATTCTGTGCTCGAGAAGCTCCGAACATTTATAAATGCCATCGTTTTATTTGTCAAAGCAAGGGGGCAGGTAATAGTTCTTCAACAAAGCACCCCTGTTACAGCATTTATTGCCATTGCACTTTTCTATTGGTTTACAAGTAAGCTTTATCTTATTCAATATAATACAGAATCTGTAAATACTCCTCTGAAGCGACTAATTTATAAATGCGCAAAATGGAAAATAGATGGTTTTATTGTACCGAATGAGAGAGTAGGGCAAACCTTTACTCATAATTTTTGTGTTGTTACTGATTATATTTATTGCAAACATAATCAAGAGATTGTTCCTTTGAATCAACGCAAATGGGATTTCGGAATTGTTGGCTCAATTTTTAAAGATAAGGGTTCGCTTCCTGCACTTGAATATTTGGCAGAAAAAGGATATAAGGTTTTAATCGCAGGAGGTATAGGAGAGCCAGAATTAGAGCAATCTCTGAATGTTATTATATCAAAATATAATAATATAGAACATCATATAGGTTTCGTTGATAACGAACATTTTCAGTATTATATAAGTCATAGCAAGTATTGTGTGTTAAACTATTGTGGCACTTATTTTGATCGTAGTAGTGGCGTTGTGTTGGATGTGATTTTTAATGGCACTCCAGTTGTAGGTACACGTTGTTCTGCTCTCGATATGGTAGAAAAAGCAAACATTGGTTTTTTATATAATAATATTTCTGAAATAGAATCAGAAAACTTGTTTGATGAATGTCGCTATACATTAATGTTGGGAGGTATCAGACAGTTCTTGAATAACCAGAATAAGGCTAAGGATTGTCTGTATAAGTTTATTATTCGCAAATAGATAATTATGAAGACTAGAGATGTTTCTTTAGATATGGTGAAATCAGAATTTAACATAAATACATTTGCATATTCTGTTGTATCATAAAACCTTTTATTATGCAGAAGAAAAAACTATTGGTGCTTCATCCTATTATAGGACCTTATCGTATTGATTTTTTTAATGCTCTTAATGAACAATACGACTTTAAATGTTGTTTGTTCATGCACAAGTTTCCAACCATTAATTATGATTTTACAAAGATAGAAGGACAGTTAACTTTCAAACCTATATATCTTGATGTTTATCATATTACCAAACTGGGTATTCCAAAAGGTTTCTTTAGAATTCTTGAAGAGTTTCAGCCCGATTTTGTAATGTTGTCAGAGTGTAGTATACGTCCGCTAATTGTACATTTATATAAGCTTTTGTTTCGTAAGAAATTCAAGACCATTACTCTGATTGATGATAGCTATGATATGGCTGTTGGTGGTAATCATTTCTCTAAAGCACATGCCTTGGCAGAAAAAATCATGATACCCATGAGTGATGAAATCGTAACTGTGGAACCTCGCGTGAATGCATTCTTTCAGAAACGATATGGCAAAGGAATCTATTTTCCTATTGTAGCAAATGAGAAGCGCTTAAGAGCTTTATATGAGAAATCTCTTCCTTTATCTTATCAATACATTAAGAAATATAATCTTGAAGAAAAAAAAGTGTTGCTTTTTGTTGGACGATTGATAGATGTAAAGAATATAAAAAACACTATTAAAGCCTTCATAAAAGCAAATATTAAGGATGTTGTCTTTGTGATTGTTGGTGATGGTGCAGAAATGCCATCTTTAAAAGAAGCAGCATTAGGCTGTTCCTCTGTGTTTTTTACAGGCATGCTTGAAGGAGAAGATTTATATGCATGGTATAACATTGCTGATGTGCATATTTTGGCAAGTTATCAGGAGCCATTTGGTGCAGTCACAAATGAAGCACTTATTGCAGGATGTTATTCTGTAGTATCAAGAAAAGCCGGGTCACAATGTTTGGTGAAGGATGGGGTAAATGGCTTTACCGTAGATCCTAATAACATTGAAGATATAGAAAATGGTATTATTGAGGCTTTTGACTTAGCAGGGCAAAGAGATAAGACCCAATTACAAACGTCAAAGATGCTTTTTACATTTGAAGAGTGTTCAGACAGGTTGAAGAAAGGATTGGATGGAGTCTTGAAATGAGTGTAAAATACTAAAAAGGAAATTGTTATGGATATAACAAACATAAAAATAAAAAATATAAAAGGCTATGGTGACCCAGGCTTGGATTGGAACTTGTCCCAAACTCCAATTAAGTCGAACAAAATCAACTTAGTGGTTGCCCCTAATGGCTCAGGTAAGTCTTCTTTAGCTGTTGCTTTGCAATATGTTGAGAATGTGCGTATAGAACTAAAGGAAAAGCATAGGCATAATCCTTATGACGAGAACTTACATCCTCTGGTCTCTATAACTGTAGATGGGAACACTTTGATCTGTGATGATACTGAAAATAATATAAAATCGGTAGTTACGCCTTATGTCATTAATAGTCCACTAATCGCAGATACCAAATCTTATTACATTCCGGGTGGAGGGTTGAATACAATAGGTCAAATGGCTATTGAAAAAATAGAAATGCAAGCAACTACTCCTAATAAAAATGAAATTAAGGTAAATACAACCGATATAAAAAGTTCATTTGGAAAGAACTCAAAATTAATAACAACGATAAACAACAACCTTGGTGACTCCCATTTTATTGAGTGTATCGGGAACATGAGAGACATTTTCAGCAAGTATTCTGCTCAGATGCGAATGAACATGGTCAACGCTGTAATAGACAATATTAATAGCTTAGATGGTACGAAAGAACAATTGAGGAGAATGATAGACAATTCTTATTTCTCAGAAATAGAAGCAGAACCTTACTATACACAATATGTTTCTCTAATTGGGAACGTGTACCCTAATCTTACAAAATTAGATTACTTCTTATTTTTCTTTCAGCTATTACACTTATATAACCACAATAGGGATGCTTATAATCAAGCAGTAAAAAGGGCTAAGTTTGATAACGAGTGGGAACAATTTAACCGAGAGTTGAGATACTTGGACACAACTGGTAGAAATATTGCAGCACAAGAAACGGGCAATAAGGTTGTTGTGGAGTATCCGTTAGCCGACTCTATATCTAACGGTCAAAGAGACTTACTTTCTTTCTATTGCCGACTGAAGAAATTTTATCGTTCTGTAAATGAAAATAAGAACTATTTGCTGGTCATAGATGAAATATTTGATTATTTGGATGATGCTAACTATATTGCTGCGCAATATTTCCTTTCCAAGTTCATGAAAGAGTGCAATGCAAATATTTTTGTTGTTCTTTTTACCCATTTAGATCCAGCACATTTCCGTAGTACTGTATTTAGTGAAAAGATATTGAATGTCTTGTATTTAAACGATTTTTCAGCAAAGGCAACGCCACAAATGACCTCATTTTTGGCACTACGTCAAAAATTGGACAAAAGTAATGCCGCAGAGAATGAACTTTACAACAAAATTTCAGCTTATTTCTTACATTATAATCCATCAACAGAGAGTATTGAAGCAGATTTGGAAGCAAGAAATGAACCAAATTTACGAACTTCATGGGGACGTTGTAATATCTTCTTCCAAGTTCTTATAGATGAAGTAAATAAATACGTTAGTGGAGATGCTGCGTATGATCCTTATGCTGTGGCGACGGCTTTGCGAATAAGGATAGAGAAAAATGTATATGTTTCATTAAATCCAAATAACCAGAATGAATTTCTTACAGGAGAAAAGTGCAAAACCACTAAACAAAAACTAAACTATGCAGAAGAAAAAGGTATTCATGTAAATGATATATTTTATATGGCGATACCAATAACAAATGATGCTGATCATCTTACATATATAAAAGGAACTAATAAGTTGGACGAACATCCCTTGGTGTATAAACTGAATCATCCTGTTTTACGACATATCGTAAGCGAGGTATTTGATTATTCTGGAAATGTTATAACTATAGATGCAATACATTAAACATGATAAAAGTCTTTCATATTATATCTCATATTGACATTGGTGGAGCAGAACGTGTTGCCATCAATATTGCGAAGTCAAAAAATCCAGAATTTGAATATCATGTAGTGGAGGTTGTCAGATCCGATTCTGAGTTTGCGAGGCAATTAACCAAAGAGTTGGAAAAATCAAATGTTTATGTACATCGTTCACCATATAAAAACAATAAGATTGGCATAATGTTCTTCTGGCTATGGTTTAAGAACATTTATTTAAAATATGAACCCGACATAATTCATGTTCATACAGAAATGCCCGATTTCGCCTTGTGGATATTTCGTAAGGTGGCCTGGGCTTTTTGGTGGATAAAGCCAAAATATGTTCGTACTATTCATAGTACAAAGCTTTGGAATAGTTGGAAGCCATTAGGACGTATTATAGAACCTTATTATATAAAACATAAATGTAATGTGGCTATTTCATCTTCAACAAAAGAAAGTTATGAAACAGCTTATGGTGACAGCTTGCCAATCATATTCAACGGTCTTGAGGAAGTTCCTCAGAAAAGATTTGAGGGCTTAATAAAAGGAAAAATAAATGTATTATTTGCTGGTCGTTTCTGTCCAGAGAAAGGAATTGATACCTTGCTTAATGTCTTGAAAACAATGCAAGATTCAGAAAAATATCATTTTCATATTGTTGGTGCGGGGCCTTATGCAAATGAAATAAGAGATTTTGCGAAACACAATAATCGTATCTCTGTTTATGATAAGATATATGGTTTGTCACAATACATCGGTTCTTTTGATTTCCTTTTTATGCCTTCACGTTTCGAAGGTCTTCCATTATTGTCCATAGAGGCGAGTCTTGCCCATACGCCAACAATTATAAACAGAAGCCCAGGGCTTAAAGACACTTTTCCAATAGATTGGCCCTTAGCAGTTGATAATAATTCTGTTGAGGCTTTTGTTGACATCTTCCGTAATAAATTGGTAGATATCAATTATGAACAACTTACAGATATTGCCTATAAATATGCAAAAGACAATTTTTCTATTGGGAAGATGCAAAGAGAATATGAAGCAGTTTATAATTTAAAAAAAATGTAGATGGAAAAAATAGAGGAAAATAGAAACTATGCTTTGGACGTGATAAGAGCTTTGGCAATAACATTAGTTTTAACAATTCACGCTTTTAGTTTTAAGGCTTCTGAGGGGGCAAGTGTGCTTCAAGAAGGAATTTTATGCCTTGCAAAAAATGGCTGTTCCTCTCTTTTTATTGTTAACTGGATATTTAAACTGTAAAAAAACAGTTGAAGATTATTATGTGAGAGGAAAATGGAAAGGCTGTTTTAGAGTGTTACTTGCTTATATTGCCTTAGGTTCATTATGTTATATTGGATCAGTATGCATGGGACTTGAAGCAGGTGTGGTTGATTATGTAAAGCAGACTTTAGCTTTTAAGCTTACGCCATACGGTTGGTATATTGAGATGTGGGTCGGTTTATTTTTTCTTACTCCTTTTTTTAATATTATATTTAATAACCTGGATAAGAAATCTGAAAACTTGTTATTAGTATCACTTTTGCTATTAAGCAGTATTGCTTTATTCGTTAATAGAAACGGTAATACCATTTTACCTTCCTTTTGGATGAGTTTATGGCCAGTCACATTATATTTTCTTGGTGCTTACCTTTCACATAATTCTGTTAAGGTTAGAAAGAGAGTGCTATTTATAGTATTGCTTGTAGTTGCTTTTGGGGAGCCTTTATTAAATAGGGAGTGTCGTTAAATATTAAGATTATTTACAACTATCTAATCCTCAATGTGAT
>ERZ827498.1716-NODE-1716-length-23470-cov-4.911211_pt1 | contig 23470 bp, 14 predicted proteins | sample MGYA00519865_ERZ827498 | MGnify/ENA primary metagenome ERZ827498 (study PRJEB31778, sample SAMEA3449328) | human gut metagenome | biome: human gut; feature: human-associated habitat; material: faeces | place: United Kingdom | collected 2010/2012 ...
ATGCAGATTCTTTTCGCTTCTGTATCATATTAGGCGCGTAGTTGCGGATTTGAGGAAAAGTAAAAAAATGCAACAAACCGTTCGCCTTGGCTATGTCTTCTTCTTAGCCTTGGTTGCAGCCCTCGGAGGCTTGCTCTTTGGCTACGACACAGCCGTAATATCAGGTACCATCGACCAGGTGGGCCGACAGTTTAACCTCGACGTCATGAACCAGGGATGGTATGTGGGCTGCGCCCTCATAGGATCCATCGCCGGCGTGAGCGTGGCAGGCATCATGAGCGACCGTCTCGGACGCAAGCCCACGATGTTCTTCTCAGCTGTGCTCTTCACCGTCTCGGCAGCAGGATGCGCCATCTCCACAACGTTCACCATGCTGGTGGTGTACCGCATAATTGGCGGCGTGGGCATAGGCATCATCTCTATCGTGGCACCCGTCTACATCTCTGAGATAGCCATAACACGCTACCGCGGACAGATGGTGTCGCTCTATCAGCTCGCCGTGACCGTGGGCTTCCTCGCTGCCTATTTTGTCAACTATCTCCTGCTCAACCACTCGCTGACCACACAGCCCGGCGAGGGATGGATAAGCCTCATCTTCGTGAACGAGGTGTGGAGAGGCATGCTCGGCATGGAGACCCTGCCGGCCCTATTCTTCCTCCTCATCATCATGGTCATTCCCGAGAGCCCCCGTTGGCTCATCGTCAAGAACCGCGTTGAGCGTGCAAGGGGCATCTACGGCAAGATGTATCTCACACCCGAGGGCGTGAACCGACAGGTCGACGACACACGCTCCATGATCTCGGCAGAGGTGAAGAGCGAGTGGGGCGCCATGCTGCAGCCCGGCATCTTGAAGGCTGTCGTCATTGGTGTGTGCATAGCTATCCTCGGACAGTTTATGGGCGTCAACGCCGTGCTCTATTATGGTCCTTCCATCTTCAAGGATGCCGGCATCGGTGACCCGTTGTTGTGTCAGGTGCTCGTGGGTGTGGTCAACACCGTGACCACGATCATGGCCATGCTCATCATCGACCGCGTGGGACGAAAGAAACTTATCTATTATGGTGTGTCGGGCATGATTGCCTGCCTCGTGCTCATAGCTGTCTATTTCGCCTTCCAGCAGCAGTTGGGCCTCTCGGTCTACTTCATGCTCACCTTCTTCCTGCTCTATGTGTTCTGCTGCGCCATCAGCATCAGTGCCGTGGTGTTCGTGCTCCTCTCGGAGATGTATCCCAACAACGTGCGCGGTCTGGCAATGAGCATCGCAGGTCTGGCTCTCTGGATCGGCACCTACCTCATTGGTCAGCTCACACCCTGGATGCTCGCCACGCTCTCACCGGCCGGCACCTTCGTGCTCTTCGCTGTGATGTGTGTGCCTTACATGCTCATCATGTGGCGTCTGGTGCCCGAGACCGCTGGCATGTCGCTTGAGGACATCGAGCGCTATTGGAAACGTGACGGAAAAAAGGGAGCTTAAATCTTTAAGAAAGAAAGTTAGCTCGCTATACTCGCGAAGTTAATATAATGAAGTTAATGGAAGTTATCAGACAGATGCTTTTCTTGTCAGGTAGCTTCCATTCACTTTTTGGAATGTAATAAACAAAAACCATAGAAAATGGGAAACAACAACCAGAAACCCCGCGCACATGCTCTCGATGCCCTGCGCGGCTACGCCATCATTACGATGGTTCTCTCTGCCATGGAGGCGTTCTCTGTCCTGCCACGGTGGATGTATCATGCACAAGTGCCGCCACCAGACCATGTGTTTGATCCGACAATCTACGGCATAACATGGGTCGACATAATCTTCCCCTTCTTCCTCTTCTCCATGGGAGCAGCCATACCCCTCTCCCTCGGACGACAGCACGCCAAGGGCGAGAGCATAATGAAGCTCACATGGAAGACCGTTCAGCGGTGGGTCAAGCTCACGTTCTTTGCCATCTTCATCATACACGCCTTCCCCTTCATGCTCGGCTATGAACAGGAGTGGATGCGCTACGCCATGCCCATTTTCTTCTTCATCCTCCTCTGCCTCATGTTCATGCCCAACCCCTTCGGGTTGTCCCCGTATAAGGCAAGGGCCATAACATGGAGCGCCTACCTCGTTGCCGTCGGCTTCATGCTGCTGCAACCTTATGCGGGCGGAGCACCCTTCCGCCTCACCGACAGCGACTGCATAATGCTTATCCTCGCCAACGTGTCGCTCACAGGCTCCATCATCTACCTCCTAACCATCGGCCATCCCTTGCGCCGACTGGCTCTTCTGCCGTTCCTCGTTGCTCTCTTCATGGCTGCTCACACCGCCAACTCATGGCCCGCCCTTCTCATCCACACCTCATGGCTACCCTGGCTCTACCTACCCGCCTACCAAGTGTATCTGCTCATCATTATCCCCGGCACCGTCGCTGGCGAATGGATTGCGCAATGGCTCGAAAAGATGAAAGCCAACGACACGAGCAAGGGGCTTGTGGATAACTATCAGAAAAAAAACGAAGCTGTTCTTGAGAACGTGAACCCGTTAAAGAGTAGGAGAGGAGCTGTTCTTGAAAACGGGAACAAGGTAAAGAATGATGAAAAGGCTGTTCTTGAGAACGTGAACCCGTTAAAGGGTGGGAGAGAAGCTGTTCTTGAAAACGGGAACGGTGTAAAGAATGATGAAAAGGTGGTTCTTGAAAACGAAAACAAGGTAAGGACAAGAAGCGAAGAGATGAAGGATAAAGAAAATGCCCTCGCTCTCCCCGTGGCTCTTTTGTCGTTGGCCTTGATCGTTGTCAACGTTGTGTTGCTCTTTGGCCGTCACCTCGTCGCCACAATGGTTCTCACAGCCCTCACAGCATGGTTGCTGCGCTCACGCCGCGAAGCCGGCACAACAGGCGTTGAGGCTGCTAAGCAAAGATCTGCTTCGAAAGACGCCTCATCACAAAATGCAGCAAAGCAAGAGGTCTCTAACCGCGAAGCATCATCGCAAGAAGCAGCAGAGCAAGAGTTCTCCAACCGCGAAGCATCATCGCAAGAAGCTGCAAAGCAAGAGGTCTATAACCGCGAAGCGTCATCGCAAGAAGCAGCAAAGCAAGAGGTCTACAATCAAAAATGTTCTTCAATCCCAGCATCTCCCACGCTTCATTTCTGGCAGCGTTTGTCGTCGGCAGGAGCCTATCTGTTGTTGTTAGGCCTATGTTTAGAGTCATACGAGGGAGGCATCCGCAAGGACGACGTGACGTTGAGTTATTTGTTTGTGACCTGTGGATTGGCCTTCTACGCCCTGTTGTTGCTCACCGTCGTGTGCGACCACTGGCATGTGCGTTGGCTGTGTGCTCCTCTTGAGATGGTGGGCAAGAACCCCATGGTGGCATACGTCTCGGCGTCCATGGTCATCATACCTGTGCTCATCCTCACGCACATCTACCCTTACATCGACTCCTTGTCGTCACAGCCTCTCACGGGTTTCCTCAAGGGTGTGTTGCTCACAGCGTTGTGCATGGCCCTCACGGCGTGGTTTACGCACAAGAGGTGGTTCTGGAAGACGTGAAGGGAATATAGGCCACCTCAACACCGTTGCCACACACAATGGACATGTGGCCATTGTGTCTGCTACGCTACGTCTCAACAAGGGCGACAACACTGTGCGTCTCCACAACGACAGCCAACGTATGCCCGACATCGACTGCATGATAATAAAACAAAACTGAAAGCCACTATTGAAATAAACATAATGTTATGAAAAAGACCACACTGTCGCTCCTTATGCTGCTCGTCAGTCTGTGGGCATGTGCCCAAGACGAAACGGCCATGACACTCGAATACACGAGTCGAGTCAAACAATTAGATCTGTGGCAGAACGGAGCACCAAACAGCAACGGCATAACGGCACCAGAAACCGACCTGGGGCTGCATGTCGCCAATGTGACAAAGCCCGTGTTAACAGTCTACATGCCCAAACACCCCAACGGACTTGCCGTGATAGCATGTCCTGGAGGTAGCTACATACATGTATGGCAGGGGACGGAGGGCCACAACATGGCAAACTGGTACAACAGCCACGGAGTAACTTACGCCGTGCTAAAATATCGTCTGCCCAACGGCCATTGCGACGTGCCAGTGAGCGATGTATTCCGCGCCATGAAGATAATGAAAGCCCACAGCGAGGAGTTCGCTGTCAAGCGGCTCGGCATACAAGGTTGCTCGGCAGGAGGACATCTGGCAGCCACCGCCGCCACACACTACACCTGTCAAGCAGAGCGGCCCGACTTTCAGATACTGTTCTACCCCGTCATCTCGTTCGACCCGACGTTCACACACAAAGACAGCCGTGACCAACTTATCGGCAAGAATGCGTCTGAACAGCAGGTCCGACTCTACAGCAACGAGCTACAAGTGACGGCCGACACACCACCAGCATTCATTGCCGCCAGCACCGACGACGCAACGGTGTCTGTACGCAACAGCGTGGAGTATTACAACGCCCTACTGTCAAAAGACGTGTCGGCAGCACTACTGCTCTTCCCTACGGGCGGACACGGATGGGTTGGCAACATAGACTTTGCCTACAGACAGGCGTGGCAACAGGCTCTCGCCACATGGCTACAACAACAATCTGACGAATGAGACACATCTCACAACATTAAGTAAAAGGATAATAATAGGTTTTTGCCTGCTCTCACAATTTGGGGGCAGGCTTTTTGTTTCTGATAGACGAAATGAAAGAAAGCGAAAAGAGAATTACGGTTTGGAAAACTTCGTTGTGGTGGCCGACTCCAGTCTGATGAACAATGCAAACATAGCGGAAGACAATCACGACAATACAAATTAGGCTACCTCTGAACAAGGAGGTTTACACCCAAACCATGCTGATGGCAAGGCATCAGAAAATAGCTAAACTCTTTGATGAAGATTTTTGGGGTATGCTATGACGAAGTCAGGGGGCGTGGTTTACGCACAAGAGGTGGTTCTGGAAGACGTGAAGATGATGCCTCTTCACCTTACTTGGCGCTCGTTCCAGAAGGCGCCAGCCCATTTTTACCTTTTTACCTTTTTACCTTTAAAAAAGCGTCTCCACCGAATAGAGCGGATAGTTGGTCATCCAGTCTTGTTCGCGATAGGGCGACATGGACAGACGGATGCCATGCAGCTCGGCGTTGCGCTCAACGAAGGAGCGTAAACTCTTGGCCTTAAGGTTTTCTTCGGCCTTGACCTCCACAGGCAAGATGTCGGTGCCGCGCTGAACAAGAAAATCTATCTCGCCACGCGAGTTGTCTGCCGACCAATAAAAAACGGCCAGAGCATCATCGGTGACAAGCTGTTGAAGCACATACTGCTCCGTGAGAGCACCTTTACAATCGGAAAAGAGAGCCGTGCCGTCAAGCAAGGTCTCGGCGGGCAGATTGCTCATGGCACCCATCAGACCCACATCGGAGAGAAAAATCTTAAAAGCCGAAAAATCTTCATAAGCAGCCAACGGAAGCAAGGCTTTCTTGCAGCGGTTGACCTTATGAATGAGTCCGGCATCCTTCAACCATTCTATGGCAAGCTCAAATTCCTTTGCTCTGCCACCCTCTTTCACCCTGCCATAAACAAACTTACGGTTCTCCTTGGCAAGCTGAGCGGGTATGGACCGCCACACCATGCGTATGCGCGGCACCTCCAATGCTGGAGCATGCTTGGAGAAGTCGCGCTCATACGATTCCAATATGCCCTTCTGCGCCGTGCGCACAGCGTCCATGCTTCCCGTTGTCAGATACGCCGACACCACGCCAGGCATGCCGCCCACATAATAGTATTGCCGCAGACGCTCCTCGTAACGCGCCCTAAACATTGTCACCGTGGGCCAGTCGGCCTTTTGCAGCAACCCCACCATGCTCTCCTCGCCCACCGCGTCAAGAAACTCGAAGAACGAGAGAGGATAAAGATTCATGAAATCGACCTTACCGACGGGAAACGAGTCGTTACGGTGCATGGCGATGCCTAACAGCGACCCTGCCGCCATGACATGATATTGGGGTGCCTTCTCACGAAAATATTTCAACGCTGTGATGCCGCGTGCAGCCTCCTGTAGCTCGTCAAGGATGATAAGCGTCTCGGTGTCAACGTTGACCCCTGTGGCGAAGCCTATGGTAGCCAGAATGCGGTCAATGTCGAAATCGTTGTCAAAGAGATGGCGTAACATCTCGTTGTCCTCAAAGTTGATGTAAGCACATTTCTTGTACGACTTCTTTGCAAACTCTTGCATGAGCCATGTCTTGCCCACTTGACGTGCTCCTTGAACGATAAGGGGCTTACGGTCTGCGCTCTCCTTCCATTTGCGCAACAGTTCTATCGCTTTTCTTCTCATATCGTCTTCTCCTTCCTTTTGCAGGTTTTGTTCCTCGCAAAGATAGCTCATTTTCTGCAACAAAACAATTATTCGAACTAAAAAGTGTTGACTTTTACAATTATTCGAACTAAAAAGTGTAATATTTCCCACTTTTTCGAACTAAAAAGTGTAGTCGCCATCATTCTCCCCTCAGTTTATAAAGACAACAGGAACGTTTTCTAGCATGAAGTCATCCACTTGCGCTTGCACTTGTGCGGTGGCAAGCTCTGTGTCATAGACAAGTCCGCTTCCATAGCAGACTTCGGCGTTGAACATCTGGCAAGTGCTCATCGTCTCGTCAGACTCGATGAGGTCGATGATGTTAGTACGCTCGGCATGAGCATTATCTAACGGGTGCAAGTCCCTAGTAAGCCCTAATAGCGGGAATTACATAGCCAAGAGCAAGGGTGTTCATCGTGAGGTGAAATCTGAAGGAAGCTGGCGGCAAACATCTGACCTAACGAACAGAAACTTCATACAAGGCATATGACCGTGGGTAAGGTTGCTAAACAAACCAAAGCCCTATAGCTATTCGGAACGGTCGGTGTAAATGAAGTGGGTATAAGATGGAAAGATAATGCCCTTATCCGGGGAGGTCTCACGAACGCATGGTGAAGATGAGGTATTCGATGTACCATGACGGAGTAAAGCTTGTCGTGAGAAGTCAGCAGAGGTCATAGTACCCAAGACACGGGTTGTCTATAGGAAAGGACTGAATCGTGCAGTGCAATAGTAAATGACTGCTACCTTGAGAGTCTTTTGTAGTCAGATGTCCGAAAAGGAACTCTCTATTCACACGATAGGACGGAATCCGACAATAGAATAGAAGTGACGTATCTCGAAGGGATGGCTGAAAACAACTTGCCACACACCGTAAGGTGTAAAAGCACGAAACCGCCGTATGCCGAACGGCACGTACGGTGGTGTGGGAGGTCGGTAAATGTGAAAGTAGGAGGTAAATGCCTTTTACGAATAACATTTACCTCCTACCCAATTATATATGAAATCTTATGGTATGATAAAATGCGAAAACGATTAGTTCGTTGCAGACAAACCTAATTCCTTTTTCAAGATATCAAGTGCTATTTCATAGATACCAACATTCTCTTTGTCGCAAATATTAAAAGCTTCTTCCACGAGACGGTTGTAGATTTCGCACTCTTCGGGTGTGAAAGCATTAGATCCGTCTGCTAACATGTAATCCCTAAACATATCATCAGGATTGAAATTCACATTGCGCTCTTCCACGATGTAATGGAAGAATTTTCTTACATCATCAACATTGTTGATATGTGAATCTTTATTATACTGCATAACTTTAGTTTTTGGGTTATATCAGAAAGGTAATCTATCCCAATACCAAAGAAAAGCGTAGACCAAGAGCATCGGCAATACGCAAGAACGTAGAGAGCTGCATATCCGTCTGTCCCTTTTCAAGTGCCGAGATATATTCACGTTTCTTACCGATTTTTTCAGCCAACACTTTCTGTGTTACGTTCTGGCGCTTGCGTTCATCCTTAAGAAGTTCAGCATAGTACCAAGCTTTCGCCTTTGCTTCAAACTCCTTACGCTCGGGACTATTTTCGTCACCATATCTTTCTTGCAGATGGTCATCAAAAGTTTTGAGACCGGCAAGTTTGTTTTTGTCAAGTTTCAACATATTCAATCCTCCAAATAACGTTTAACAATGTTTTCGGCTTTTTTGATTTCAGCCTTGTATTGCTTTGTATCTTTCTTCAAGAACGAGTTCAGAAGAAGTACATTTTTGCTTTGTATGAAATTGTCGTGGTCAACTGCAAGCAGTATAGTTCTGTATTCGTTGGAGCTGATGGAAATTCTGAGTTCGTAGAAGTCCGTATTCTCTAAGCTCTTTACTATTTTTGAACTGACGACATATTGTGATTTTACAATCTGTAAAGCATAGTCATATTTCTTTTTTAATTGTTCGTTCATACTTGCGTAGTATTCTTCGAACTCGTCTGAGTAGATAATGCGTCTTATCAATTTCTCTTCCATGCTGCAAAGATAAGCAATTTGTTACATACTACCAAATAAAAGTAATACATTTATTACATATATCCCTCAATCCCATTCACCTCAAATATGCACACATCACGAAGCTGCCGGATGTCGTTGGAGTCCAGCAGCTTCATTCGTCTTGTGCCTTTGTAGAAGTCATATTCTTACTCAGCAGCGAGAGTGAAACGCTTGTAAGCAACGATTTTAAAATCCTTGCTCTCCTTCTTCAGGTAGTATCAGCCTTTAATTTTGAACACCTGCAAACAGAGAAAAACAGAGAAAGGCTTGGTGCGTTGTTGAAAAAATTGTACTTTTATCCGCAAAATGTCAGCAAAAACAAAGTTATGAACCTGAAAAGAACAAAACTGCCTTTATTGGCAAAGATCATTGTGGCCATTGTGTTGGGCGTGGTCTTCGGCAACGTCTTTAATGAGACCCTCGTCAGAACGTTTCTTACCTTCAACGGTATCTTCAGCCAGTTTCTGGGTTTTATGATACCGCTGATCATCGTCGGACTGGTGACGCCAGCCATTGCCGACATTGGCAATGGGGCGGGCAAGCTGCTCGTCGTCACGGTGGCCCTTGCCTTTGGCGACACCATCCTTGCTGGCTTGCTTGCCTACGGCACAGGGTCGGCGCTCTTTCCCCGACTCATTGCCGACACCGCCCCGGTGGCGGTAGACAAGGCCGTGGAGCTGAAACCGTTCTTTGAGGTAGAGATACCCGCCATGCTCAACGTCATGAGTGCGCTCGTGTTCTCGTTTATGGTAGGCCTGGGCATTGCCCACATGCGCAGCCAAGCCTTGCACAAGGTGTTTCAAGAGTTTAAGGACATAGTGGCGGGCGTCATTGCCAAGGTCATCATACCCCTCTTGCCCCTTTACATCTTCGGCATCTTCTTGGGCATGACCCATTCGGGCGAGGCTTACCACATCTTGCTGGTCTTCGCACAGATCATCATTGTTATCTTTGTGCTGCATGTGGTCATCCTGCTCTACGAATATCTCATTGCCGGTGGCTTGACCCACAAGAACCCCCTGCGCCTGTTGATAAACATGTTGCCTGCCTATTTCACCGCCCTCGGCACCTCGTCGTCGGCAGCTACCATACCCGTAACGCTGAGGCAGACGTTGAAAAACGGCGTGAACGACGGCATTGCCGGCTTCACCGTTCCGCTATGCGCCACCATCCACATGACGGGCTCGATGATGAAGATAACCTGTTGCGCCCTTACCATCTGTCTTGTCAACGGCATGCCGTGCAGTCTGCCGCTCTTCCTCCATTTCATCCTTGTCCTGGCCATCTGCATGGTGGCGGCCCCCGGCGTGCCCGGTGGTTGTGTCATGGCAGCCTTGGCGCCCTTAGCCTCGATCTTGGGCTTCGATGCCGACATGCAGGCCCTCATGATTGCCCTCTACATCGCGATGGACAGCTTCGGAACAGCCTGCAACGTTACGGGCGACGGTGCCATCGCCCTCGTGGTGGATAAATTGTTCGCACGGACGCAAAGGAAGGCAGAATAGACCTCGTTGAGCTTTAGCGACTTGCTGGTTGTAATGTGCCTTATTCTATAGCAGCTTTCTTAACATGGAAGAATCAATGAAATATTAAGACTGTGAGGCGTTTTTTAGTAAAACATGCTGAATTTGTTTTGTGGAGTGCAAAAGTATTTGTACTTTTGAAAGTCGTAATTGTAGCTTCGCACGTCTGCGATGTGCGAAACTTGTGCTTTAAGAGGTATATAATTCTTGTCTTTTATGAGTGTAAGGAGTAAAAGGACGTTTAAATCGAACCAGGATCTGTGGCAAGCTTTTTTGTCTTCAGACAAGGAGGCGTTCGCCTGCTTGTTTGAAGAGTATGCCGATGCCATGTATGCCTATGGATGCAAAATGACGTCTGATGCCGAATTGGTAAAAGACGCCATTCAGGATGTTTTTGTAAAGCTGTATAAAAACAGGCTGTCGTTGCGTGAAAATGTAATGATTAAAGGATATCTTTTTGTGGCCCTTAAACGCACTTTGTTAAACCTGTTGCATACTCATGCCATGCTCTCTTTGGAAGAAGGAGACGGTGTGTGTTTCAAGATAGACCTGCTCTCGCAGAGATTTTATGAAGAAGACTCGTCTTGCGGATGTTGTGAGGAAGAAGAGACGAGGCAACAACTGTTAAAGGCTTTGGACGAACTTACAGACCGGCAACGCGAGGCTATATATCTATATTATATACAAGAAATCCCGTTGAATGAGCTTTCTGTACTGTTGGACATGAACTATCAATCAACGAGAAATCTTATACATCGTGCCATGACGAAGTTGCGTCAGCACATTCAGCCTACCTTTTACGCGAGTATTCCATTGCTTTTGGTCCAATACCTTTCAGAGTAAGGGCTTTCCAGTGCGGAGGCAGCACGCCTTGCTTTTCTTGAGTTATGCCATCGTCTGTGATGGCAAGTCCACCGAAGCCCATCATCACGGTCTGTAAGACGCCTCCTGCGCCGGTTATGAAGTAGGGGTTTGTGCCTCCTTTTGTCTCGGCTATCACTCTGAACGGTGGGTTGAGGTTAGGTATGTAGGCGTCTTTGAAGAAGTGTGCGGCCTTGTCGGCATTTCCAAGACGTGAGTACAAGAGTGAGAAGATGGCTTGTGTCATGGCTGGTGTGTTTTTTTCCGGCACTTTTGTCTCGTAATAAGCCAGGTCTTTCTCTATCTGATGTGGGTCTGTGATGAGTCCCAACGGGTATGCGAGAAGATTCGCATCTGCCTGTTTTATGTTGGCTCCGTCGTATCGTGAGTGTTCGCGTGTCACACCGTTAGGAAACGTAAGCACTACAATTTTCTCCGCTGTCTCGTTCCATGCTGGCGTTGCGGGCTCTCCCAACAGTGCCGCGGCTTGTGAGGCTGCTGTGAGATTTAGCTTCGCCACTCCGTTTGTAAAGGCATTGTCGTCTACGTTTTCTGCCCATTCGTCGGCAGCCACCACGTTGCGTATGTGGCAAGTGCTGCCATCTGCATCTTTCTCTACCCTGCTGAGCCAGAAGTCGGCGGTAGCCTTCAAGATGGGATAGCCTTTCTCTCTCAGCCATGTTTTGTCTTGTGTGACGCGGTAATAGTTCCATGCCGCCATGGCAATACATCCGGTGATGTGGTGCTCAAAGGTTCCGGCAAGCGCCCATACGGGTGTCTCTTCAAAACCGCTGTCTGCACTTTCCCATGGGAACATGGCTCCTGAGAAGCCATGTTCGAACGCATTCTCTTTGGCTGCCTGTAAGCGGTTGTACCTGTACTCTATCATCGATTTTGCCAATTGTGGCTTTAACATCAGTAGGGCAGGGAATATCCATGTGTCAGCGTCCCAGAAGACATGGCCGTTGTAACCCAAGCCGGACAGACCCATCGGCGAGATGGAGAGTTCAGAGCCTTCGCGTACAAAGGAGTAAAGGTGGTAAATCATGTTGTGGATGTCTTGTTGTGCCTGTGCATCGCCGTCTATTATGACGTCGCTGCTCCACAGGTCGTCCCATAAAGACAGGTGGCGCGCCATAAGGCGGTCGTAGCCTTCAAGACAGGCGAAGACGGTGAGACGCTCTGATTCGTTCATAGGGTCAGGGTGATGGGCTGATGTCAGTGTTGAGCCTACTATGCAGAAACGATATGTTTCCCCCTTCCGCAGCTTGCGCGAGAAGCTTGTCTGGTGGCTGTTGCTGTTGTGTGTGGTGTGTGTGACGCGTGGTTCTTCGCCAGCTTTCTCTGGGAACATGAAAGCCGATGAGGCACATACGGTGAGTCGTCCTGTCGGGCTTTTGGCTTGTGTGGTCAGCAGTTTTATGGCTGCATGTCTGCGGTTTATCTCGTTGTAGGACATCTGATTGTCTCGAAAGGCGTCAGGCGTCTCTTGAGTGTTGACGCCAGCGACGGTGATGTCAGCCTTTGGCTCGACTTCTACTACCATCATGGCGCAATAAGGCAACTGTCTCAGTGCGAGATATGAACAGGTGATGTCTGCCTTGTCGGCGTATGTGAAGTGTGAGGTGAATGTCGCCTTCTTCATGTCCAGGGTCTGTGTGAAGCTGGAAATGTTGTTGCGGTTTATACGATTGCCGTCTATTGATATAGAGCCGTTAAGCATGTTGAAGCCGTTAAGGAAATTGCTGACACGTCCACGCCCGTATTTGTCGTAGCTTCCTGCCAGCACTACGTTATTTGTGCGTAGCGGTTCTGGCGACGACACGATGCCAAGCATGCCGTTGCCGACGGTCACTCCGAAGTAATTGTCTGTCCGGACATCTGAAACAGTGATTTTCCAGGGGTCCTGTCCCCATAGGGATGTAGACAGGAATAGCAGTCCGATTAAAAGATTTGCTTTTCTCATAGTGCTGATATGTTAGTCTACTTGGTAAATGCCGACCGATAGTTCAGGTACGTCCAAATAGAGATGGCCTTTTCTTGATTTTATGTTTTGTGTTTTACCTTTTGTCAATATAGGGCTTATTGTATTGAAACCGTCGGCACACGTTCTGACGGTCTTGACTCTTTTGCCAGATGGGTTGATGCAAACCAGAATGTGCTGGTTGTCTTTTCTTCGTTCATAAACGATGGGATAGGCATTGTTTCCTTTCTGGAAGAACTCTATCTCGCCGCGACATGCCAGTGCCGGATATTGCTTTCTCAGTCTCAATAAGCGGCGGACGAAGTGGAGCTGTGAGTCGGGGTCTTGCTCTTCTGTTGCCACATTAGGACGGTCGGGTGAGGGGTCTAACGGCAGATAGAACTTGTCGGGAGCGGCTGTGGAGAATCCTGCTCCTGCTGTGGCGTCCCATTGCATAGGGGTGCGGGATCCTGCTCTGTTGCCGCTTTTCAACATGCTTCCTTCCTTATTGGGGAGTCTGTCAATGTATCGCATACCTATTTCGTCACCGTAGTAAATGCATGGAACTCCTGGTTGTGTCAGAAAAAAGGCGATGGCGGTGCACACCTGCTCTTCTGTGTCGCGGCGTCCGCAGCGAATACGTTGGAAGTCATGGTTGCCTGTCGGGATGCACAGATGGCCGCTGTCTCCCGCTGCTTTCAGACAGTCGTACAGGTTGCGGATGTATAGGTCGGGGCTTCCTGTGCCTCGTGTGTCGAAAAAGCAGGTGTCGCGGCGGTATGTTCCGGTTTCGTTGAACATCAGTTCTCTATATCCTGTCTTGCCGAAGTGGATGATAAAGTCCATCATGAATCCCACTTTCAGCGACTTTTGCGGGTTGCTCCATTCTGCCAATAATATTCCGTCGGGATATAATTCTTGAAAATGAGTGCGTATGCTGTGCCATAAAAAGGTTGTCCCTGACAGGTCGGGGTCGTTTTTTACCAATGAGCTGGCCATGTCTACACGAAAGCCGTCGCATCCCATCTGCATCCAGTAGTCTATGATGTGCATTAGTTCCAGACGTGTGGAGGTGGGACCGGGTGCTGTAACGGGCTGTTCCCACGGGTGCGCAGGGTCGGGCATACCATATCCGTAGTTCAAAGCAGGCTGGCAGTCAAAATAGTTTTTACGATAAGCCCCGTTGCGCTCAAAGCTTCCTTTGACGAATCGGTCTGGACAAATGGTTGAGTCGTTTGTCCAAATGTATCGGTCGGTGTAGGCATTATGCTCTCGTTTTTGCGAAAACTTGAACCAGGGCGACTGGTCTGACGAATGTCCTGCAACCAAATCAAGCACTACTCTCATGCCGCGGCGGTGAGCTTCTTCAAAGAGTTTGCGCAAATCGTCGTTGGTACCATATCGTGGCGCCACACGATAAAAGTCTATTACGTCGTAGCCGGCGTCCATAAATGCAGAATGAAAGCACGGGTTCAGCCAGATGGTGTTGCAACCTAACGACTGAATATAGTCCAAACGACTGATAATGCCTTGTATGTCTCCAATGCCATCGCCGTCTGTGTCTTGAAAGCTTTGTGGGTAGATTTGGTAGAATACGGCTTTTTCAATCCAGCAGGGTAGTGTGAACTGTCGATGCTCTGCCCGCAACAGACAGGCGGAGAATAAACAGATTATGCAGCATACATATAGTCTTTTCATAAAAATCAATATAATTATAAATTAAAGGTTCTGTCACGCAATGTAGACAGAACCTCTAATATTTACATCATTATGGATAATTACTCGTACTTGTCACTATTTTGTGTCAGCTCTGGATTGGCCTCCATAGCGCTCAACGGAATAGGTAACAATATCTTATATGGCTCGCTTGCCGGTTTCTCATAGCGCGCTTGGCAATATTTGTTGAAGCGAACCATGTCGTTACGGCGTGAAGGTCCATCCCAATAGAATTCGTAGCCGCGTTCGTTGTAAATCTTATCCAACGTAAGTTCGCTCAGCGTGTAAAGGCGAACACCACGCTTTTCGCGCACGGCGTTGATGTCTGCCAGCGCACCTTCTGCGTCGTTTTTGCGCATCTTGGCTTCTGCGCGCATCAGATAAACATCGGCTAAACGGTAATATTGGAAGTCGTTTTCGCTCTTATTGCCATAGGTGGAGTTAGGGTCTGGGGCGTACTTCACGACACGTGCACCTTGTGCTTCTTTAGAGTTTTGCACACTGAATTCGGGAGTATAAACCAGGTCGGCTCCTGTGCGGTCTTTCAGTTTCTGGCCGTCCAGTCCGTATTGCTGACCGACAAGTATTCCCAAGTTAAATCCTATCTGGCTTTTCAAGCGGTTGTCCTGATATCTTGGGTCTGTAGTGTCCCATGTGTTCAGGAAGTCTGGGGTTGTGCAGCATCCGTTCCACATACCCTTGAAAGCACCAAATGTTTGGCTGTAGTGCAATGTGATATTCAGCCAATCAATGCCTTTCAGACCTGACGCCATGTTGTAGATGATGGGCAAGATGGTCTCAGTCTGGTCTGAATATGTCTCGTTGAAGGCAAGATAGAGCTTCCAGAAGTCGTCGGCCAGTACATATTTGCCAGAATTGATGATGTCGTCACAAAGTGCAATGGTCTCGTCCCATTTCCCTACACCGTCTGTAAAGGCAGGAGCGGTTCCCGTGTACACTTGGTTGTTGAGGTAAAGTTTTGCCAACAGCATCTGTGCAGCAGCCTTTGTGATGCGGCCATACGGCACTTGTCCTTTCTCCTTTAGCAGCGGTATTATTTCTTTCAACTCGCTCTCTATGCGTGCTATAGCTTGTGGACGTTCCAGGATGGCAGGGCTTTTTGAGTAGTCACTCTCGTCGTATTCACGTATTGGGAATTTTCCAAAGCAGTCCATGAGGTGGTACATGCAGAGTGCCCGTACGAAGCGCGCCTCGTTCATATATCCTTTCACCTCTTCCGTCTGTTGCAGTTTGCTCAGATACAGCAGCGCAGTGTTGCATTTCGTCATGCCAATCATGAAACTGTTCCATGCGTTTTTGATGTATGTGTTCTTGCTGTCATACTGATGAGTAAACAGCGTTCGATAGTTGGCATTGTTCCAGTCTGTTCCACGAGTCGGGAACACCATCTCATCGGTCACACTCTCCAGTACCAGCCACACACCGCTACGGCTTTGCAGGTCGCGCAGATAAGCATAGACTGGAGCTATCAGCATGGATGCGTTATTTGAGTCGGAGATGATGCCCGAGCTGTCTTTCTCGTTAAGAATATCTTCTTTAAGGTCTGTACATCCTGCCATCACGAGGGAAGCAAGCAATGTATAAACAATAACTAATCTCTTTTTCATTGTAACAATCATTAATAGATAAGTATTGGTTTAAAAATCTACGGCCACGCCAAGACTCAGACTGCGGGCCATGGGATAGGTGGTCCAACCGATTCCGAGAGACGGAACGCCGCTGGTGGTACGTCCGGCATTAACTTCCGGGTCGTAGCCGCTATAGCCGGTCAAAACAAACAAGTTGTTGCCAGTTAGTGTCAGGCGGACATTGTTGACCCATTTGTTTGCTTTCAGAGGAATGTTGTATCCCAGCGTAGCGCTGCTCAGACGAAGGTATGAACCGTCTTCGATGTAACGGCTGGAATAGTCAAGCACGTTGTCAAAAGATTCCGCCAACTTGGTGGCATGCACCGTTGTGTTGAATCCTTTGGAGAACAAGCTGAGATTATCCATTACGTTTGCCAGGTTGTTGTAGATGTCGTTACCTACAACACCGTTAAAGAACAGACTCAAATCAAAGTTCTTATAAGACACGCTTGTGCTGAAGTTGATGGTGAAGTCGGGCTGTGCGTTGCCAATACACATCTCTACTTTCTTGCCTTCTTCATCGGTTTCATACATGCTCTTGCCGTTTTCGTCAAAACCGAGGAACTTATATCCCCAGAACGTACCTATAGGGTAGCCGCTCTTAACGACTTGTGATGTGAATCCGTCGATGCCAGGTCCGCTAGGCTTTCCTGTCGGCAGATAAGACATAGGTAGGTCTTTCACTTTGTTGGTTATCTTGGAGAAGTTGGCAGCAGCGCTCCAATGCCAGTCTTTGTTGTCAATCAGTATGCCGTTAAGGCCTATTTCCCAACCATTGTTGACAATCTTCATGTCGGGCACATTCTTCCATACCTGTGTGGTAGGTGCCGGTGCGATGGAGTAGACCTCTAACAAGACGTCGCGTGTGGTCTTTGAAAAGTAGTCGATGGTTCCGCTTAGTCTGTTGTGGAATATAGAGAAGTCGACACCGATGTTCAGCTGTTCTGTGCGCTCCCACTTCAGATCGGGGTTCGGAGTGCGCTGTAAGGTGATTCCAGGTGTCACCAGTGTGCCTCCGTCCAAGATTGCACCTTCGCCGCTGCTGGTTCCCAATAGTATGCGCGAAATCTTGTTCGGTATTTCCTGGTTGCCTGTAATACCCCAGCTGAAGCGTAGTTTCAGGTTGTCAAAGAAGTCCAGTTTCTTTACAAAGTCTTCTTCGCTTATGCGCCATGCCAGTGCAGCGGACGGGAAGAAACCATACTTGTTGTTGTCGCCGAACTTGGTAGAGCCGTCTGCACGGAAGTTTACGGTCGCCAGATATTTGTCCTTCAGGTTGTAGTTTATGCGTCCGAAGAACGATTGCAGCTCGTTGACCGTGATGTTTGAAGAGCCCTCTATCTGTTTGTTCTTTCCGTAGGCGAGGTCATAGAGATAGTTTATGCCGTCTATGTCAAATCCGTTTTCCGATAATCCGTAGCGGTAGTTGCGGAATTTCTGGTATGAATGTCCCGCCAAAAGGTTGAACCGATGGTCGGTGCCTAAATTGAAGTTATAGGTAAGATAGTTCTCTATCAAGAAACTTTTCGCCTCTACGTTGTTTATGTCCACGGTACCTTTGTCTGTCATGTAAATCAGCTTTGCGTCCTGTGTCACTTTACGCGAAGCCTTCATCTCGTCAAAGGCGATGTTCATCTTGTACTTCAGGCCCTTCCAGATGTCTAGCGTTCCTGTCACGTTGGCAAGCAAACGGTCGGTTTCTGTCTTGTCGTTTGTGAGATTAATCATAGCCAACGGGTTGCGCACATCCTTGCTCTTCTGAAAATAGCTGCCGTCCTCGTTGTAGATAGGATAGGTCGGGTTTACCTTCAATGCCGACAACAGCACGTCGCCTTCAAAGCCACCCGACTCGCCCAACGGTACGCGTTGGTCGTTGTTGCGTGTAGCGGTAATGCTCGCTTCAAGGTTTAAGCGGTCGTTCAGCATCTTCTGGCTTATGTAGAAACGTCCTGTATATTTCTTCATGCCAGTGCGTTCTACTATGCCTTCCTGGTTTTGGAATCCGAGCGAAGCCCTATAGTTGCCGTTCTTCATGCCTCCGCTTATTGACAGGTTGTGGTTGTGTGAAAATGCGGTGCGGAAAATCTCATCCTGCCAATTGGTGTTGGCGCCCATGTCTTCTATCTCTACACCTTTTTCCTTTGCGAACGCCCGATATTGCGATGCGCTCAACATTGGATATTGTTTCGGCAAAGACGATATGGAACCATACACCGAATAAGAAACCTTAGCCTTACCTTCCGTTCCCTTTTTCGTCGTAATCATGATGACGCCGTTGGCTCCGCGCGCACCATATATGGCTGTTGCAGAAGCGTCTTTCAGCACGTCAATCGATTCAATGTCGTCCGGATTCAAGAAGTTAAGAGGGTTTTTCGTGGCGTTGCTTCCTATTCCTGAGATGTCTGCTCCTGACGGTTGCTGGTCGTCAGAGGTCTCAAGTGGCACGCCATCTACGACATAAAGCGGGTCCTGTCCTGAACGTATAGAGTTAGAACCGCGCACACGTATAGTCACACCGCCTCCAGGTTCGCCGCCGTTGTTTATGATGTTGACGCCCGACACGCGTCCTTGAATCAGCTGTGATGGCGATGTTACAAGTCCCTTGTTGAAGTCTTTCGACTTTATTGCGGCAACCGAGCCGGTAAGGTCACTTTTCTTCATCGTTCCATATCCTACCACTACCACTTCGTTCAGCTGTTCAGAGTCGCTTTCCATCAACACGTTCATGTTGTTGGAAGCATTCATCTCCGTATGTTTGTAGCCGAGATATGAGAACACAAGCTTTTGTCCGCGGCTTGCCTTCACAGCGAAATTGCCGTTCACATCGGTAATGGCGCCTACTCCTGTGCCTTTGACTTGCACGCTCACACCAATAAGCGGGTCGCCGTTTTCGTCTTTCACCGTGCCCGTCGTTGTGGCAATTGTCTTTTGACTACGTTTGTCGCTTTTGTCTTTGGCGAATATGATGATTTGCCGTTCAGATACCTCATAGCTTAAAGAAGTGTTGTTCAGCAGAGCCGCCATCACTTCGTTGATAGACGAGGACGCAATGTTCAGAGTCACCTTCTTGTTCAGGTTTACAGCTCCGCTGTTGTACACGAACACATATTTGCTTTGTTTCTCGATGAGCGACAGCACTTCATTAAAAGGTTTGTTGTTCACCTTTACTACTATGCGTCCGCTTTCTGTAGTTTTCACTTCAGTTCTTCCCGTCGCATAAAGTGCTTGTGGGTATGCTCCGGCAAAAAATAAAATATAGCTTGCCAATACAAGTTTATTCCGCAAAAAATATGTATATTTGCAGAAATGATGATGTTTAATCTTCATCTATAATGGATTTTGGTTATAAATAGGATTTTTTAATTATCAAAGTCTGGGGCTGGCAAATGGTGCGAACATTTCCAGCCCATTTTGTTATATCAGTCTCTGGTTCTAATCATAGGCATTTGTTTTAATGGTTATGGTATGTTGTTATTCTTCTCTTTGTTGCGTCTATTCTTATAGGTGCAATCTTGGTGAGCCTGTCAAGCAGTTCGTTCAAAGGCACACTAACGTCAAGTTTGCCGCTGATATAAATCTCTGACATCTCGTTCCAGTCATAGTTAAAGTCGGTGTTGTAAATGTTTTCAAGCTTTTTAAGCACACTGTTGAGCGGCTCGTCTTCTATAATCAGCAAGTTCTCCTTCCAGCAGAGATAAAGTGCTGGGTCTACATTGCTGTTCAGTTTCTGCCTCTTTGTAGAGGTGTTAAGCACATATTGCTGGTTTGGCAACAACACTTGCTGGCTGCCTTTCAGAGGCTTTACGTTCACCTTTCCCGATATTAGCAGCACCGATTGTTCTGCAACGTTTGGATAGGCCGACACTAAAAACTCCGTACCCAGTACCGCCACATCCATCTGTGGGGTCTTCGTGACAAACTGTTTGTTCACGTTGCGAGTCACTTTCAGATACGCTTCACCTTCCAGATATACCGTTCTGTTGTCTTTTCCGAAGTGTAGCGGAAATCCAAACTTTGAGTGCTCACGTATGGTGACGCGAGAGTTGTCGGCAAGTATGACCTCTGCTTTCCCGCCCTTTGGCACGGCAAGTTGCAGCTGTTCTGTTTCTCCTTTCTTTATAGACATCTTGAACGCGACGCCATTGGCAGCCTTGACCTCCAGTTGGTTGGTCTCAGACATACAGCGCACCTCTACCTGCCCGTTCAGCTCCACCTCCTGCTCGCCTAAGAACAGGGAAGTGTGGCGTAGCGTGTCTACGTCTACCTTCTCTGCCATGTGTGCGTATGTGTCGGTGTGAGAAGTGTTTAAGAAAAGAATGGTGCAACCCACCACAAACGCCAGTAGCGACGCAGCAGCACACCATCTCCAGATGGAGGCTGTGCGGTGTGTGCGCAACAGAGTCTTCTTCTCAATGTTTTCCCACATCTTCTTTCTTTCACTTGCAGAGAGAGATGGTTCATTCTGAAGTACATATTGTTGTAAGAGGTCAGAATGAGGAAAGTCTTTAAGCTCGTCTTTTTCCATGTCTTAATAGCGTTGCTAGGGTATTTACATAAACAATACAGGCGAACTCTTAAATTGTACTCACTATTCTTTACTTTTTTTACGGATTTAACATAAAATAAAAAAAGTATTTTATCCGCAAAATGTCAGCAAAAGCAAAGTTATGAACCTTAAAAGAACAAAACTGCCTTTATTGGCAAAGATCATTGTGGCCATTGTGTTGGGCGTGGTCTTCGGCAACGTCTTTAATGAGACCCTCGTCAGAACGTTTCTTACCTTCAACGGTATCTTCAGCCAGTTTCTGGGTTTTATGATACCGCTGATCATCGTCGGACTGGTGACGCCAGCCATTGCCGACATTGGCAATGGGGCGGGCAAGCTGCTCGTCGTCACGGTGGCCCTTGCCTTTGGCGACACCATCCTTGCTGGCTTGCTTGCCTACGGCACAGGGTCGGCGCTCTTTCCCCGACTCATTGCCGACACCGCCCCGGTGGCGGTAGACAAGGCCGTGGAGCTGAAACCGTTCTTTGAGGTAGAGATACCCGCCATGCTCAACGTCATGAGTGCGCTCGTGTTCTCGTTTATGGTAGGCCTGGGCATTGCCCACATGCGCAGCCAAGCCTTGCACAAGGTGTTTCAAGAGTTTAAGGACATAGTGGCGGGCGTCATTGCCAAGGTCATCATACCCCTCTTGCCCCTTTACATCTTCGGCATCTTCTTGGGCATGACCCATTCGGGCGAGGCTTACCACATCTTGCTGGTCTTCGCACAGATCATCATTGTTATCTTTGTGCTGCATGTGGTCATCCTGCTCTACGAATATCTCATTGCCGGTGGCTTGACCCACAAGAACCCCCTGCGCCTGTTGATAAACATGTTGCCTGCCTATTTCACCGCCCTCGGCACCTCGTCGTCGGCAGCTACCATACCCGTAACGCTGAGGCAGACGTTGAAAAACGGCGTGAACGACGGCATTGCCGGCTTCACCGTTCCGCTATGCGCCACCATCCACATGACGGGCTCGATGATGAAGATAACCTGTTGCGCCCTTACCATCTGTCTTGTCAACGGCATGCCGTGCAGTCTGCCGCTCTTCCTCCATTTCATCCTTGTCCTGGCCATCTGCATGGTGGCGGCCCCCGGCGTGCCCGGTGGTTGTGTCATGGCAGCCTTGGCGCCCTTAGCCTCGATCTTGGGCTTCGATGCCGACATGCAGGCCCTCATGATTGCCCTCTACATCGCGATGGATAGCTTCGGAACCGCCTGCAACGTTACGGGCGACGGTGCCATCGCCCTCGTGGTGGATAAACTGTTCGCACGGACGCAACGGAAGGCAGAATAGATAAGCCTTATCTACAGATGGAAAAACTATTGTTATTGAAGGCTATTGCCGTCCCAGCAACCAGTCGATGGCCGACACAATGCAGATGCTTTTACCGTCAACCTTATAATCACGAGTGATGGTAAAAGCAATGAGAGTCAACTTGTCACAACGCAGGACAGAAGAGGCTCTGATGAGCGAATCGGTCTCTCGCTTGAAAGTTTTTTCTCCTTCTATATCGTAGGCTACCTGAATGAGTTCCACAGCCTTGTCTTGATTGCATACAACGAAGTCGATTTCCTTAGAACGAGGACTCTCCTTGTAATAATAAATATCCAAAAAAGAGTTTGTGCATCGGCGCAAAAGTTCAATGTAAACGACATTTTCCAAGCGCCACCCAATGTTCTCTGCAGCAAAGGCATTGTCACGATTGTTTTGAAGACCAGAATCTACGATATAAGCCTTGGCATTTCTGATGCGCTCCTTACTCTTGAAGGAATGCTTGGTGAGCAGTTGTATAAGGAATGCTTGACGCAGATAATCCACATACTTCTTAACTGTCACATCCGACATGCTCAGAATTTTTGCTAAATCATCATAATTTACCTCTTGGCAAACATTGTTAATGAGGTGGTTGGCTATCTTTCGCAAAGCATTAACGTTGCGTATGTTGAAACGATGCTGTATGTCCTTGGTAACGATGGCTTCCATCAAGCTTTGTACATAGCCACGCTTGTTGCGCATGTTTTGCATCTCAGGAAATCCTCCATCGGCGATGTAGTCTAAAAAGGCTCGCTTCCTTTCTGCGTCAGCCTTGGTGGTGATTCCAGCAAGGTCAACATGATGAAACATGCAATATTCATAAAAGGAGAAAGGGAACAAGTGAATCTCATTGTAACGTCCTGTGAGATGAGTGGCAAGCTCGCCACTCAACAATTTAGCATTGCTGCCAGTCACCACTAAATGTAAATTGCTGCGAAGCAGCCGATTGACAAATAAGTGCCATCCATCTACATCTTGAATCTCATCTAAAAATATATACTTGACATCCGTGCCATACACTTGATAGATGCAAGAGAGAACGGTATTCAAGTCTTCTGTTTCCAACTTTGCCAAGCGGTCATCATCAAAGTTGGCATACCCATATTTCACATGATGCTCCAATAAAACCTTATGACAGAGTGTTGATTTACCACTTCGTCTCACGCCGATAACCACTTGTGCAAGCGGACTATCTAATTCAAAAAGGGTTTCTTCATATCGGCCGACCCACTTTTGGGGTTCATAACTTTGAACATATTCCTGTTGCTCAGCCAAGACTTGCAGAATCACTTTTTCTTCTACCATAATTGCTCTATTTGAGGATTATTTCTTGTTCTGATTACAAAAGTACAATAAAATATTCAAAGCCAGTAGGTTACCATATTTAAACTTTGCTAAAATGCATGTTTTTGTCTTTCAAACTTTGCTAAAATGCATGTTTTTGTCCTTCAAACTTTGCTAAAATGCATGTTTTTGCCCTTCAAACTTTGCTAAAATGCATGTTTTTG
>ERZ827498.1722-NODE-1722-length-23360-cov-5.739283_pt1 | contig 23360 bp, 26 predicted proteins | sample MGYA00519865_ERZ827498 | MGnify/ENA primary metagenome ERZ827498 (study PRJEB31778, sample SAMEA3449328) | human gut metagenome | biome: human gut; feature: human-associated habitat; material: faeces | place: United Kingdom | collected 2010/2012 ...
GCACATTTCCCTGTCGTAACACGATTTCGTGAAGAGGGTTTGCAGACACACCCTAGTCCAAAACGCGAAAAAAAGGGGTCTCCATGCTGCTGTGCCGTCGTAGCCATATCGTGGACCTGTTGCACGCCGCCTATGTGGAGGCATGCGAGCAGCAGAACCCCGGCCTCGTGGACAGGACCATCGAAGCCGTGTCCGGGGAGATCGGGGACGCGCTTTCGTACCGGTATCCGCAGCCCTGGCCGTATGTGCCGGAGCTGGTGCGATACATCGCCGCCGTCATCAGCGCCTACCGTGTGGTGGAGGCCATCACGTCCCTGGTGGATACGGAAGCCGGCAGCGACAATGAATGGCTCCCTCTCCAGAAGCAGTGGAAATATTGCACGGACCTGCTGGAAGACATCGCTTCCGGCAAGCAAAAGCTGCCGCTGGAAGAGGCCAATCCCGACAGGGAAGAGGCCTCGGTCGCCGTGGTGAGCCGTCCGCCGTTCTTTGACCTGCGGGGCCTGTAGGGAGGCGCTATGGCAACAAAAAACGGCGTCTCCCTGCACTGGGGCGGGCTGGACAAGGCGCTGGGCGAGGCGACCGGGAAGCTGGGCAATACGCAGGCGCTCATGGAGTCCGTGGGCGACGCGCTGGTATCCTGCACCATGAAACGCTTTGACGAGAAAAAGGACCCGAAGGGCAAGCCCTGGAAGCCTTCCAGGCGAGCTATCGAAAAAGGCGGCGAGACGCTGACGAACAAGGGCAGGCTGCGTGATTCCATCGACTATGCGGCGACCCCCGACAAGGTCATGGTGGGCAGCAATCTGACCTATGCCCGCATCCACCAGAAAGGCGGGACCATCAAACCTAAAAATGGAAAGTCCCTCAAGTTCAAGGGACTGAACGGAGAAGATGTGCTCGTCAAGGAAGTGACGATCCCTGCCCGCCCGTACCTGGGCGCTTCCAAGGAAGACATGGAGGAAGTCAAGGCGACCATGGCTAACTTTCTCGCCGGGGCCTTCAAGGCATAGGGGGGAGCCATGCAGGCATTTGCCACAGGGGTCATCACGCAGGCCGCGCTGGCTGCCGGGCTGCCGGAAGGCCGGGTCATCGACATGGTCAAGAAAGACAACCTGACCCTCCAGCGCCCGCGCATGGAGCTGCAGTTTCTGCCGGAAAAATACACGCGTACGGGCCGTGTGCTGGGTGTGCGCCGCACAGCATTGCAACAGGAGCGCACCCGCGAGCTGTACGAGGTGGTGCAAACGGTCAATGCCAATGTCCTGGCCGATGACCGCCCCTGGCTGGAAGCGTTCAGCCTTGCCTTTGCGGCGGCCCTGCCGCGTGGCGGCAACGACAGCCGGGGAAACTGGGTCAGGGTCCGGGCACAGCAGGCAACGTTTGGACGCTCTCCGGACAAGCGTGTCGGGGATCAGGTCATCGAGGTATTTACGCGGGTGAATCGCCTGTTCGTGATCTCCTTTACCTGGAGGATAACCGGCACGGAGGCGGAGGCCCTGATCCCGACGTTCACCATCAAACCGAAACTCGGATAGGAGTCATCTATGGCGACGAAAAAGCAGAACGACGAACAGGCCCGCGAGCAGGCCACCCCCGCTGCGCCGGTCGAAGAAAACCAGGCGGCGGGTACGGAGAACAGCGGCCGGGAGGGAACGCATGGCGAGGCGAACGCGTCGGAAGTACGGGAAGCGGCCCCTGTTCCGCAAGAAAATGTGGCGGCAGCGCCCCAGAAAGCGGCAGTCACGGCCTCGCGGGAACCCGCCGACGGGGAAAACCTGGTGGACTTGGCCGTGCTGGCTGACCGCCACCGCGTCCCGTCCTGGATGGAGGCCGCCTTGTGCCGCATGATGGGCTGGGAAGCCGGTAAACGGGTGACTGACGCGGCCTACAAGAGCGCGCTTGACAAGCTCAAGGCCCGCCGTCTCGGCGGCGGTCGTGCGAGGTAGGCGCGGCAGCCGTTAGCGGGCATTGCCCGCTTACGGATGGCGACAGCAAACCGCTAGAGAAGGAGTCATGTTGCTATGGGCGACGTATTGCAATATTTGATCGACGGCACGTCCGGGATCGTTACCGGTGGGGTTGACGGCAAAGCCCTGGTGGCCGGTGTTTGCTCCAGGGGCATTGTGGGCAAGGCCTATCTGATCGGCAAACGCACGGACCTTGCCGCCATGCTGGGCACGGGGCCGCTTGTGGACCGCGTGCGTGACATGCTGACCACGGGGGGACAGGCCCCATACGTTGTGGCCGTCCCCGTACAGGGGCAGCCTGGGGGCTATATCTCCGGCCTGTCCGTGAACGGTGGCAAGGCCGGGGCCACCCTCTCCGGTTATCCGGCGCTCAATGCCGATGTGGTGGTCAGGGTGGTCACGGCGGGCACCATCGGCACCGCCACGCTGGCCATCAGCACGGACGGCGGCACAACGTTTGCCGAACCCGTCCCCTCCGCCACGCAGAACCCCATCAGCTCCGGGGAGGAACCCACGGGAGCTACCCTGGTCTTCCCCGATGACGCGACCCTGGACGAGGGCGCGACCTGCACCTTCACTGTGCGCTGTCCCGTTGGCCCTGTGGTCCGGGTGGGGGATGAAACCAGTCCGCTGCCGGAGGTGTCGGAACTGGATTCCGGGGTTCTGGACGGGGCGGAGCTGGTGGTGCGTATCGTGAAAAGCGGTGCCAGGAACGAGGGGACGTTCCAGCTCTCTGTGGACGGTGGGGATACGTTCGCGGCCATCCGCACCATCCCCGTGGACGGCCTCCACGAGCTGGCCGATTACGGTGTCAAACTGACCTTCCCCGAAGGGGAGTTCGTGGCGGGGACCACCTATACCTGCCGGCTGCTGCCCCCCGCCCCGTCCATCGTGGATGTCCTGGATGCCCTGGAAAGCCCGCTGGCCCTCTATGATGTGGAGTTCGTGCATATCGTCGGCCCTTCTGACTCGGTGGACTGGATGGCCGCCCAAGCCAAGGCCGACGAGCTGTGGAACCAGCAGCGCCCCACCTATTTCAAGCTGGAGGCCCGCCTGCCGTTTGACGAGGAAGACCTGAACGCCTATGTGGCGGCCCTGCTGGCGGAGCGGCAGGGGGTGGCGGGCCGGTTCGTGACCGTCTGCTGCCAGTATGGCGAGATCGTGGATACGGCGGGAGCATCCCGCCTGCGCAATGCCGGTGGCCTGCAGTCCGGACGTGTGATGGCCATACCCGTACAGCGGGCCACAGGCCGCGTTAAGGACGGCCCCATATCGCAGCTTACCCTTCCGGACGGCTGGGAGGCTGTCCAGCCGACCCTGGAAAGCAACGGATTCCAGACGGCCAAAAAATACGCGGGGCTGGAGGGAGCCTACTGGGGCGATTCGCGCACCCTGGCCGAGGATACCTCCGACTTTCGCTATGAGGAAGTGCTGCGTACCGTCTTCAAGGCCGTGCGCCTGACGCGCATCGCTGCCCTCAAAAGCATGTACGACGAGGCCGGAGACCCCCTGCGTCCGGATAGTGAAAGTGGTCTCGCCTATCTGAAGGCCAATCTGGAAAATGCCCTGGATGCCATGACCACGGCCGGAGAGCTGGCCTCCTATGTGGTGGAAATCCCCTCCGGGCAGGATATTGTGAACAACGGCGTGGCGGTGGAAATCACGCTTGTCGGCATCCCGATCATCCGGGAAATCAAGCTGTACAACCGCTACACCTATGCGGGTTCCAACTTCGACCCGCGCATCGAACGCTACAGCGTGGCGGCGTAACGGGAGGCAGTATGTCTGTCAATGGACGAGCCTACGATTGGGAAGACATCACGGTGACCCTGCCGCACGGCGAAGCGGCGGGGATCACCGAGATCAAATACGAGGACGGGCAGGAAATCACGGCCCGCTATGGCAGGGGCAGCATCCCCAGGTCCTATGGCCGGGGAAACTACGAGGCCAGCGGCAGCATGGTCCTGGACAGGGATGAATGGGAAAAGCTCAAGAAAGAGCTGACCGGTGACGGCGGGGGCATTTATGACCATGCGCCGTTCACCATCGTGGTCTCCTATGCCAACAACGATATGGGCACGGTCACGGATACCCTGAAAAACTGCAAGATCACCAAGTTCAGCGGCGGGGGCGCCGCGCAGGGGGATGATAACGCCAGCCCCATGACCTGCGAGTTCACCATCCTGTCCCCCATCCTGTACAACGGTGTGCCCGCCAAAAAGGACTGGAGCGGCTATACCCTGTAGGGGAGCGGCACTTTGTTCGCATGGAGCGCGTCCATTCCGGGCGCGCTCCGCTTTTTGGGCCTACGGTATGCGGAAGGGAATTTCCCCCAGAAAACCACACAAAGGAGCGCATACCATGAGCGACACCCAACCCACCCGCAAATATGCCCCGTTCGACCTGACCTTCACCGACAAATGGGAAGACAGGGAAGTCGAGCTGTCCCTTCGCTTTGCCAAGCCCACGAAGATGGAAATCAAGCGCCTGCAGGACGTGGCCGGGAAAAATCCCACCCAGGCGGCCCGCAACCTGCTGCTGGCCACCATCCACCCCGATGACAAGGAGCGGCTTGCCGAGGCTCTGGAAGAGTACCCCGGCATCGCCACCACCTTCTCCACCGCCCTGATCCGCGCCGTGGGCATTGCCGCCGATCTGGGAAACTAGAGGCCCCGGACGGCTACGGCCAGGGCGATGCCCTTATCCTGCACTGGCTCCACCTCCCGCCGTCGGAAGACCTGGAGGAATGGGCAGGGCAGGTGCGTCAGGCCGTCTGGATGGAACGACGCTTTTTTGAGGCCCTGTCCCGCAGCATCCTGGGAACCCGCGCCGACCGTTAGCGGTCTTTCGTCTGCGGAGCGCGCGACAGCGATTTCTTTGCGCAACAGATTGCGTAATCCTAGCTGTCTTCATCCGTAGCTTCCTGCGTCGCAACGGCTGAAGCAAGGTTTGAGCATGGAAGTTTTCTCCGTATTCGCCACCCTGTCCCTGGTGGACATGATCTCCGGTCCCTTGGGCCGCATCACGCGATCCATGAACGTGGCCAACGCCGCGACCGCAGGTCTGGGGGAACGCATGGGCAACCTTGCCCTGGCTATGGGTCCGGCGGCGCTGGCCGCCGGACTCCTGGTCGGGGCCTTCGGTATGGCGGCCAGCAAGGCCATGACGTTTGAAAGCGCGATGGCCGATGTAGCCAAGGTGGTAAACTTCGATACCGCCGCCGAGTTCCGGGAAATGAACAAGACGGTCATGGACATGGCCGGGCGCATCCCGATGGCGGCGGACGGCATCGCGGCCATCATCGCCGCCGCCGGGCAATCCGGCGTGGCCAAGGAAGACCTGACCGAGTTCGCCGAGCAGGCCGCCAAGATGGGCGTCGCCTTCGACCTGACCGGGGACCAGGCGGGCAAGATGATGGCCGACTGGCGGGCCGGTATGGCGCTTACCCTGCCGCAGACCTATGCCCTGGCCGATGCCGTGAACCATCTTTCAAACAACATGAATGCCACGGCCCCCGCCCTGGGTGAGGTCATCCAGCGCGTGGGCGCGGCGGCCATGAGCTGTGGCCTGGCGGAAACGCAGGTGGCGGCGCTGGGCGCGGCCTTCCTTTCCGCCGGGGCAAGCCCGGAAGTGGCGGCAACGGCGCTCAAGAGCTTTACGACGACCCTGGTCAAGGGCACGGCCATGAGCAAGAACCAGGCCGCCGCGTTCCGGTCCCTGGGTTTTTCGGCCACCCAGATGGCCAAAGACATGCAGCGGGATGCCCAGGGGACCATTTTCAAGGTCCTGCAGGCCTTGGCGGACAAGCCCAGGGAACTGCAAATGTCCCTCCTGACCGAGATGTTCGGCCAGGAATCCCTGGGGGCCATCGCTCCGCTGCTGAAGAACATGGGGAACCTGTCCCAGGCGTTCGAGCTTGTGGGCAACAAGGCGAACTATGCCGGTTCCATGCAGGCGGAGTTCGACACACGCAGCAAAACCACGGAAAACGCGCTGCAGCTCCTGTCCAACAAGCTGACAAATCTGGCCATTGCCGTGGGCAATGCCTTTTTGCCCGCCATCACCGCCGAGGCCAAGGCCCTGGGAGCGATGGCCGACGCCCTGCGCTGGGTGGCGGAGACCCGCGTCGGGCAGACCCTCCTGACCCTGGCCGGTGGGCTGGCAGCCGCCGTGCTGGCCGTGACGGCCTTCAGTGCCGGGATGTGGGCGGTATCGAAAGCCGCCCCCGTGGTCTCTGCTACCCTGACCGGCATCAGGACGGCCCTGCTGGCGCTGGGCTGGCCCGTGTGGGCGCTGATCGCCGCCGTGGGCCTGCTGTATGCGGCGTACAAGACAAATTTTGGCGGGATCGCCACGACCCTGAACCGCTGGGGGAGGAACATTTCCCTTGTTGTCCGGGGCGTGACGGCCATTTTCGAGAGCCTCAAGGGCAGCACGTTCGAGATTCGCGGCGAGCTGGCCAGGGACATCCGGGCCGCCGGTCTGGAGCGGCTGGTGGTGACCGTTGGCCGTGCCGTGTACCGCATCAAGGAATTTTTCGCAGGCATCTGGGAGGGCCTGAATGTTGACGGCGCGGTGGCGGCCCTGACTCCGGCCATTCTCAAGATCGGTGAACTGTTGGATTCCGTGGGCAGGCTTGTGGGAGACGTCTTCGGGTCCGAAGTGAAAGGGGCGGCTTCCGAGGCGCGCAGCCTTGGTCAGGTCGTCGGTGGTGTCCTTTCCTGGGGGCTTGAGCTTGTGGCCACGGTGATTACCAGCGTCGTGCGCGGCATGGAAACGCTGTCGGTCATGCTTGTCGGCGTCGCGGCCCTGTTCCGGGGGGACTTTGCCACAGCAACGGAAGCCGGGCGTGTCATCTGGGACAATTTTTGCGCGTCGCTCATGGCTTTTGCAGACCTTTTCCGCATTGGGGACTGGCTGCGCAATGCCTGGACACAGGCAACGGAATGGCTTTCCGGCATCAACCTGTTTGAGTCCGGGGCACGCCTGCTGGACACCTTCAAGGAAGGTATCCTGTCCAAGGTGGAAAGCCTCAAGCAGACGTTTTCCGATGCCCTGGCCGGTCTGCGCAATCTGCTGCCGTTCTCTGACGCCAAGGAGGGCCCCCTGTCCACGCTGACGCTGTCCGGAGCGCGGCTCATGACCACGCTGGGCGAGGGCATGAATGCGGGCTTTCCCGGCCTGTACGCCACCCTGTCCGGCAAGCTGGGCAGCCTGAAAGAGAGCATAGGCAGCTGGTGGGACGGGCTGTGGAAGACCACGGGTGTGCCCGTGCCCGCCACCGGCGAGCAGCCCGTTGCCCCCACCCTTGCCGGCAGGCTGGACAGCCTGAAGGAAAGCATGGGCAGCTGGTGGGACGGGCTGTGGAAGACCGCGGGCGTACCCGTGCCCGCCACCGGCGAGCAGCCCGTTGTCCCCGACGCCCCCGGTATGCCCGCCGATCTGGCCGAGGAACAGGAACGTCGGGCGAGGGCCGCCGGAGCCCGTGCCGCTGCCCCGCAAGCCTGGACCCTGCATATCGCCAACATCACCCTCCCCAACGTCAAGGACGCGCAGGACTTCTTCGCTGACCTGCAGGCGGCGGCCACGGAAATGGGAGAAAATATGGCATGAGTGTAAAACTTCTGACATTTGAAGACGGCGTCGTGCGTATCGACGGCGAGGAGCTGCCCGGCATCCTGTCCGACCTGCGGGTAAGCGGCAAGGTGCGATTCGACGAGCAGAGCGTGGACAAGGCCAGCGGCAAGAAAAAGACGCCGCAGGGCTGGGAAGACGCGGACATCAGCCTGACCCTTTACCTGACGACGGACGGGTCCGGGACCTGTTACGACAAGCTGGAATCCTTAAACGGATGGTTCAAGAAAACGGATGGGAAAGCCAACCCCTCCATTTTTACCGTGACCAACCGGCACCTTCTCGCGCGAGGTGTGCGTCGTGTGGTGTTCTCGCGTCTGGATTCGGCGGAGACGACCCAGACCGACGAGATACGCGCGTCGTTATCTTTTGTGGAGCATAATCCGCCCATCGTGCGCCAGGAACAGGCGCAGGCCAAGACCCCCACACCCGGCGAGCTGGCCAAAAAAGCGGAGGAAAAAGCCGCAGCCAGGGCGGAAGAGCCTGAAGAAGTCATCGGCGGGGACCTGTCATGATTGAGGGCCTGAACGTCCGCTGCAATGTGGGGCCGCTGGAAGTGTTGCGCAGTCCGTTTCTTGAGCTGGTCTTCCGGCGGCGGGCCGTTGTCAGCCGGGCAACCATTACCGTGCCGGACCCGGAGGGGGAAGCCCGCGCTGTGCTGGCCACGGGGCAGGCGGTCGCCGTGCGCTGGGGATACCGGGGCGAGGCGGGCTTCTGGCAGGAATGGGAGGGGACCGTGGAAGGCATCGACCAGCCCCGCGCCGACAGCAGCAGCGCCGATGCCGTAACGGTGCATGCCGTTGGGCGTGAAAAGGCGCTGACCACCACGGACGTGACGGAATCTTTTTACCGGGAGCCAGCTGACGTCGTGGCCCGGCGGCTGCTGGCCCGCACCGGGCTTGCCGTGGGCGCAGTGGACGTGCCGGGCGATGTGTTGCCGTATCAGGTCTTTTCCGGGGTATCCGTGGCGCGAGCTGTACGCCAGCTGGCCTATACGCTGGAACGCTCTTTCGGTCATGACATGAGCCGCCATGCCCTTTGGCTGGGTGCGTCCGGACTGACCTGGAGCGACGGAGATGAACCGGGCGACGTGTACAGCGTGGCTACGGCGGAAAATCTGCTGGCCCATACGCCGCCGCAGGCCGATGGCGGAACAGGGATTCTTGTGTCTGTGCCGCTGCCGGGATTAACGCACAGCCGTCTGGTGCATATTCGCGACGCCCGGCGCAGCTTGGATGCCACCGTGCGGGCACTGGACGTGGTGCATACGTTTCAGGCAAGCGGCAATCGCACCGTCATCACCTACGGGAAGGACGTTGGCTGGAGCTGAACGCCGCATGCTGCCAGAGGCGCGGCGCATGCGCCGCATGGAGAGACGGGGGAGCGCCCGGTCGGGCTTTGCCCGCCGGGCATGAAGGCGAGCGAGGAACGGAAATGGACGAACAACAGGGAAGACGGGACGTCGTGGGCATGATCCGCAGGATCGTTGAGCTGGCCATGCCCAACCTGCGGCATTATTACCGCATCACCAGAAAGGCCCGTATCGTGGCCGTATATGCCTGTAATGGAGAATACTTTACGGACGTGCAGCCGCTCCGGAACGATGAAAGCCCGGACCCAAAGGAGCCGGTCGTGCCGCGTGTGGCCCTGCCCGTACTGTGGGGCGGCCCAGATCGGGGCGTTGTCTGCCCGCCCGTTTCCGGGGTGCTGTGCGACCTGGCCTATTATGACGGCGATCCGAACTACCCGTATATCTCCAACATTCGCTGGGGCGGCGGCATGAATGCCCCCCATGCAGAGCTGAACGAGTTTGTCATTCAACTTGAGAATGGCGTGGAAATCCGCATTGACAAGGAAAAGCGGATCGTGACGCTGACACCGCAAAACGTGGCCACCGAGGCCGGTAAAGGCTGGACGGTCAAAGCCGGGGAACAGGCGGCTATCCAGGCGGGTAACGAGGTGAGCATCATTGCCCCGCGCATCAACCTCCAGGGGCATGTTGTTTGTAAATCCGTAGATGGCATGGGGCAGGGGCAGGCGGAGTTTGTGGGAGACGTGACTATCCATGGCAACCAGATGGTCACGGGCAACACCACGACCGGCGGCAGCAGTCATGTTGGCGGGGATTCCTGGGCCGGCAGCCGCAGCGGGGGCAGCTGCCCGCACTAGTGCCGTGGCCGGAAAAACCTTTGCATGGAGCGCGTCCTTTCCGGGCGCGCTTCTTTTTTTTGTGCCAGAGTCGTTTCCATGAGGCGGCATACCGCAAACCGCCGGAGGCGCGGCGCGTGCGCCGCCTGGAGTGACGAACGAGCGCCGGGTCGGGCTTTGCCCGCCCGGCATGGATGCGAGTGAGGAACGGATGAATGACCTCTGGGGGCAAGACATCGCGCTGGACGGCAGCGGGCAGGCCCGCGTGGCCGCTAACGGCGAGCTGGTGTTGACCGACGGCGTGGACACGGGGGTGCAAGACATACGCCTGCGCATGTTCACCCGCCTTGGCAAGTTGTTTTATGACCGGCAATTCGGCTCCCTGATCCATGACTGGATCCTGGAAGAATCCACGGCGGCGAACAGGGCGGCCCTGGAATCCGAGGTCGTCATGCGTGTGGAGGAAGACCCCCGCGTTGCCGTAGGGTCCGTGCGCTGCACGGTCACGGCCTGGGACGCACGGTCCATCACGGCGCTGGCACGCTGGCGCTTCCTGGAAGATGACACGCCGATGTCCCTGGTCCTGCAGATCAACAAGCTGACCATGGAACTGGTGATTGAAGATGCCGACCCGCGAACAGACAGTTTTGTTCAGGCTGTGGCCGTGTCGTAGGGCATGGCGGGCATGAAAGCGGAGGAAAGAACGCCATGAGCACCAGACAATCACTGTCGGCATCCGTAAGCCCCGCAAGCGGGACAACGGCTGCCGCACCCCGTGTTTCCCGGACGATTGAGGACGTCCGGGCCTCCGTATTCGGTTATGTGGAGACGGCACAGGACAGCCTCGCCACCTACGGTTATCTGCCCGTGCGCCTGAACCTGAACAAAGGCGTGGTTCGCGGCCTGCTGGAAATTTTCTGCTGGGGCTACTGGCAGATCTACAGCCTGTTGCAGCGGCTGCTCGCGCAGGCGACGCCGTCCAGCGCCACGGGGGAATGGCTGGACATGCACGCGGCCAGTGTGGCCCTTTCCCGCCGTGCGGCGACCAAGGCGCGGGGCAAGGTGCGCTTTTTACGGGCCGCGCAGGGAAGTCTGGAGGCGAACGTCACCATACCCGCCGGGCGCATCGTGCGCACGCTGCCGGACGGCGCGGGGCGGATCTACCGCTACGGCACCCAGGCCGCGGCCGTGCTGCCCGCCGGAGCGGACTTTGTGGACGTGCCGGTGGAAGCGGAGGACTACGGGGCGGCGGCCAACGCCGGCGCCGGGCAGATATGCGAACTGGTGACGCCGGTCACGGGCATTTCCGGGGTGACGAATCCCGCCGGGTGGCTGACGGAGGAAGGGGCGGACGAGGAAACAGACGCGCAACTGCGGGAGCGGTACGCCCTGCAATGGCAGGCGAACAACGGCTGCACCAAATACGCCTACGCGGCGTGGGCGCTGTCGGCTCCTGGCGTGACCTCGGTGTCCATCCTGGACCGGCATCCGCGCGGCCAGGGCACGGTGGACATCGTGGTGCGGGGGGCGGACGTGCTGCCCACGGCGGCCCTGCTGGAGAAGGTGCGGGCGGCTATCGCGCCGCATACGCCCATCAATGACGACTGGCTGGTGAAAGGGCCGGAGCCCGTTGCCGCCGTCATGGACGGGACGCTGGAATACACGACGGGCGACCCCGACGCCATCAGGGCGCAGGCCGAGAACCGGCTGCGCGCGCTGTTCGCGGAGACCAGCCCGCTGGCGGACGTGACGGCCCTGCAGATCGGGCAGGACCTGACGCGGGACCTTTTGACCCATACGGTCATGGCCGTTCCGGGCGTCAAGCGGGTGACGTGGGCAAGTCCGGCGCAAGCCGTGCTGCCGGTCCCGGCGGACGGCGTGGCATGCCTGGAAAGCCTTGCCCTGCGCGCCGTCAGGGCCGAGGAAGCGTAACCGTGTCCGAGTTCTGGAAATATTTTCACGACAGGCTGGCCTGGCCGCTGATCCACGCGCCCGGCCCCCTGTCCGGCCTTGTCCGGGGCATGGCACTGGCGCTGGACAGCGCACGGGACGACATCGTGTATTTCCGCCGCCAGTGGTTCCCCGAGCTGTGCGAGGCGGGGCTTGTGCCGGATTTCGGCGCCGGGCGCGGGCTGGTGCGACACCCGAAGGAGACGGCGGAGCAGTTCCGCGCCCGTGTGGTGAACGCCTGGCGCTGGCACCAGCTTGGCGGCAGGACCGGGGGCCTGCCGGAAATCCTGCGCTTCTACGGCTTCGAGACAGTGCGGATCGACAACATGCGCCAGTGGCAGCCCGGTCGCTGGGCGGAATTCCAGATCGGCCTTGCGACACCGGCCACGCAGGCGGAGCAGCAGGCCCTGCTGGCCGATCTGGATACGCTGCTGTGGCTGGTCAACGAGTACAAGCCCGCCCGCTCGGTGCCGGCCCGCGTGTACACGGACACCTACAATGTGCAGCCGCTGATCTGGAGCCGGGGCTTCTGGAGCGGGGACTACTGGTCGCGCTTCTCCGGCACGGCATGGCCGGGCGAGGAGGGAGGGGACGACCTCGTGGTGTCGTTCGGCATGGCGCACCGCGTGATGTCCGATCCCTATCTGACCGGGGGGTGGCTGGCCGCCCTCTGCCATACGCAGACACATGCGTTCCGCATACCGTATGTTGACCGCTTCATCTGGAGCCGGAGCGCCTGGAGCGACAGCATCCTCCGCAATCACGGCTTTGTTTGCGGACAGCTTTTGAGCGTGCACTGGTGCGATCTGCTGTACGAATCCTCCGCCTGGTGCGGGCCGTGGCCGCCGAGGCCCTGGGCCGTCAATATCCGCTGGGATCGCCGCCTGCCTGCCTGGAGCATGTTTGCGCAGGCATGGAGCAGATCGCAGCTGATGTACGCGGACCGCCCCGCTGACGGCGGCTGGGGCGACATCAACGCCACATGGAGCGTGCCGGTGGTGACCGTCAGCGGCAGGCCGTCGCGCTGGGGCGCGTTTGCCTGGAGCGAGCAGGAGCCCGCCCTGCGCCACATCCGTGTGGACGAGCGGTACCGCGATGTGCGCGGCTTGTCGGCGGCCCCGTTTTGGCCCGACACGGGCATGGGGATGGCAGTCATGGAAGCGGCCGGCGCCGGCCACGTGGTCTATGCGGACAGGCATGCCTGGAGCCGGAGCGCGTGGTCCGACGCCTTTCCCGGCAACCGGGGCTTTGCCGGCAGTCAATGCATGGCACAACTGACCGGGGAGCTGTTTACGCGCCCCTGGGGCATGTCCATCACAGCAATACAAGGAGAGGAGTAAATGGGAACCCTTGCGACACTGACCAAATCCGGGCGGGCGGCCATCGCCTCGGCCATTGCGGCCCGGCCCCTGCATCTGGCGTGGGGAACCGGCCGTGAGGAATGGGACGGGCAGGAGGATGACGCGCTGCCGTCCCTGGTGGAGCGCACGGAACTGTTCAGCGAGGTGGGCCGGCGCACGGCCAGCGCGGTGGGCTTTGCGGAACCTGACGAGGCGGGCGGCATCGTGGTGCCCGTGGGCACGCGGCCGGACGGCACGGTGGAGGTGGCGCGCTACCGCCAAAGCACGGAGGCCACCCCCTATCTGTATGTGCGCGTGAATTACGACTTTGCGGATGCCGGCAATGCCGTCATCCGCGAGCTGGGCATTTTTATGGATACCGTGACGAAAGAGGGTTTGCCGCCCGGACAGCTGTACTTCACGCCGGCGGAACTGGAGGACCCCGGCCGCCTGCTGGCCGCGCAGATACTGCGACCGTCCATCCTGCGCTCGCCCGCCGTGCGGCAGACCATCGAATTCGTCCTGCCCATCTAGGCTGAAAATGCTCCAAGAGAGGGAAATATGACAACGAAAATCGACAATTACTGGAATCGCTTTGACGAGGGCAAGGGGTATGTCGAGCTGCTCTACCGCGACGGTTACGGGGCGCAGGGGTCCGAGCAGAACGAGATGCAGTCCATCATCAACGCGCGCATCGCCAAACTGGCGCGTGCCCTGTTCAAGGACGGGGACATCATCAACGGCGCGCAGATAGTGGTGAATCCGGAAAACGGCCATGTGACGGCCACATCCGGGGAAGTGTGCCTGGCCGGACAAATCTGGAGCGTGCCCGCCGCCGAGTTCGACATCCCCGTGTCCGGCAGCGTGGCGGTGGGGGTGCGGCTTGTGGAGAGCATCATCTCGGAGCTGGAGGACCCCGGCCTGCGCAACCCCGCCGTGGGCAGCCGTGGCGAGGGCGAGCCCGGCGCATGGCGGCGCAAGATCGTGGCCGTGTGGGGCTACGGGACGGACGGCGGCGAGGGCACGTTCTACCCCGTGTACACGGTGGATGACGGCGTGCAGCGGGCCAAGGAGGCCCCGCCGTCCCTGGACAGCTTCAACATGGCGATCGCGAAGTACGACCGTGACAGCACGGACACGGGCACCTATGTGGTGTCCGGCCTGACCGTTGTGGCCGGGGAGGACCTGGAGGACGGGCGTCAGGTGTACCACCTTGGCGAAGGGCGCGCCCGTGTGGGCGGAACGGGGGTGGAGCTGAACACATCCAGGCGGATGATTTACGACGCACAGCCCGATCTCCGCACGGTGAGCATGGAAATCGTGGATGCCACGGAGCAGTCCTGCATGGAGGGCGGCCAGCGCATTGATGTGGCGCACACGCCGCTGAAGGATGTGAACAGCCTGCGCATCACGGTTGAGGAAGTTGTCACGGTCGTTCACGGGGCCTACTCCGGGGCTGCGGATGACCTGCCGTTCACCGGCGTGGTGAGCATCCTGGAGGTCAAGCAGCTTGAAACGACGTTTGAACCGACGCTGGACTATGTGAAAAAAGGCGATCAGGTGGACTGGTCGCCGCTGGGCTCGGAGCCTGCGCCCGGTTCCAGCTATCAGGTACGATGCCGCTACATCAAGGACGTTTTGCCCGAAAAGCAGGATCTGGACGGTTTTTCGGTCAGCGGCGCGGTGGCCGGAACGCAGATCATGTACGGCTACACGCAGATGCTGCCGCGTTATGACCGCCTGGCCATCGACCATGAAGGGCTGGCGACGTGGTTTCGGGGCATCGCGTCGGAGCGCAATCCGCAGAAGCCCACGGTGCCGGAAAGCCTGCTGGCCCTGGCCACGGTGTACCAGGACTGGCGACCGGGGCGCACTGTGAGCAACGACGGCGTGCGTGTGGTGCCGTTTGACGATATTGCGCTGATGAACCAGCGCATCGACTACGCCCTGCAGGAGATCGCCAGGCAGCGCCTGGAGGCGGACGTCAACACCCGCGAAAGCGGCGCGCGCGTCGGGGTTTTTGTTGACCCCCTGTGGGATGATTCCATGCGCGACCAGGGCATTGAGCAGACGGCGGCCATCATCGACGGCGATCTGACCCTGCCTGTGGGCAATGCCGCATCGCATGGCCTGCCGGGGGACGTGGCAGACCTGACCTCCCGCCCGTTCACGGTCAAGGTCTTGCTAGAGCAGCCCTACCGGACCGCGGACATGGCGGTGAACCCCTACAGGGCATTTGAACCCCTGCCCGCCAAGGTGGCCCTGAACCCGGCCATCGACCAATGGACCGAAACCCAAACCACATGGACCAGCGCCGTCACGCGGCAGTTCAAGGCCAGTACGGGCACGGGCGGCGGCTCCGGATGGGCCGTGCTGCATCATACGGAGACGAGCACGACCACGCAGACGGTATCGTCGACGACCACCCAGCTGGAGCATTTGCGCCAGATCAATGTGGCATTCGAGCTGTCGGGATTCGGCCCCGGCGAGGTACTGGCACGCGTGACATTTGACGGCGTGGACGTGACCGATAGCGTCAGCGAGGAGGTATAGACATGGCACAGCTTACGGCAAACGACCAGGGCGTCATCAAGGGCAGATTCACCATCCCTCCGAACGTGCCCGCAGGCTCGAAGTCCGTGGCGTTTACCGGCTCCGGGGGGTCTCATGGGGAGGCCGTGTTCGTGGGCCAGGGAAACCTGACAACGCAGACATTGCGGCAGGTCACCAACGTGACCCGGTGGTATTATGACCCGCTTGCACAGACGTTCGCGCTGGAAAAAGCCGTGCAGCTTGCAGGCGTGGACCTGTGGTTCACGGCCAAAAACACCGAAGTGCGCGTGCAGATCCGCGAGGTCGTCAGCGGCGTACCGTCCCGCACCATCATTGCGGAAAAGATCCTGGCCCCTGATGATATTGTGGTCACGGGCGGCGGTCATACCCGCGTGCTGTTTCCCGCTCCCGTCTCGCTGGATGCGGGCGCGGAGTACGCGCTGGTCATCCTCTGCGATGACCCGGATACGCGGCTGGCCATTGCGGAAATGGGCAAGTTCGACAGCACGCGCCGGCAGTGGGTGACCTCGCAGGCGTATTCTGTGGGGGTGCTGCTGTCGTCGTCCAATGCCAGTACCTGGACGCCGCACCAGGAAAAGGACCTGGCGTTCCGCCTGCTGGAAGCGGATTTTGGCAGCGACGCCGACTTGTGCGTGGATATGGGGACCGTGCCCGTGACAGAGGTCACGGATTTGCTGCTGATGGCTCTTGCCGAGATACCCTCCGCCCAGTGCCGCACGGAGTATGAGCTTGCTTTCCCGGACGGCAGCACGCAGACCGTGGCCCAGGGGCAGGCGCTTGTCCTGTCCTCGCCGCTGACGGGGGCGGTTGGCGTCACGGCCCGGCTGTCCGGGGAAGCCGGTGCCAGCCCTGTGCTGTATCCCGGCGCGCAGCTGCTTACCGGCACGGTGGGGCAGACGGCGGATTATTATACACGGTCGGTCGTGGCAACCAACGCGACCAGGGCGTCGCTGATCTATGATGCGGTGATTCCCTCCGGGGCGTCGGTGAAGCCGGAGATCCAGATCGACGGCGGTGCGTGGGAGGCCATGACCGCCACGGGGACGACCACCGGCGATGACGGCAACGTCGAATTCCGCTTTTCCACCCCCCTGTCCGGGGCCGGCCTGATCAAGGTCCGGCTGACGCTTGCCGGCACGTCGCAGGCGCGGCCCGTGGTGCGCAACATCCGGCTGCTGGCCGTGTCGTAGGGGACAAGCCGTGGTTATTATTGACGAACGTACTCCCAACCTCGGCCTGCCGCTGCCGTATAGAGACAATGACATGGCGGATGATGTGGAGCGTATCCGCCAGTCCTTTTTCGGGCTGGATACCGCCGTCGGCGAGGTACGCCTGACGACGGCCGAGGCGGTAAAGGAGGCCAGCGTTGCGCGCGATGCGGCATCCACCGCCGCGCAGGGGACGGACAGGGCATTGGCGGATGTCGCCAAAGCGCTGGATACGGCCGGTGCGGCGGTTACCGCCGCCGCCAAAGCCGCCGATACGGCCGACAATGCCCTGGAGCTGGCCAGAGATACCCTCGAAACGACAAGCCGCGAGACGCAGGAGGCCCGGAGTGAAGCGGCGCAGGCGCAGAATACGGGCGCCGCTGCGGTGGCCCTGATACAGGCCATGATACCGCGACTTTCCACGCTTTTCGGGGTAGCGTCCCGCAGATTGCGGGAGGCCCGCGCCGCATATGGCCGGATGATGGAAGATCAGGTCGTCCGCCTGGACAGCCTTTCGGCCCGTGTCGACGGACTGATCGTGCGGGTGGAAGAAGCCGGTACGCCAGGGGATATAGCGTCGGGCAAGGTCGTGCCGTTGGTGTTTGATGTTCCCGGCGCGACCGTGGATCAGGTTGCTGTGGTATCGCCCCCGGAGGCGGTGGGATTGCTGCAATTGTCAGCCTGGGCCGTCGTGACCGGGGCGGATACGGTCACGGTATTCCTGTATAATCCGTCAGCGGCGACGGTGCGCCCCGCATCGGGGGTGTACAGGATTGCCGTACTTTAGTGGTATGCAGGCCGTGATAAGGGGGCGGCGCACCTTTGACCCTCCAAGCAGCGTGGGGCGCATTTGCGCCCCCGCTGGCGCGGAGGGGTGCGGGGCGGGGACGCAAATGCAAGCATACGCATTGATGGATGAGTTGTTGGGGCGTGCTGCTTATGACTGGCTCGATGCCTGGGTGAAGGAGCAGGAAGACGGGGATAAGCTGCTGCGTATCGTGATCGGGAATGCCGGATGGGCGTATGAACTGGCCGGCTCGACCCATGCCATGCGGACCTTGGCTGCCAGCGAAGCTGGCAGTCGCGAAGTTGCGGCGTCCGTAGAGAACGCAGTGCAGGAGATGGTCGGCACACCGGAGGCGCTCGCCACGGTAGTGGCGAGCGCCGTGGCCAGGGAGGCGATATGGGGCAAGGCGATGGCATGGGGTGCCATCTCCGGCTCTGGTATGGCCGTAGGCAAATTTGTCATTGGTGCAGCGGGGCTGGAGACGGCAGCGTATGCGGATATGGAGGCGGTAGCCGCGTCGTCCGTTGCGATGGAGGCGGTAGCCGCGTCGTCCGTTGCGATGGAGGCGGTAGCCGCGAGTACGGCAGCGCGGCAGGCCCTGTGGCAGTCTGATACGGCCCTGCTGGCATTGCAGAACAGCCCTGATGCGGTACAGTGCCTGATCGATAGTCCGTATGCCGTCCGTGGCGAGGCCACCTCTTCGAGCAAGACGTTTGAAGAGAAAGGCACGCGGCTCATCCTGCTGCGCCGCTGGTATTCGTCGACCAGCGAGTATGATTACCTGCAGTGGGGCAGGGATGGGGAAAATCTGCCTGGCTATGGGGCGAGGGCCGTCAAGTACGGCGAGGGCTATGCCGGCATCGGAAATGGACCAGACAGCAATAACAGCGATGCCAACAATGTCCGGGCCTGTTCCGGCCTGCGACGGAACACATGGAGCACGAGCAGCACGCTGACCGTGTATTACCTGCCCGTTTAGGAGGTGCCCATGCCGTACATACTGTATTCGTCCAGGCTGGGCAGACCCCTGGCGCGCATCGATGCCAACGTGACGGATGCTGTGCTGGACGACGGTTTGCTGGCCCTGCCCTGTGAAGAGGGCGCTGACCCTGACGCTGCCGAGCATTGGCGCGAGGTAGCAGCCGCCATGCCCGAGCCCACGCCAGAAGACCTTCTGGCCCGGGCCAAGGCCCGCAAGCTGCGCGAGATCAATGATGCCTGTGATGCGGCCCTGGGGGCGTTGACCAGCACCTACCCGGCGCACGAGCTGGATACGTTCAGCAAACAGGAGTCAGAGGCCCGGTCCTGGCTCTCCGACACGACGGTGGAGACGCCCTTTCTTGATGCGCTGGCTGCGGCCCGTGGGCTGGAAAAGGAGGAGCTCGTCCGGCGGGTCCTCGCAAAGGCGGAGCTCTTTGCCGTGACCTCGGGATTCCTGATCGGCCAGCGGCAGCGCTACGAAGACCAGCTGGCCCTGATCCAGACCGTGGACGAGGTGGAGGACATCGTGCCGCGATACCATTTGCCGGAGGTCCAGGCATGACGCGGGGCGAGATCATCCGGCACAATTGCCGGCAGACCATGATCGGTATCGATCAGCTGGTGCACTGCCTGGGCGGGTTGCTGGCGTCCCTGGTGCTGGCCTGCATCCCCGATGCCGACCTGCCTGTGGTCTGGGCGGACGAAACGCTGTCCTCCCGCTGCTGGCGCTGGCATGTGGCCGGGGTGCGGCACTGGCCGTGCCGTCTCATCGACGTGCTTTTTTGGCGGGATACGAAGCTGCGTGGCGGACGGACGGTACACCACTGCGAGCTCGCCTGGGAAAGCGAGCGCACAGGTCGTCAACTGCCGCCGGAACTGCGTTCTCCCGGCTAAATCCTCCGCATGGAACGCGCTGTTTCCGGGCGGGGAGCGGCGCGTTCCCGCATAGTAGGGCCTGACAGTGGCGGGGGCGCGGCACGCCCCCACCGGCGGGCTTGCGGCAAGCCCACCACGGCCCCACGGATAGAAAGCTGGAACCTCTATCCGCAGAGTATCCGCCTGTCTGTGCTTGTCCGCGTGGGACAAGGCATGGTCTAGCACGGCGGAACGCATGGGGCAACCGCTGGAAACGCTGAAAATGAAGGAAAAGAAGGAAATCCGCTGTGGCCATTGCAACAAGCTGTTGGGCAAAGGAACCGCCCGCGATCTGGAAATCAAGTGCCCCCGCTGCGGCACGCTGAATCATGTGAGGGATATAATCCCCTGCTCCGAGTCGCCAGACGGCCTGAACGGAGCGAACCGTGATAAAAGATTGTCTGCGTGACGACGTTGTCCTGTATCAGGGGGATGCCCTGAGTATCCTGGCAACCCTGCCGGACGCCGTCATGGATGCCGTATTGACTGACCCGCCGTACTCCAGCGGCGGAGTCACTCTGGGAGCAAGGCAGGCCGACCCTGTGCAGAAATACCAGCAGAGCGGGACAAAACGCCGCTATCCGCCCATGCTGGGTGATGCCAAGGATCAGCGAAGCTGGGCCATGTGGTGCACGCTGTGGCTTGGTGAATGCTGGCGTATTGCCCGCGACGGTGCACCGCTCATGGTGTTCACGGACTGGCGCCAGCTCCCGGCCCTGAGCGACGCCGTACAGGCGGCGGGCTGGAAATGGCTGGGCATCGTTCCGTGGGACAAGCGCAGTGCCCGCCCGCAGATAGGCAAGTTCCGCCAGCAATGCGAGTATGTGCTGTTCGCCGTCAAGGGGCGCTTTGTCGCTCATACGCGGGCCTGCCTGCCGGGCGTGTACACGTATCCGGTCATTTCCGCGCAGAAGGTTCATTTGACGAGCAAGCCTGTGGCCCTGATTGAGGATTTGCTGGCGGTTACGGCTGCACAGTCCAGCGTGCTTGATCCCTTCATGGGCGGCGGCAGCGTGGGTGAGGCGTGCATCAGAACGGGCCGCAGCTATGTGGGGATGGAGTTGTCACGGGAATATTACGCGATCAGCCGTAACCGGTTGACAGCAAGCCTTGCAGAAAAAGCATAGAACGACGAGAGCCGCGTCCAATATAAGGAAGGCGTGGGGGCCGTGTAAAAGCGGCACTCCCACGCCTCTTTGGTTAAGCAATTACCGTGCCAGGTACGAAAAAACGCCGAGTACCGTTCTCAAGTTGCGTGACGGAAATTCTCAAGTTGCGTGACAGCTCACAGCTGTATACGGATCAGGAAGAGATCGTGACAGCGCTCGGTGGCAGTGGGATTGGACAGGTTGTGGGTGACCTGCTGGAAAAGGAAATCCCTCAAGAAGTACGAGTTCTTGAGGGATTGTAACCCTGGGCTTGTAACCCTAGAAGCCCGGATAGGCAAACAAGCTGTAACCTGTTGAAATCTTTGGCGTCCCCAAGGGGATTTGAACCCCTGTCGACGGCGTGAAAGGCCGTTGTCCATCTTTCGGTATCCTACTTCATTGCACGATCTGCCGAAAAAAGGGAGATCGTATGACCCTGAACGACGCTTTTGATCTCTATCAGCAGCTCGTCCTGTCGTCTTCGACACACAAAGCAATAACAACAGAAACGGGGCGTTGGCAACACCATATTGCCCCTTTTCTCGGGAATTTTCCTCTTGAGGAGATCAGGAACCTTCAAATCATACAATTAAAGCGGAAGGTTGAGATGAAAAATCTTAGCCCTCAATCCGTATATCACTGTCTGTCCCTAGTGCGCAGGGTTCTCCGTCGCGCCGTGGAGTGGGAACTGTATCCAGGCCCCGTGCCCGTCTTCAGGATGCCCCAATTCGATAATCGCCGTCTCAGGTTCCTTTCGGAACCGGAGGCGGCCTTTTTGCTGCAAACCTTGGGGACACGCTCCGAGTTATGGCGGGACATCGCTGTCTTTGCCTTGCATACTGGAATGCGTGCCAGCGAAATATACCATTTGATGCCATCACATGTTGACATCAATCATAGATTTGTCCGCGTATACGATACTAAAAATTCTCTGAATAGAAGTATACCTCTTAATGAAGAGTCTTTTAAAATTGTTTTAAAATACATACATGAATCACATACTTTATATCCTCTTTTTACAGCAGGGGGAATTTCTCCAGAGCAGCATTACGGAATTTTTCGTAGTGCAGTCAAATCATGTGGATTCAACAAAGGTATTAAAGACAGGCGTGACCGGGTGTGCTTCCATACGTTGCGCCACACATTTGCATCATGGCTTGTGCAGCGGGGGTGCCCCCTCGCTATGGTTGGGAGCCTCCTTGGGCATAAGGATATAAAAATGACTATGAGATATGCCCACCTTGTTCCAGAGTACGGAATTTCGGCGGTGGCAGCCCTGCCACGCTTCAGGTACTTTTAGCAAGATTGGTCAGCTTTTGTATTCTTTTAAAAACTGTTGTCAGCTTTTACAAACTCTTAAAAATCAGATAAACTTGCCTATTTTTGCAAAAATGTGCTATTGTTTGCAATGATTTTTGAAGGCAGGACAGGTAAAGTAACGTCACTTTTCAAGTGACTACTTTACGTCCTGCCCCCTCACACGCCGGGGGAGGCTTGCTTATTCGCCTTCGGCTCAACGCTGAACGCAGGAGAACAACTATGGACGAACATCAGAGCAATGGACAGGAGATTATCGTGCAACCCGCTGAAAACATTGTCGAGATCGACGGCGGAAACATGTTCACCACGTCGCTGATCGTGGCGCAGGCGTTTGAGAAGGAGCATAAGGACGTGCTGCGGGCCATCTCCAACTTGGAGTGCTCTGAAGAATTTAGCGAGCGCAATTTTGCGCCCGCTGAATATCAGGATGCCCAAGGGAAAATGCGGCCCGCCTATCGCCTGACCCGTGACGGTTTTTCCTTCCTGGCAATGGGCTTTACGGGCAAGAAGGCGGCTGCCTGGAAGGAGAAATTCCTGGAGGCGTTCAATGTGATGGAGAAGGCATTGCACAGCCCCATCCTGCCCATTCCCGATGTTCCCAGAGGGGATGACGAGACGCGGCGCAAGCGTGCGGTCAAACTGCTGCGCGGATTTATTTCCTACTGGGCTTTTGTGGAAAAGATCCCTTTGTCCATCGCCGAGTTCATCATAGCAGCCCGGTTCCAGGTGAGCCGTCTGGAGGAGATCCCTTCTTCAGAACAGCAAAGCGAGGCGTTGCGTTACGTCTACTTCCTGATGAACCATCCCGCATATGAGGACAACGTCCAGGGTACTCCAGAGCAAGAAATCCTGTTGCGCAACATGCTGACGGCCTGCTCCCAGTTCCGGCACACAAGGGACTGGAATATGGAGGACGATTTCAAAATGATGAGTGGCGTTTCCGTGGAGGAAGTATCTTCTTTGTCTCCGCACTCCATGGAAAAGATGCTTTCGCTGGCCGGTTGCCTTTTGCACAGGGTCTTTCAGCGAACGAAAGACTGGAATTACCTGCTGGACAGCATGAACGGAGGGAAAGGATGCGAGGCATAGCGTCCTCTCCCAAAAGCAGGCGTAGCGACCGGATTCAGGCCTATGTGACGCCGGAGGAGTTCGCACTCATCATGGCGTCGAGTGAGCGCGCCGGGCTGAGCATGTCGGAGTTTGCCCGGCGTGTCTGCCTCGGTTTTCGCATCGAGAGCCGGGAGGATCAGCAGGCCCGGCGCGAATTGCTGAAGGTCAATGCGGACTTGGGCCGCCTTGGCGGATTGCTCAAGCAAGCACTGGCCAGTGACCATAAGGAACAAATCTACGGACTGCTCCACAAGATCGACCAGGCACAGGCTGAG
>ERZ827498.1785-NODE-1785-length-22647-cov-14.314625_pt1 | contig 22647 bp, 20 predicted proteins | sample MGYA00519865_ERZ827498 | MGnify/ENA primary metagenome ERZ827498 (study PRJEB31778, sample SAMEA3449328) | human gut metagenome | biome: human gut; feature: human-associated habitat; material: faeces | place: United Kingdom | collected 2010/2012 ...
ATATCATTGGGATGAACGCCGCCAAAGAAAGCTTGTGCCATTGTCTTCACCTCATCTTACTACTGGGTGGCCCTATGCCACCACATACTGCTCTAAATTCTACACCAGATTTGTCCTCTTGTCCACCCCCTGTATTCCGGTTTTCTGTGGAATTTGCGGCTTTTTGTCTTATTCTTAGCATTTGCGGAGGATTTGAGCGGAATATTTATCCAAAACTGCCTGAGATTTCCTGAAAAGGAACCGGTCTTGTGTTCACGGGGCCGATGTGGTATACTATGCGCGGGAAAACAGATATAGCCGCCCGGCAGGCGGCGTGAGAAAGGAAGTGCTTTCATGCCCGATCGCATTCAAATAAAAGAGGAAGCCAAGCAGGTGGTCCGCGGGGCGCGGGTCAATGCGTATCTGGTGACGCTGATCGTTCTGGCGGTCACCGGCCTGCTGGAGGCGCTGGACTCCTATGTGGGCGCGTCCAGAACCGTGGACCAGGTCGCGGAGCTCTATGGCCAGCAGGCGGCGGCCATGCTGCCCGCCTTCCCGGAGTTCCCCGTGCTGCTGATGGCTTTTGTGGCGGCAGTGAACTGGCTGGCTCAGGTCATCATCAATGCCGGATGGTCCATTTATCATCTGGGCGTGCGGCAGGGAAAGGAAATGCCCTACGGCTGTCTGCTGGACGGGTTCGCCTTCCTGGGGAAGCTGATCCTGCTGAACGTCGTCATGGGGATCTTTGTCTATCTCTGGTCCCTTCTGTTCCTCATCCCCGGCATCATCGCCCAGTACCGGTACCGGTTCGCTATTTATAATCTGTGCGAGAATCCGGAGATCGGCATTCTGGAGGCCATCAACATGAGCAAGGCCCAGACAGCAGGCTTCAAGGGTACGCTGTTTGTGCTGGACCTGTCCTTCCTGGGATGGTCCATCCTGTGCTGGCTGACTCTGGGCATTCTGAACATCTGGATCGCTCCCTACAAGGAACAGGCCAACGTGGGCTATTTCCAGGAGATCAAGAAGATCAAGGGCATCGGCTATCAGCCGCCCCAGGACGGCGGAGAGGACGACGAATTCCGTCCCATCGACCCCTTCGGGCCCAGCTATTAAAACAAGTGAGATAAGCCCAAATGCCCCCGGAGCAGCGCTCCGGGGGCATTTGATATGATGGCCTCTTATTTCTTTCAGAAAGCCCAGGTGCCGTTCCGGAACAGGGGCACGGTCCGGCCATCCTCACACACGGCATCGATGGACAGGTCCGCCGAGCCGATCATGAAGTCCTCGTGGACCATGGAGTCGTTGACGCCCAGGCTGCGGCACTCATCCAGGGTCTTGCTCTGGAAGTCGCGGATGGTATCGGCAAAGCCCATGCCCAGAGCCAGGTGGCAGCAGGCGTTCTCGTCGAACAGCGTGTTGTAGAACAGCAGGCCGGACTGGTTGATGGGGGAATCAAAGGGCACCAGCGCACACTCGCCCAGAAAGCAGCTGCCCTGGTCCATGGTGATGAGCTTGGTCAGCAGCTCGTTGTTGACCTGGGCGTTCCACTCCACGGCCTTGCCCTGGTGGAAGCGGATCCAGAAGTTGTCGATGAGCTGGCCCTGGTAGCTCAGGGGCTTGGTGGAGTAAACGATGCCCTCGGCCTGACCCTTCATGGGAGAGGTGAAGCACTCCTCGGTGGGGATGTTGGGGTTGAAGAAGATGCCCTGGAGGCTGGTCTCGCCGCCGCCGCAGAACTGCCCCTCCGGAATGAGGCCCACGGTCAGGTCCGTGCCGTTGGCGCTCCTGTACTTCAGCTGGCGGATGTGCAGGCTGTTGAGATACTGGCAGCGGTCATGCAGGTCCTTGTTGTGGGCGTCCCAGGCGGCCACAGGGTCGTCATCCACGCGGCTGGTGGCCAGGATGGCCTCCCACAGCTTCTCCATAGCCTGACTGGTACGCAGGCCGGGGAACAGCTTCCTGGCCCAGGCCGCGCCGGGTACGGCGGCAATGCACCACTGATACTTGTTCTCGATCTGGTCCCGGTATTTGCGGATGGTGGGATAGGTCCGCTGCTGGGCCTTGGCCATCTTCTCCTGATTGATGCCCTTCAGTCCGTCGGGGTCCTCCGACAGCAGGTAAATGCGGCAGGGGATGGTATCCACATAGTGCTGCCAGCGGGCCTCCTCATAGTTGTCCAGCTTGGACAGGGTGGTCAGGGTGCGATAGCGGTAGTGGAGCTTTTGCAGGGGCTGATAGCTCCAGTCTACCACCACCTTCTTGGCCCGGCGCTTATAGCACTCCTCCACCAGCATTTTTACGAACTCCGGCTGGTCCAGGTCGGCGGCGATGAACACCTCCTGCCCGGGCTGCACATTGACGCCGGTCTGGGCGATGAGCTGGGCGTATTTGCGCAAAACGGTTTTTTTCATGGTAGTGATTCCCCCTGTAGTACAAAATAACGGGGACATTATACCATCAGCGGACAATCTTGAAAAGAGGCTTTTGTGAATTTTGTGGAATGGGATGGCAAAACGTCCCCGCGGCATCAGACTGCGGGGACGTTTTGCTATAGGCCGCTGTCAGTATCTCAACAGGCCTGCACATCCGCCAGCTGAAGTACAGGAGCGCCAACAGCACCGCGATGCAGCGGTTTCTGATCGACCTGTGTTTCATGGTGGTTCTATAAAAACGCTGTCTTTGGTACGATAAGGTACAATAAGTTGCGCAAATTGAAAAGAGCAAAAAAGGAGATATAGCTTGCAGGCTCTGGTAGAATGAAGTCACGACACACCATTCTGAAAGGAGACAGCAAACTATGTCCGAGAAAATTGTACAGCTAAACGAGGAAGTAATCAAGGGCCAAATCAAGGAATTAGTTCGAGTTCAAGCGGCATGCGCATTTTTTCGCGGCGCGGCTTTCCAAAAACAGGAAACAGGAAATATCTGCATAGCCGGCCTTTGGCAGGCGGATACTATCTGTGCAACATTTGCATCGACTGGAGGAATTTGATATATGAAAGCTACAGGAATTGTCAGACGTATTGACGACCTGGGGCGGGTGGTCATCCCCAAGGAGATTCGCCGTACCATGCGTATCCGCGAAGGCGACCCGTTGGAGATTTACACCACCCGGGAGGGGGAGGTCATTTTTAAGAAATACTCCCTGATCGGCGGGCTGGAGGATTTTGCAGCACAGTTCTGCGATGTGCTCAACCGCAGCAGCGGCTTTACCGCCGCCGTGACCGACCGAGACGCCATCATCGCCATCACCGGCTCCGGCAAGCGGGAGCTGCTGGGCAAGCCGCTGTCCGACGCCCTGGCTCAGGTTATGGAACAGCGCAGCATTTATCAGTATCAGGGTTCCGGGCGGCCGCTGCCCGTCTCCGACAGCAGCGACCGTTACACGGTGGCTGTGGCGGCGCCTATTCTCTGCGAGGGGGATGTGCTGGGCCTGGTGCTGTTTCTGTCGTCGGACGCGCAGATCCCCGGCGAGGGGGAGTACAAGCTGGCCCAAACCGTATCCGCCTTTTTGGGGCGGCATATGGAGACGTAAACAACAATGCCGGAGGCAGCCGCCTCCGGCATTGTTCTTCTTGGTTTTACTCGCCCAGCTGATCGCTGACCAGCTGCGTCAGGGATTCCACAGCCTCCTTGGCGTCGGGACCGTCGGCGATAAGGGTGATGGTGGTGCCCTTCACGATGCCCAGGGAAAGAACGCCCAGCAGACTCTTGGCATTCACCCGGCGCTCATCCTTTTCCACCCAGATGCCGCTCTTGAATTCATTGGCCTTCTGGATGAAGTAGGTGGCAGGACGGGCGTGCAGACCCACCTCATTGTTCACGGTAACTTCCTGTGTAAACATTCCATTGCACTCCTTTTATGAAGCATTTTCGCAAAATGCGGGGACATACTTCTCTCACACTATAATATTATACCGAATCGGCGAAAGAAAGCAATGTCCAAAGCTACAAATTCTTTAAGTAAGGTCTGAAAAAATGTTTGACCCTTTTGGCGGAATCCACAAACCGCAGTCGTTATTTCAGCTCAACGACTGTGACTCCGGCCTCGCCTTCGCCATACCGGCCCAGTCGGAAGCTCTTGACGGCCTTGTTCCGCTTGAGCATCTCGTGAACGGCCTTGCGCAGAGCGCCGGTACCCTTGCCATGGATGATGGTCACGGTGCCCAGCTTGGCCATGACGGCGCTGTCGATATAGTTCTCCACCACGCTCTCGGCCTCCAGAGTCTCATAGCCCCGGATGTCCAGCTCCGAGGCGGCCCGGGATTGCAGATTCAGCTTGGCGCTGCCGCCGGAGGCCGGCGCGGCGGGCTTTTTCTTGGGCTGGCCCTCCGGCAGGCGCACCTGCTGGGCCTTGACGGTCATCTTCATCTTTCCGGCCTGCAAAAGCAGGGTGCCGTCGTTGTTGACGGCCAGCACCGATGCGGCCATCTTTACGCCGGGCAGCTCCACCAGGTCCCCCACCTCAATGGGACGGCTGGGAGTATAGACAGGCTCCTGGGGCTGGTCGTGGATGTGCAGGGCGTCCTGGGCCTGGTTCAGGCTGTGCCGCACGGCGGCTTTGGCGTCGTTGAGCTCCTGGAAGCTGAGCTGCTTTTGCTGCTGGCGGCGCAGCTGGTCCAGCTGGGCGAAAATTTCGTCCGCCTGGGCCTGGGCCTGACGCACAATGCGCTTGGCCTCGGCCTCTCCCTTGGTGCGGGCGTTGTCCTTGGCTTTTTCCATTTGCTCCCGGAACGTCCGGGCCTTGCGGGCGTCCTCCTCCCGCTGGCGCCACAGGCGGTCGGCCTCGGCCTGGGCCTTCTCCAGCCGCTGGCGCTTTTCCTCCAGCTGGGTCAGCACGTCCTCGAAGCGGACGGAGTCGCTGTCCATCTGGGCCTGGGCCGCCTGGATGACGGATTCGTCCAGCCCCAGCCGCCGGGAGATGGCAAAGGCATTGGATTTGCCGGGAATGCCGATCAGCAGCCGATAGGTGGGCCGCAGCGTCTGCACGTCGAACTCGCAGCTGGCATTTTCCACCCCGGCGGTGGTCATGGCGAAGGTTTTCAGCTCGGCATAGTGGGTGGTGGCGGCAATCAGGGCTCCCTGGCTGCGGGCACTTTCAATGATGGCAATGGCCAGGGCTGCGCCCTCCACCGGGTCCGTACCGGCGCCCAGCTCATCGAACAGCAGCAGGCTCTTGTCGTCCACCTCCCGCAGGATCTGCACAATGTTGGACATATGGGCGGAGAAGGTGGACAGGCTCTGCTCAATGCTTTGCTCGTCGCCCACATCCGCCAGCACCCGGTGGAACACCCGCACGGCGCTGCCGCTGTCGGCAGGGATATGCAGGCCGCACTGGGCCATCAGACACAGAAGACCGATGGTTTTCAGGGTAACGGTCTTGCCGCCGGTGTTGGGGCCGGTGATGACCAGGGTGTCGAACTGCTCACCCAGCTCCACGGTGATGGGCACTGCCTTGGCCTGGTCCAGCAGCGGGTGCCGGGCCCGGCGCAGGGTCACGCCGCCCCGGCGGCGGACCTCCGGACGGCTGGCGTTCAGCTGATAGCTCAGCTGCGCCCGGGCAAAGATCACGTCCAGGTGCACCAGAATGTCATAGTCCCACAGAATATTCTCCATGGACCCGGCGCAGGCGGCGGACAGCTGCCGCAGGATGCGGTCGATCTCCTTTTTCTCCCGGGCCTCCAGCTCCTTGAGCTCGTTGTTGGCCTGCACCACGCCCATGGGCTCCACAAACAGCGTGGCCCCGGAGGAGGAGACGTCGTGTACCAGGCCAGGCATGCTGCCCTTGCACTCGGCCTTTACCGGCACCACGAACCGCCCGTCCCGCTGGGTGATCAGGGCCTCCTGCAGGACCTTGGCATAGGACGGCGACGAGATGATGCGCTGCAGGATCTGCCGCCCCTTGGAGGCGGCCAGCCGCATTTTCCGCCGGATATCCGCCAGCTCGCTGCTGGCGGTGTCGGCAATGGTCTCCTCATCCAGAATGGCGGAGCGGATCTGCTCCTCTAAGTATTTATTGGTGTGCAGGGAGGTGAACAGGCGGTCCAGCACCGTCTCCTCCCCCTGGCGCTGGGCATCGTAGTCCGCCACCCGGCGGCTGGCGGTCAGCACCCCGGCGATGTCCAGCAGCTCCCGGGTGTTCAGCATACCGCCGTGATCGGCCCGGGTCAGGGCGGCGGACACATCCTTCACCCCGGAGAAGGACGGGCTGCCGTGGAGTCCCAGCCGCTCCTTGGCGGCGTCGGTCTCGTCCAGAAGCCGCAGCACCTCCTCCGCATCGGTGGAGGGGGTCAGCTTCAGGCATCGGTCCTTGGCCGCCTGGCTGACAGCCTTGGCCGCCAGCTTTTCCAGCACCGCCGGAAGCTCCAGGGTGCGGATGGATTTTTCAAATAATTCACTCATATTTTGTTTCCTCTTGCGGAAGAATGGATTTGTAGTAGTCCAGGGTACGGAAGCTGCGCTCCAGCTGGGCGGTGACATAGGCGTCCGATACGTGGTCCAGGGCCCGCAGTCCCGGCTGGGGCAAGGCGAAGCTGTACAGCCGCTTTGCGTCGCCGTACAGGATGTATCGCAGGGCCGCCAGCCCCGCCGCCGTCAGCGGCAGGGACAGCCCCCCCTTTTCCCGGCATTTGCCGCAGTGGACCACCCCGTGGACCACGTCCAGCATAGGGTTCTCCGGCTCCGGCGTGCCGCACAGGGCGCAGGTATCGGCCATGGGCTCGTACCCGGCCAGGGCCATGAGCCGGAGCTGGAACGCGGGCTTTACCAGCTGGGGCGGCTTGCGCAGGGCGCTGAGGGCGTACAGGGCGTTTAACAGCAGCGGCAGCACGTCGCCGCCGCAGCCGTCGGCCACTGCCTCCGTCAGCTCGGCAAAATACGCCGCCAGGCTCAGAGCCGTCAGGTCCTGCCGCAGACCGGCGAACAGCTCGATGGTGTCCGCCGCGTCCAGCATGGTCCACTGGCCCCTTTCATACAGGGTCATCTCGGAATACGCCAGCAGCTGGCAGGCTGCGGCCACGCGGCTGCCCTTGCGCCGGGCGCCCCGGGCGATGACCGCCAGCTTTCCCCGGTCCGGGGTCAGCACGGTGAGAATCTTGTCCGCGTCCCGGGTATCGGTCTCCCGCAGCACCAGGCCGCAGGTCACAAATCGTTCCGGCTGCATCCCGCCGCCTCCTTATACAGCAAATACGCCTCCGGTGCGCCGGTGGCCCAGAACAGGTCCCATCGCCCCTCCATACGTCTCACCTCCACCTATAGTGTGCCGCGGTTTTGCCGCGTCATAAGTGGAAGGTTCTGGCCGGAGTCACTGCTCGTCATATCCTCTGGCACGGATGAAGTTCACATTATCGCGCCAGTTTTCCTTGACCTTTACCCAGGTTTCCATGTACACCTTGGCGCCCATGAACTTCTCGATGTCCCGGCGGGCCAGGGAGCTGATGCGCTTGAGCATAGCGCCGTGCTTGCCGATGATGATGCCCTTGTGGCTGGCCTTTTCGCAGTAGATGGTCACGTCCAGGTCGACGATGCCGGTGTCCTCCCGCTCGGTGAAGCGGGTGATCTCCACGGCGGTGCCGTGGGGGATCTCCTTTTCCAGGCACAGCAGCATTTTCTCCCGGACGATCTCGGCGCACACCTGGGCGTCGGGCTGGTCGGTGGTCATGCCGTCGGGGAACAGCTGGGGGCCTGCCGTGGCATAGATCTGCAGCTGGGCCATCAGGTCGTCCAGCCCGTCGCCGGTGCGGGCGGAGATGGGGATAATGGCGTCAAACCCGGGATACACGGCACTGTAGGCGGCAATAACCTCCAGCAGGTCGTCCTTTTTCTCCACGGTGTCGATCTTGTTGATGCACAGCACACAGGGCAGGCCCTCCTCGGTGATGCGCTGGAGCAGGATCTTCTCCGGCTCCCCCACATGGGCGATGGGCTCCACCAGCAGCAGCGCGGCCTCCACCTGCTGCAGGCTCTCCCGCACCACCTTCACCATGTAGTCCCCCAGCCGGGACCGGGGCTTGTGCAGGCCCGGGGTGTCCAGCAGCACAAACTGGGTATCCTCCCGGTTCACCACGCCGTAGATCCGGTTGCGGGTGGTCTGGGGCTTGTCGGACACGATGGCGATCTTCTCCCCCACCAGGGCGTTGGTGAGGCTGGACTTGCCCACATTGGGCCGCCCGCAGATGGTGATCATAGCGGTTTTTGTGATGTTGTTCATAGGTGATCCTCAACTTTCTTTTGAGCAATTTTATTGTGTCAGGGTAAACTGATAAGTGACAGAGTTCTGCCACCGTTCCTCGTTTGCCAGGTCCTGCCCGATCACCTTGCCGCCCATGCGCTCATAGAAGCTGCGGGCGTTAAGATTCTCCGGGACACAGTGGCAGACAAAGGAGGCGGCATGGTGCGCTCTGCAATACGCTTTCACGAAATCGAACGCTTGCCGACCGATCCCCTGTCTTTGGTATTCGGCGGAAATATACAGGGATTGCAGGGTGATTACATCGGCTTCGTTTATCGTCAGGTAGCCAATGTCCTGCCGGCCCTTTCGGACCAAGTACACAGAATACGCCGGATGATGGACCCTCAGCAGCTCCATTTCCCTGTGCCAGTCCCAGTCAAAGTTATCTATCATGCTGTCGGGGTAGATGCCTCGGTATGTGGTGCCCCAGATTCTTTGCCGCAGGGCGATAATGGACGGCACATCCTCTTCGGATGCCTCAATAAACAGCTTTTCCTCGGCCATGCTATCACATCTCCTTCCGGGATTTTTACTCAATTTCCACACTCCGGGGCCGGCACGCTCTCCGCTGCCCGATTGCGGACAGCAAACAGGAACACCGGGCGGAGCAGGCCCAGGGATAAAACGGTGAACACGGTCAGGACGTCCCCATATTTACCGGCGCGGCTTTTATAGATCCGGTGGGCGATCAGGGTGTCCAGGATAAAGACTGCCAACAGGGCCATCAGCAGGAGGATGAACCAAAGGGTATTCAGCTCCCGGCAGACGTAGAAATAGACGCAAAGGCAGACGGACAGAAGCGTCAGAAGGGCCGACACGGCGCCCATGACCCGCCGGTCTGCCAGCTTTCCCAGCAGATACTTGCTGTAAAAGGGAATCCAGGCAGGGAATGTATGTGCGTCGCCCGCTTTTTTGCGCATGCAGGCGATGGAAAAGCCCTCCAGCACATAGCTGGCCATGATATACGCCGCCGCGGCGGCAAACACGGCGATGAAGAACAGGAAAATCGCCGATAATATACCCGAAACAATCAGAACGCCGAATCCGGCCATATGCGATACCTCCTATTTTACCCCAGCCGGTCGCCGTTTTCCACAGGCTTGTCCGGGGTAATGAGCACCACGCCGCCCTGGGAGTAGGTGCCCAGCACCAGCACCTGGGAGAAGAAGTCGGCGATCTGACGGGGCGGGAAATTCACCACCGCCAGCACCTGCTTGCCCACCAGCTCCTCCGGGGTATACTGCTGGGTGATCTGGGCGCTGGAGCGCTTCCGGCCCAGCTCCGGGCCAAGGTCCACCAGCAGCTGATAAGCGGGCTTCCGGGCCTTTTCAAAGGGCCGGGCCTCCACAATGGTGCCCACCCGGATATCCAGCTTCATAAAATCATCAAACGTCGCGGGGTTCATGTGATCCCTCCTGTGTATGAATCGGTTTTTATCAATCGCTGTCCAGCTTGAGAACGGCCATGAAGGCTTCGGTGGGAACCTGGACTGTTCCAAGATTCCGCATCTTCTTCTTGCCTTCCTTCTGCTTTTCCAGCAGCTTCTTCTTGCGGGTAATGTCGCCGCCGTAGCACTTGGCCAGCACGTCCTTGCGCATGGCCTTCACTGTCTCCCGGGCGATGATCCGTCCGCCGATAGCCGCCTGGATGGGCACCTCGAACAGCTGGCGGGGGATGTTCTCCTTCAGCTTTTCGCACAGCCGCCGGGCCCGGGGATAGGCCTTGTCCTTGTGGGCGATGAAGCTCAGGGCGTCCACGCCGTCGCCGTTTAACAGCAGGTCCACCTTCACCAGCTCGCTGGGCCGGTAGCCGGAGAGCTCATAGTCCAGGGAGGCATAGCCCTTGGTGTTGGCCTTCAGGGTGTCGAAGAAGTCATAGATGATCTCGTTGAGGGGCATCTGATAGTGCAGCTCCACCAGGTGGGTGTCCAGATACTGCATGTCCTTGAACTCGCCCCGGCGGTCCTGGCACATGGGCATGATGTTGCCCACATACTCGTTGGGGCTGATAATGGACACCCTTACATACGGCTCCTCCGCGTGCTCGATGACCGTGGGGTCCGGGTAGTTGTGGGGATTGTCCACCTTCACCATGGTGCCGTCGGATTTGTATACATGATAGATGACGCTGGGCAGGGTGGTCACCAGGTCCAGGTTGAACTCCCGCTCCAGCCGCTCCTGGATGATCTCCATGTGAAGCATGCCCAAAAAGCCGCACCGGAAGCCGAAGCCCAGGGCCACGGAGCTCTCCGGCTCGAAGGTCAGGGAGGCGTCGTTGAGCTGGAGCTTCTCCAGGGCGTCCCGCAGGTCGGGATACTTGCTGCCGTCCTCGGTGTAAATGCCGCAGTAGACCATGGACTGGGCCGGGCGATAGCCGGGCAGAGGTTCGGCGGCGGGGCATTCGGCGTCGGTGATGGTGTCGCCCACCTGGGTGTCCTTGACGTTTTTGATGGAGGCGGTGAAATAGCCCACCTCGCCGGCCTGGAGGGCGTCCGTGGGCTCGTTGCCCAGGGGCTTCAGGTAGCCGCACTCCAGAATGGTATACTGGGCTCCGGTGGCCATCATGCGCACCGTCTGGCCCCGGCGGATGGTGCCCTGCTTGATGCGGAACAGCACCACCACCCCCACATAGGGGTCATACTGGCTGTCGAAGATCAGCGCCTGAAGGGGGGCGTTGGGGTCGCCGTCGGGGGCGGGCACGTTGCGGACCACGTCCTCCAGCACCGCCTCCACGTTAAGCCCCAGCTTGGCGGAGATCTCCGGCGCATCCATGGCGGGCAGGCCGATGATGTCCTCCACCTCCTGCTTGGCCTTCATGGGGTCGGCGGCGGGCAGGTCGATCTTGTTGAATACGGGCAGAATCTCCAGGTCGTGCTCCATGGCAAGATAGGTGTTGGCCAGAGTCTGGGCCTCCACCCCCTGAGTGGCGTCCACCACCAGCACAGCGCCCTCGCAGGCGGCCAGGGACCGGGACACCTCATAGTTGAAGTCCACGTGGCCCGGGGTGTCGATGAGGTTCAGGGCGTAGATCTCGCCGTCTTTGGCCTTGTAGAACAGGTGCACAGCCCGGGACTTGATGGTGATGCCCCGCTCCCGCTCCAGGTCCATGTTGTCCAGAATCTGGTTCTCCATCTCCCGCTCCGGCACGGCGTCGCACAGCTCCAGCAGCCGGTCCGCCAGCGTGGACTTGCCATGGTCGATGTGGGCGATGATGGAAAAGTTGCGGATATGGGATTGTTCAAACATTTGCGTTCCTCCTGTAGGTAAGTCCACGCTGACGCGCCAAGTGGCGCGTAACAAGCGTTTTGCGCAGCAAAACCTTGCCGCAGGCGGAATTCATTTCCGCCGAAGGACATTAAATGAAAAGGGCTCCCGGTTTGCCGTCAGGCAAACTGGGAATGGGACTTGCCGTGGTCGATGTGGGCGATAATGGAAAAATTGCGAATATGGGATTGTTCAAACATTTGTGTTCCTCCTCAGGGGAATAACAAGTTATATTCCCACCTATTATAACGGATGTTCCGGCAAAATGCAATTCCTGTTGCCGCCGGGAAGAAAAAGTGTTACAATAAGGTCACCAACTTTTTGAGAGGAAAGGACGAATGCCATGAAGCTGAGTTTTTTCGGCGCTGACCAGTGTGTCACCGGCAGCTGCCATTGTCTGGAGGTAGGCGGCAAGCGCATCCTCATCGACTGCGGATTGCAGCAGGGCCGGGACGAGGTGGACAACCGTTCCCTGCCCTTTGCCCCGGGCAGCATCGACTATGCGCTTATCACCCACGCTCACATCGACCACTCCGGCCGGGTGCCTATGCTCATCAAAAACGGCTTTCAGGGCCGTATTCTCACCACCCGGCTCACCGCCCAGCTCATGAGCATCATGCTCCAGGACTCCGCCCACATTCAGGAGAGCGATGCCGAGTATAAAAACCGTAAGAACCGCCGGGCCGGCCGGCCCGAGGAGGAGCCGCTGTATACCGTGGCCGACGCCCAGCGGGTGCCGGAATTCATCGACACCTGCGAATATGACCAGCCCGTCCACCTGTGCGACGGGGTGGACGCGGTGTTCATCGACGCAGGCCATCTGCTGGGCTCCGCCTCCATCCGCCTGACCCTCACCGAGGGAGGCCAGACGAAAACCATCGTGTTCTCCGGCGATATCGGCAACGTGGACCAGCCCATCATCCGGGATCCCCAGTTTTTCACCGGGGCGGACTATGTGGTCATGGAGAGCACCTACGGTGACCGCAACCACACAGAGGTGTGGAGCTATACCGGCCAGCTGGCCCAGATCATCGACGAGACTCTGGGCAAGGGCGGCAACGTGGTGATTCCCTCCTTTGCCGTGGGCCGCACCCAGGAGCTGCTGTATTTCATCCGGGAGATCAAGGATCAGGGCCTGGTGACCTCCGTGCCGGATTTCCCCGTGTACGTGGACAGTCCCCTGGCCAAGAGCGCCACCACCATTTTCTGCGGCGATCTGCGGGGCTATCTGGACGAGGACGCTCTGGAGCTGGTGAAGGACGGCACCCATATGTTCAATTTCCCGGGTCTGCATCTGACGGAGACCGTGGACGAGTCCAAATCTCTGAACGAGGACCACACCCCCAAGGTCATCATCTCCGCCTCCGGTATGTGCGACGCGGGCCGCATCCGCCATCACCTGAAGTATAACCTGTGGCGGGCGGACAGCGCCGTGGTGTTCGTGGGCTTCCAGTCTCCGGGCACCCTGGGCCGGACCCTGCTGGACGGGGTGACCTCCGTGAAGCTGTTCGGCGAGGACGTGGCGGTCCGGGCCAAGGTGGTGAATTTCCAGGGCCTCAGCTCCCACGCCGACCACGACCATCTGCTGGACTGGATCAGCCATTTCAAGGAGCCCAAGCCCCAGCACGTTTTCGTGGTCCACGGCGACCGGGAGGTGGCGCCGGTGTTTGCCCAGGCCGTGAGTCAGCTGGGCTTCACGGCCCATGCGCCCCAGTATACCGAGGAGTATGACCTGCTGACCTGCGCCCAGCTGGCGGCGGGCTATCTGCCCCAGCGCAAGACCCGCACCTTCGAGGGTGCGCCCCGGACCAGCGCCGCTTATCAGAAGCTGGTGCAGCTGGGCGATTCCCTGGTGGGTCTTATCCGCCGCAGCAAGGGCCGGGACAACAAGACCCTGGCCTCCTTTGCCGATGCCCTGCGGAAGGTCATGGAGAAGTTCGAGATTTAACCAAGTTTCCGGATATTCTGAAACCTTTCAGGGGCGGACAGCTCTGTCCGCCCCTAATTTTCGTATGATTCGCACGAGAGGAGGGCGCTTATGCCCGCATTGGAGAAAAACCGCATTTACCGCGCCCATATCGACGGCTATTCCAGCGAGGGCCTGGGCATTGCCCGGATAGACGGCCAGGTGGTGTTCGTCCACGGGGCCATCCGGGGGGAGGTCTGCGACGTTCTGGTGATGAAGGTGCTGAAAAACGCCGCCTTCGGCAAGATCGCCGCCCTGGTGGAGCCCTCCCCGGCCCGCCGGACGCCGGACTGCCCCTATTACGGCCGCTGCGGCGGCTGCGACTTCCGGCATATGTCCTATGACGAGGAGCTCTGGGCCAAGCGGGCCCGGGTCCAGGACGCCCTGACCCGTATCGGCGGGGCGGAGATCGCCGTGGAGGAGATCCTGGGGGCGGAACAGCCCCTGCACTACCGGAACAAGAGCATTTACCCCATTTCCCCGGCGGGGGAGGTGGGGTTCTACCGGGCCCGCAGCCACCAGGTGGTGAATGTGGAGCACTGTCTCATCCAGAAGCCGGAGGCCGATGCCCTGGCTCAGGCCCTGCGGGACTATATCGCCCGGTTTCAGGTGGAGCCGTATAACGAGGCCACTGGCCGGGGCCTGCTGCGGCACCTGTACGTCCGCACCAGCTGCCGGGGGGAGTCCCTGGCGTGTCTGCTGGTCAACGGCTCCCGCCTGCCCCATGAGCAGGAGCTGGTGGCCATGCTCCGGGCCGCCGCGCCGAAAACCTGCGGCGTGGTGCTGGGGGAAAATACCCGCCGGGGCAACGCCATTTTAGGGGATCGGTACCGGACCCTCTGGGGCCGGGACTATTTGACGGATACCCTCTGCGGACTGGAGCTGCGGCTGTCGGTGCCGTCGTTTTACCAGGTGAACCACGACCAGGCCCAGCGTCTGTACGAAAAGGCCCTGGAGTACGCCGGACTCACCAGCCGGGAGCTGGCGGTGGACCTGTACTGCGGTGCGGGTACCATCACCCAGGTGCTGGCCCGCCGGGCCCGGCACGTCATCGGCGGCGAGATCGTGCCGGAGGCTATCCGGGACGCGGAGGACAGCGCCCGCCGCAACGGCGTGGAGAACGTGGAGTTCCTGTGCGGCGATGCCTCCCGGCTGGCGGCGGAGCTGCGGCAGCGGGGCCTGCGGCCCGACGTGATCTGCGTGGACCCGCCCAGGAAGGGGCTGGCCCCCGACGTGGTGGAGGCAGCGGCCTCCATGGAGCCGGAGCGCATCGTCTATGTCTCCTGCGACCCGGCCACCCTGGCCCGGGATGTGGCCCGCTTCGCCCCTCTGGGCTACCGCCCCGTCCGGGCCTGCGCTGTGGACCTGTTCCCCGGCACGGCGAACGTGGAGACGGTATGCTTATTGTCCAAACTTAAAAGTAAGGAACATATCGAGATCGATGTGAAGATGGACGAGTTGGATTTGACTTCGGCTGAAAGCAAGGCAACTTATGAGGAAATCAAGGCGTATGTTCTGGAACATACCGGCTTGAAGGTCAGCCATCTCTACATCGCGCAGGTAAAGCAGAAGTGCGGAATTATTGAGCGTGAGAATTACAACAAGCCGAAGTCAGAAAATGCCAAGCAACCTCAATGCCCGCCGGAGAAGGAAAAAGCGATCACGGAGGCATTACGTCACTTTGGGATGATTTGAGGCGGATGTCTTAATCATTAAAGGAACGGTGAGGGTATGAAGTACAAAATTGCAATCTGCGATGACTCCGGTGCGGACAGACAGTTTGTTTTGAATATGGTGCGCGCCTGGGCTTCGTCCGCCGGTCACACGGTGCATATCGACGACTTCCCCTCCGCCGAGAGCTTCCTGTTCCGCTACGCAGAAGAAAGCGACTACGACATTCTCCTGCTGGATATCGAAATGGGCGCGATGGACGGCGTCACGATGGCAAAAGAGCTTCGCAAGAGCAACGACACGGTGCAGATCATTTTCATCACCGGCTACTCCGACTACATTTCAGAGGGCTACGAGGTGGCAGCGCTCCACTATCTGATGAAGCCCGTGAAGGAAGAAAAGCTCCGGTCGGTGCTGGACCGCGCCGCGGAAAAGATAACGAAAAACGAACGGGTCTTGCATTTCGAGGCCGGCGGAGAAATGGTGCGTGTGCCGATTTATCAGATTCGATATGCAGATGTGCTTGGCAACTATGTGACCGTTCACGCGCGAACGGATGTGACGGTGAAAATGACACTGGGCGAGCTTGAAAGGCGGCTTGACGAGCGGTTTTACCGCGTGGGGCGCTCTGCACTCGTGAATCTGACGCAGATCAGCCGCGTCACCAAGACGGAGATCCGGCTCAGTGACGGAACCGCCATCCCGCTGCCGCGGGGCGCGTATGAGGGCGTCAACCGTGCCATTATCCACATGAGGTAAGGCGTATGGGCTTGTTTGCAAAGAAAATTGAAAAGCAGATCGCCTCCTATCAGCAGGAGCTGATCGAAACGCATTATCGCGAAGTAGACAATATGTACCGTCAAATTCGTGGCTGGCGGCATGACTACCGCAACCATATTCAGACCATGAAGGCTTACGCTGCCGCGGGAGATTGGGACGCCATCCAAAACTACCTGGACCTGCTGGACACCGATCTGCAAACCGTGGACACGGTCATCAAGACCGGCAATCCCATGACCGACGCCATCTTGAACTCCAAAATCTCCCTTGCAAAGGCAAAGGGCATTGAGGTAGCGGCGGATGCCCACATCCCCGTCCAGCTGAAGTCCTCGGAGATCGATCTCTGCTGCATCCTCGGCAATCTCTTCGACAACGCCATTGAGGCCAGCATGAAGCTGCCGGAGGACAAGCGCCTCATCCGGGTCTATATGGATATGAAAAACACCCAGCTCTACATCTCCTTCACCAATTTTACCGCCGGGAAGAAAATGCAGAAGGAGGGAGGGCTGTTCCGCAGCACCAAGGGCGAGGGGCATGGCTTTGGCCTTGTTCGCATCGACGCCATCGTGGAGCGGCTGGACGGATACATCAGCCGCAACAGCGAGGACGGTGCATTCACCACTGAAATACTGCTTCCGCAGGAGTGAGAGCTGCAATTCATCCCCCGGAAAAAGCGATTCGTCCCCGGAATCAACCGGGGACGATTTTTCTTGATAGAATGCGGGCAAAAGGAGGGGGCGCAGATGAAAAGACCAACATATCGTCCGTTTCAAAACATAAGCTACATGATCCGCAGGGCATACCGCGAAGCGCCGGTCATTCTCCCGGTCGCGGCGGGTATGATCGTCGCGGGCACTGCCATCAACATTCTGGAGCTGGTTACAGCGCCTGCGATTCTCGACGCCGTGGAGCGCAATGTGCCGATCGCTTCACTGCTCCGGATGATCGCCGCGTTGACGGCGGCCATGCTGCTCGCCTGTTCCGGGCGGGCCTATCTTTGGGAGAACGCGCTGTTCGGGCAGGTGCATTTAAGAATCAACATCAGCTCTCAGCTGCACAGCAAATTCTGCACAACGTCCTACGCGCATCTTCTGGACACTGCGTATATCGAGCGGAGCAACAAAGCGCAGCTGGCCACGCAGGGCAATACAGATGCAACGGAAGCCATCTGGGATACTCTGGTCGAGCTGTGCACCAATGCGATCAGCTTTGCCGTTTATCTGCTGCTGCTCGGCTCTGCCAATCCGGTCATTCTGGCGATCACGCTGGCTGCGGCTGTTTTCAGCTATTTTGTCGGCAAGCGCATCCGCCTGTGGAGATATCAGCATCAGGACGAAGAGGCTGCATACCGGCAGAGGCTTTCGTACATCGCCAAGCGCGCCAGAAGCAGAGAGCTTGCAAAGGATATTCGCATTTTCGGATTGGAGGCATGGCTTCAGGCGCTGTGGGGGCAAAGCCTCACGCTGTACCACGATTTTTGCAAAAAGGCGGAGAAGCGGCATCTGCTGGCAGATACGGTGGACATCCTTGCAACGCTCCTTCGCAATGGCGCGGCCTACGCGTATCTTCTCCGCGTGACGCTGCTCGGCGAATTGAACGCGCCGGAGTTTGTGCTGCTCTTTTCCGCGGTCACAGGCCTCGGCAGCTGGACGACGGGACTCCTGCGCAATCTTGAGACCCTGAACAAGCAGAGCAGCGACATCTCCTTTGTCCGGGAGTACCTTGACACGCCCGAGCCCTTCCGCTTTGACAAAGGAGAGGCTCTATCCGTCAAGCCGAATCACCGCTATACCCTGGAGCTGCGGGACGTATCCTTCCGCTACCCCAACGCCGAATCGGAGATGCTGTCCCATGTGAACCTGAAAATCGCCGCCGGGGAGAAGATCGCGCTGGTCGGTCTGAACGGCGCGGGCAAGACCACCATGCTCCGGCTCCTCTGCGGCTTTCTCGACCCCACAGGCGGAACGGTCCTTCTGGACGGAGAGGATATCCGTCGGTACAACCGCCGGGACTATTACCGTCTCATTGCAGCAGTATTCCAGCAATCCTCCGTCCTCGCGGGGACGATCGCCGAAAATGTGGCACAGGCCACCGACGGAATTGATGCCGCGCGGGTAAGGCGCTGCCTTGAGCAGGCCGGATTGTCAAATAAGGTGCGCTCTCTTCCCGGCGGGGAAGAAACGCTTCTGAACCGCAATGTCTATGAAAATGCCGTCGAACTTTCCGGGGGCGAAATGCAGCGCTTGCTGCTGGCAAGAGCGCTCTATAAGAATGCGCCCATTCTGGTGCTGGATGAACCGACGGCGGCGCTCGACGCCATCACCGAGAGCGCATTGTACCGGCAATACAATGAAATGACGAGAGGCTGCACCGCCATTTACATCTCGCATCGCCTGGCGTCCACCCGCTTTTGCGACAGGATCATCCTTGTAGAAGGCGGGAAGATCGCGGAGGAAGGCACGCACGAGGCGCTGATGGCGCAAGGCGGCGCATATGCAGCGCTATTTGCGGTGCAGAGCAAATATTATCAGGAGGAGGCGCGGCAGAATGAAGCGGACTGACGAAGCGACATGGAAAGAGACCTTTTCCATCAATTACCGCGCGCTCGGGCTGTGGAGGAAAATGGCGGGGCGGTTTCTCCTTGCCCTCACCCTCAGCACCGCGCTGGAGGCTCTTGCGCCCTATATCCCTCTGGTTTTTACCGCGCGGCTGCTGGATGAGATCGCAGGAGCGCGCGACCCTGCGCGACTGACAACGCTATGCGTCCTGCTGCTTTCCATCAGCACCCTCACCCTGCTGCTCGCAGCGGCCTGCAAGCACTGGTGCACCGCCGAGGAGGAGACAAATTCTTACAGAGAAGCGCAGCAGTTCTTTACAAAGCTCCTGCAAATGGATTTCTGCGCAGTGGACGACGCCAAGACGCACGACCTGCTCTCCCAGATCCGCCAAAACGAAACGTGGTCGAGCTGGGGCCTGCCTCGTGTGCCGGAGGAATATCAGACCCTGCTCAGGGGGCTTATTAAAATCGTCTGTTCCGCCGCGCTCTCCGTCAGCCTGTTTTTAAAGCCCGTCAGGGCGGATTCTCCCATTGTGTGGATCAATCATCCCGCCTGCGTCCTGCTTGTGCTTGCCTCGCTTCTTTTCGCAACATGGCTCTCCCCGTTCTTATTCAACAAAGGCGCAGCATACTGGACAAAGGCCGGCGAGAATGTAAAGCTCGGCAACCGCCTTTTTTCCTTTTTCAACTATATTGCAGCAGATGAGCCGGAGCGCGCGCAGGATATTCGAATCTATGAGCAGGAGCACTTTTTCCATCAGAAACTGGCGTCGATCCTCCCCACACTTCTCACGGAAAAATGCCGAATGGCCCGCTATGCATGGGGCCCGCTGGGGCTTTACAAAGCGGCAGCCGAGGCGGTCACCCGCATCCTGAACGGCGTCGTATACCTTTTTGTTTGCCTCAAAGCGCTGGGCGGCGCCTTCGGCGTCGGCTATATCACGCAGTATGTCGGTGCGATCTCCGCACTCTCGGGCGGGCTTTCCGATTGTGTCCGGACCTTGGGCGATATGCGCAACAACGTGCCGAATCTCAAGCTGGTGATGGAATTTCTTGATATCCCCAATACGATGTATCAGGGGTCGCTGACGACGGAAAAGCGTTCCGATCACCAATATCATGTGGAGTTCCGGGACGTGTCCTTCCGCTACCCCGGCTCCGATCAATACGCGCTCCGCCATGTCAGCATGAAGTTCAGGGTCGGCCGCCGCCTGGCGGTCGTAGGGGAAAACGGCAGCGGCAAAACCACCTTTATTAAGCTTCTCTGCCGCCTGTACGACCCGACCGAGGGCGAGATCCTGTTGAACGGCATCAACATCCGCAAATACCGGTATGAGGATTATCTCGCGCTGTTTTCCGTGGTGTTTCAGGACTTCAGGCTGCTGGCCCTGCCCTTGGGACAAAACGTTGCGGGCGCAAGGGATTACGACGCAGCGCTGGCTGAAAGATGCCTGCAAAAAGCGGGATTTGCCGCCCGGCTCAAGCATCTGCCGGCAGGGCTGGACACATCGCTATATACGGATCTTGATCCTGCCGGCATAAACATCTCCGGCGGCGAGGCGCAGAAGATCGCCATTGCCCGCGCGCTCTATAAGGACGCGCCCTTCATCATCCTCGACGAGCCGACGGCGGCGCTGGACCCCATCGCCGAGGCGGAGATCTACAGTAAGTTCGATGAGATCGCAGGTGATAAGACCGCCATCTATATCTCCCACCGCCTGTCCTCCTGCAAATTCTGCGACGAGATCGCTGTGTTCCACGAGGGCGCGGTCATTCAGCAGGGCAGTCACGCCGAATTGCTCGCCGATCGGGGCGGCAAATACTACGCGCTCTGGAACGCACAGGCGCAGTATTATACGGAGTAAAGCTGCTCTGTGCGTCAGAAAGAAACCGCTGTAATCCCCATCCCGCGCAGGATGGAGATTACAGCGGTTTTGCATTTTCTGAGCAGGCATGACAAGCTGCCTTTTGCAGTTTGTATATGCACCCGCGAGGAAAATAAGGGATTGCAAAGGGAATATTCCTTTTTGCACTGGGTTTCCAATAGGGGCGCGCAGCATCCCTGTTGGCACACGATTTTGCTTTGCAAAGTCTAGTGTGTTATACCTTTGCTTCCGGCTGATGCGGAAAAGGGGGGTGGCGGCATACTCTGCGGTGTGGCAGAGTGTGACAACAAACGCTTTTTCGCGGCAGTAGGACAGGCGGATTTTGTGATGTGAGATACAGTGCAAACGCAGGATTTTTGAGAAGCAAAATCCGACTGGCTGAAGGGGTCCCCCGCAAAATCAGAGATTTTGTGGGGAAAGGAGGAGCAACGAAATGAGTGAGCTTTGCCGCTTGCGGCGAAGCGAGGGATATGGAGTTTGCGACGACGCGGAAGCAAAGGTATATAAAGCCCCGTCCCGCCACAGCGCTACCTTTGTTTCAGCGTTTCTTCCGCTTTCCCTTGCCGTGGGTCATGGTTGTTTTCCCACGCTGGCTAATGGGAGTTTTTAGGTGCTTGGACTTCTTGAGGATTCCAATCAGCAAAACAAACTCTTCTTTCGTGAGCGTGTCGTAATCAATGCCCAGTATTGCAAGGTACGCGCGGATTTTCTTTTCCTCGGAGCTACCCTCAAAATGTATGGCTTCAAACAACTGCTTCTGCACAGCGGCAGCGGACAGGTCATCATCCGCGGTCAGAGTATCCGTTCTATGTTCCTCACGGATGTCCCGCAGGATATTGCTTAGATCGTCTGCAACGAGATGTCCGAAGTATTCTTCCTCCTGTATCTGCGCTGCTTTCAGAGTATGGAGGTACAGATCGTCAGCTTCCTCGCCATGCTCCATCAGAACCATCTGCCGGACGGCTTCCAGCACGGCGTTCATATCGTTGACCCGCATATCCGCAATCCGGTCAACGTAAATCTCAGTGTCCAGCATGAACCGCTGGAAATCTTTATGGCAGATCAGCTCCGACAGCAGCCGGTGGTTGAACTTGCCCGCTTTCAATACATCAATCGAAGCATCACCCAAATGCAGCTCATGCAGAGCTGTGTTTGGGTGATTTTTTGTTTCCGTCCGCCCCATCAGATAGTCGCAGGAAACACCGTAATAGTCAGCCAGCAACAGAATGCTGTACGGGCTGATGTCCTTGCCGTTATCTGATTCATATTTGCCAAGTGAGGATTTTGAGATACCCACTTCGTTGGCAAGCTGCTCCAAGGTCAGTTTGCGCTCTACTCGTAAATCTTTCAACCGCTCTCCGATTGTCAGCTTGACTTGTATACAGCAGCCTCCGTTTCCATTTTTCTGTATTATATCACGCTTTTTCATTTTGTGTCTCAAAGCGTGGAAAATTTCAACTTCTACCCCACTTTTCCTACCTCTTGGATATACGGGAAAGGGCCTGTTTTCTTACTAAAATTTAGACATAAACCACGCAGAACCTTGAAAATTTCATGACCGTCCGATGAGGATATGTCTTCCGGAGAAGTACCGCATTCCGCGTGCCAAGGAAGCGCCAACGCCAGAGGAGCACTCGGGCAGGAACGGCATCGGGCAGAACGGCGAAGTTCAATTATTTTACAAGAGAAAACAGGTATGGATTTATTTACACAAATCAAGATGGCAGTTTCCGTGAAAGAGGCTGCCGAATACTACGGATTGGAAGTAAACCGTGGCAGCATGGTCTGCTGTCCCTTCCACAATGACCGTACACCCAGCATGAAGCTGAACGAGGATTACTTTTACTGCTTTGGCTGTGGGGCAACTGGTGACGTGATCGACCTTGTGGCAAGGCTGTTCAGCCTGAGCAGCTATGACGCGGCGAAAAAGCTGGCGTATGACTTTGGGATCGACCCGGTCAAGCCCCCGGCCGCGGCAGCGCTGCGGAAGCCGCAATACCCGCTGGCAAAGGCGTTCCAGAAAGAGGAACTGCACTGTCAGCGGATATTGTGCGATTATCTGCATCTTTTGGAGCATTGGAAGGTGCAGTACGCACCCAAAACACCGGATGATCTCAGGGCTCCCGCCGAAACCCAGCGAAGCGGTTTCGGTGGGAAGAGGACGAGCGACAGAGAGAGCGAGTCCTGCCGCTTGCGGCGGGACGAGGGATTCGTCGTCCGCTCGGACGACGGCCAGCATCGCATTTGTCTGGTCTGCGGCGAAGCCGCTGCCCTGCCAAATGCACTGGGCGGGGCATGGCCCCACACCCCCA
>ERZ827498.1787-NODE-1787-length-22635-cov-15.274004_pt1 | contig 22635 bp, 17 predicted proteins | sample MGYA00519865_ERZ827498 | MGnify/ENA primary metagenome ERZ827498 (study PRJEB31778, sample SAMEA3449328) | human gut metagenome | biome: human gut; feature: human-associated habitat; material: faeces | place: United Kingdom | collected 2010/2012 ...
ACTTCACTCAGCCGGAGCCTGCAAACAATTTTGCGCATAAATCTTGACGGCACCTGTGCTTTTTATCTCGTTTCTTTCGTCTTTCTTTATCTGCATAAAACCTCCTATTGCTCTGGTAATGCGGTCGCCAAACCTTTACCAGTATACCCCAATAGGAGGTTTTACTCATGCTAAAGCTATTTTTCTTCCCCCGGTAGAACCGGATTTTTTCCACGCCTGAAGGCACCAAAGAAATATGCTTGGGGGCCGCAGCCCCCACGCATACCTTTTGAACTCACTGTGCAGACTTGAATCCGTCACGGAGCTGCTCATCAACGCTGCTGAATGCTTCGGCAGAGGATACAGTTGCTTCACCAAGAGCATTGACGAGCTCGGGAAATTTATCCAAGCTCTCCTTCATGGTGGTGTACATGTCGAAGTAAGCATCCTGAGCAAGGCCATCCCAACCATCTATGATATCATTAATCTTAGTGTTGATGGCACTGAGGATGTCAGCGAGATCACCAGCGTAGCCAATGAGGTCGTTGCCCTGAGAGTTCAGGGTTTCGGGGGTAACTCTAATGTTTGCCATGTCGATTTTCTCCTTTCTGTTTATTGTATATAGCAAACAGCGAAAAGCTGTAATGCCCTGTTAGATTTTTGTCATCTCGATATGGTTTGTAACGAGATTATCGTATTTCGCTGATGCCTGATCGAGAATGTCCTTAAGAGTATCAAGAAGATCTGCATACTTTTCGATGTTTTCCTCCCAGTTGGTTTGTGCCATCTTATGAAAAGCTGTTCCTGCAGGAGTAGTCCAGCCACTCGCTTCTAACTGCTGTAGGCAATTATCAAGTTTGGTAGCCATGTTTCTTAAGTCTTTCGCAATTTCGGCATACCTGTTTCCGTAATCTCTTAATACGGTAGTGTCAAATGCCAAGTCTGTGTTGCCTTCGTGCGCGAGTGCCATATTACTCACCTACACTTTCATTAGATGGTTTAAGTTCAGGCTTAAGCTTATAGGCCTTTTCTAAATTTTCATCTGCAAGAGATTTTCTGCCCATCTTGTTGTAAATGTCAGCTCTTAAAGTATAAACTTCGGCGATTTTGTCACTAAGTCCCTCAATAAATTCAAGAAGTTCTAACGCCTTATCATACTGCTCCAAATCCTTTAGGCACATTACACGATACAAATAAATGTCAACTGCGGCAGGCTTTTTCAAAGTCTCCAATCTATAAATAGAATTAGCCTCTTTGAACAGCCTTGCAGCCTCTTCATCATTACCTAAATGCTTATTGCAAAAGGCTTTATAATAGAGCGCAGCAAAATAGTATACATCTTCCTTATCGGCTTGTACGAGCTGTGTTGCTATATCACAAGCAAGGGCATAATCAGGTTTAGCTAGATACAGATTCATAAGCATAAAACGTGCTTCTCCTGCATAATTGTCCTCGTCTTCCATTGCGATGCACTCATTGCAACACTTCATAGCTGAATCATAGTCATTTTTTTCTGCAAAAATCTCGGCCTCAAGAATGGTGAAAGCTCTTTTGGATTCCTCAAAATACTTCATTTTTTTCGCATTCTCGATCAATGTTATAGCACGATCGAATTCCTGATTCATCGCACAACTACGAACTAAGTCTAGAACAAGGTCAACGTCCTCTGGAAATCTTGCTGTCGCTGCCTCAGCAAATTTAATAGCTTCAACATAATCTTTTTTATGTATTAGCAACTGTATTTTGATATGATAACCATCAAAATATTCGGGGGCAGTAGAAAGTAACTCATCCGTGCTTTCCTCAGCTTCCTCAATCATATCTAGTTTTACAAGGGCACCAATCTTCTTCACAAGATAGTCCGGGCGAGAAGGGTTCTTAGCATATGCCTTCTGGAAATATCTGTAGGCCATCTGATAGTCATTCATGTGCTCATAAGCCATGCCCATAAAAAATAACATTTCATCTGTATCATAACCTTCAGAGATAGCCATATTATAATATTCAAGGCCTTCATGCATTTCATCATTCATAAAGCAAGCATTTCCATACAAGAAATATAACTGACCATTTTTTTCCACAAGAATTGCTTTCTTATAATAATTCTTCGCCTCTTTGTAATCTTCGTTTGCCATACAAAGATCGCCATAGTTTTTATAACTATCCATTACCATGGGATCAACATCAATTGCAGCTTGGAACTTTGACTCAGCCTGAGCCAAGTTGCCGGCTTTTAATAACAGTTCACCCTGTTTATTTAAATCTTGCGCCTCAAGACGCGATTCTGAAACATTCATTTATTTTTTCTCCTGCTCACTCTACCGTAACATTAATTGGTGAGTGTTCCTGTATCTCCTTAACAAAATCAACACTTGGATCAGCGTTTGTGTAAAAATAACACAGACCCATATCCGTCTTAGCGATATCGGGAGTTTGTGAAACAACTCCCGCTTTGTTGTAATTAAACCACTCTACATATACTTGACCTTTGATCATCATTCGGCTTGATGATTTATTGAACACACACTGCTGAATATCTGCATATTTGAAAATGTATGTTTCCTTCCGATTTTTGTTTTTACCATAGTAGACGAAAGTTCGATATATTTCAAGTCTGTCATCATAAAACCTCAGTTCCATTGGGAACGGAACGAACTTGCTACCGCCAGTAAAAAGAGTTCCGGCAAAAGCTGTAACAAGAATCACCTGTGTTATCCATGACAATTTACCAAATAGATTCGAACCAAGAACAATGGAACCGGCAAACAAAATCGCTATGATTATTAGAACAACCTTTTTGACAGCGTTTGCTTTCTCATCCTTTGGCATTCTCATATTTTCTTGTGTTTTTAAAATAAAATTTGCTTCTATCATAGTTTCCCTCCTTACGCAGCTCTTAACACCGGCATATTAATTTCGGGAACATGAATTCCCGGAATAGTTATATTGATATCAGTAATCTCAGACAGTTTATTCAGAACAGATTTACTAATATCACCATCACCGCTTGACCAAAAATCACTTTCAACAACTTTTGACTTGGTATTGTCAAAAATATCATAGAAATTTTCGATCTTTATTGAATCAAAATCAAATTTGATTTGTCCGTTTTCACCATTATCAAGAGTGGTTATTTGCCCAGCGGACACGGAGGGCGCAATTATGTTTTCAAAAACAACCTTAATAGTTATTCCTTCCTTTGTTATATCTTTGGCCAAACCTAATGAGGCTTTTACAGATTCTAATCCATTCCCAGTGAAACAAGTTTTGAGGTTGTTCATAAAATCCGAACCGAAATCCAAAAGTAGCTTCTTGGCAAAATCCCATCCACCAAACTTAAGACCTAGTTTCAAATCCTTAAATTGATTAACAAACTTTGTTCCAAATTGTTTAAATGTATTTTTGCTGAAAACGTTTTTCCATTTAATTTTAGTTAAGTCATCAACACTACCTGTAGCCCACTTATATCCATTTTTAAGCAACGAACCTACACCACTAATTACCGCAGAAATACCACATATTAGATTCACTAAATCGATACCACCAGCAATTGTATGAAGTGTTTTATTGTCTGAAGTTCTTAACCAGTCTTGGACACTATTGATTTCACTTGTTCTTCTTCCGCGAGCTGGATCATTGAGATTATTTGTTTGATCATATGCTATAACCTCATTAATCAGATTAACAACACCCGCAGCGAGAGCAATACAAGCTGCGATAATTGCTAACAGACTTCCACCTGTTAGAATACCAACAACTGCGATTGCAATTTCCAAAACTGCAACAAGAACACCCTTTATTAACTCTTTGCCACCCTCATAGTTGTACCACTCTTTAATTGAAGACTTTAGGTAATCCGTTCCTGCTTCAAATTGATCACCTTTATCTCCCAGCCATCTTCCAAAAGCAGTTTCGTTTCCTATCCCTGTAAAGAAATAACTTATAGCATTTTCTACTTTACTGTTTTTTATGCCATGAGATTCCTTAAAAGAGGCCGTCAGTGATGATACTCTCGATTTTACTGCTTTATCCACTTCCTTACATTCATCACGCAAATCTATAAGATCAGTAGCATAAGATTCATATTTGCTCTGCTCGGAACGGAGCTCGGAAATTTTTGCATTGGTTTTGGATCTCGCATTAGTCAAATTAGACGTCCAGCTGCCGTCGTACTTATTTAATTTTTTATAAACGTTGTCATATAGAGAATCAGCATATTTGTCTAATTTCTTTGCAACCGTTTTTGCTTCGTTTGAAGCGTCTTTCAAGCTACTATACGAAATTGAAGCTGTGCTCATTTTTATCCTCCTCTCTAAAAGATCTTGTCAAGTAACTCTTGACGTTCTTGCTCTTTTTTCTCTTTATATTCTCTATAGTAATAATCCCTATCGTTTATGGCTGTGTTTCTTAATCCATTTATGCGTGCTATTTCTTCTTCAAGCTCACGCACAGCGACGCTTAGGTTTGGATCAGCTGTCACCGTTTTTTCTTTTTCTGTCGTAACTGCATTAGCACGAGAAGTAAATTTTGAGTTGTGACGTATGCTCTTATTCAAGTCACTCTTCAAATCATCCAACTCATTATTTATAGCCCTAATTTCATCACTCATTGTGTCAGTAAGATTGCTGAGAGCTTTGCGAAGATCCTTTAAATCATCATCGTATGAATTAACTGCACTTTTCTTTTGCTTGTAGAGATTATAATAATAACTGCTATTAGCCATCTCTACACCTCCTACTCCTGAATAGCCATAACGAACTGCTGTCTCAATCCATCATCAGATGTTTCGTATTCGGCTTCGGCTTCTACCAAAGCCTCGTAGATGTCCGTTAATGTGTCGCCAAAATCATCGATTTTTTTAATCAAAAGGTTGTATTGGGATTCAAACTCATTGCGGCCTTTTCCAACCCAGTTTTCTTTAATTTTATTGGTTATTCGAGAAACCTCAAGGTTTACCTCCTTGTAAGCTTCTACAATTTCTTTTATTTGACGATGGGTTTCATATATTTTCGCAGTATCTATGTTACCATCGCAAATTATTGCACTATCCTTTTTTCCCATACTAACACCTCTTAATCAAATATCTTAATTTTGGAATATGTACTTCCGTTGAAACGATAACCCATTGTATTATCAAACGTTGTGTCTGGTTTGACTCTACCGGAAATATCAAACATCTTACAATCAGACAACTGTGCAAAGAGAATGGCTTGACGCTCATCCTTAAGCACCTTTAACACTTCAGAGGAATTGAAACCAACAGGTTGATTCTCCACTGTTGCAAGAAGCACAAAAACTCCCGCATCAGCGGCATTCTTCAGAACCTCTGCAAGACGTTTGCTTTCGTTCTTATCAGCACAGACCTTTTTGAATACATCTGCACTGTTGATAACAAGAAGCAGTGTAGAACCATCTTTCTCTTCGTCGTCCAGTTGACGCATCGCATCATCACAGAAATCGGTGACGAGAGCCAAACCGTCTGCCGCATCAGAAGTATATTCACGAACAAATCCATACTCATTACATTCCTTAAGTTTCTTAGATTTATCGTCTACAACAAACGCCTCAACATTATGGAACACTGCAGTCTGGGCAATCATCTTCATAAAGTTGGAAACAAAGACATCCTTGCTTTCGGTATCTCCAAGCAATGCCAAAGATCCACTTGTGGCCATATTGATGGAAGTAAGTGCAACCGTACCAAAGTCCATACCGATTGGAAGAACTCCTTGAGCACGGAACGCAGCCACATTTTCGTTCATTGTCTCTGCAAGAGAGAGTTTCTCAGGAATCATCGGAATCTTGATTGCCTTTGTTGTACACTGAGCATTACGCTCTGCAATAAATTCCTTGAGTTCCTGGCTACGTTCTGCTTCCTTGTCACTCTTACCGAACATTGCAACCTGATATTCAAGAATTCGCTTTTCGCGTACACACAAGCCACGGCCAGCATTTTCCTTTGGAGTTGCCTTACAATGACCAAACATAGCACTATACTCATTTGTATCATTACAATTAAGAACAAACTTCTTACCAAAGTTGGCCTGAGTACGGTAATTCAAGGAATTGGAAGTTGCTGCTGTCACTACGAATGAAATACCAACGCCCTGTGCCTCACGAGACAACGTATTAATATCTTCATTCTGATCAGGGAAGTATTCATTAAACGCTGCCATATTATCGATTACAACCACAGCCATAGGCATATCGGTGTAACCGGCCTCAAGGTACGCAGCGTAGTTACCTACACCTTTACTTGAAAGAATCTTCTTTCGCTGGATAACCATTCCGTTCAGCATTTTAAATAGATTCTTGCATTTCTCCTCTTCGTTGGAAAGAACTACGCCGCCAACATGAGCAGAATCTTCAAAGATCTTAAGAACCATACTGCCACAGTCAACGAGATAGATATTAACTTGCTGAGGTGTATACTTCTTAATCAATCCATAAACCAATGTCTGCAACATAACAGTTTTACCCATCTGCGCAGAGCCAACAATGTAGACATTGTCTTTGGAAACATCCAGTTCAACAGCACCTTGTTGTTGCTGTTCTGGATCATCAAATACACCTAACGGAACGCTGATACCGGCTGCGTTTTCTACCGTATAATCCAGTTCGTCCGTTAGAATCTTGTCTTTAAGCGAAGGTAAGCAAATGCCAGGTAATTTTTCTATGCCTTTGCTACTGCAGTAGTCGTTAACATAATCAACGATTGCCTGCAGCTGAGAAACAGCACTCTTAGAACTTCTCGCTTTCTTGTTAGTGTAAAGCAGTGTCTTCTTTCCCCAAAGGTTTCTTTCATAAATCGCATATGTTTTTTCGCTATTCTCATTACCCTCAGGAACATTTGCGCCACTGTATGCTGATTGGAAAAGATCAAAAATCTCGTTATTGCCAACTTGGAAGTAAGCTCTACCGGGCTCAACGATTTCTGCCGCCAACGGAGTTTTAATAACCTCGTTACTATCTTCCTTCGTCTGTACTTTCAAGCATAGCTTGAATTTAGAGTTAGACCAAATCTGCGCATCAACAACGCCAGCAGGTTTTTGAGTAGCAAGAATCAGATGGATACCCAATGTACGGCCAATACGTGCAGCGGAGATAAGTTCCTTCATAAAATCAGGGTATTCTTGCTTTAATTCAGCGAACTCATCGACAATCATAATCAAATGAGGCATTGGCTTTGTTACCTTGCCGGCTTTGTAAAGCTTAATGTAATCGTTGATATGGTTTACTCCACTCTCGGAGAACATTTCTTGACGTTTTACCAATTCCGCCTTGATAGACAACAGCGATCTGTTTATTTCACGTCCGTCAATATTAGTAATCGTACCAATTAAGTGCGGCAAATTCTTAAACTGATTTGCCATACCACCACCCTTAAAGTCAATAATTACAAAACCGACTTCATACGGATGATACAGGGTTGCCATCGACAAAATATACGTCTGCAACACCTCTGATTTACCAGAACCAGTAGTACCAGCCACAAGACCGTGAGGACCATGAGCACCCGGCTTGTCACTAATGTCAAGGTAAACCATCTGGTTCTTTGTTTTCACGCCCATAGGAGCTCTAAGGCTTTTATATACTTGTGCATTTTCCCATCTCTCATGAAGATCAATGTCTTCAACAGAAAGGATGCCAAGCATTTCAAACATTGTAATATTCTTTGTTAGTTCGCCTTCCAAAGAGACTTCATCTACAGAGATGGCGCCCAACTTAAGAGCAACGGTTTCTGCAATTTCATCGGACACTGTAGGGAAAGAAAATTCGGAAACGATATCTCCATTCTCAGTTTTAAGAACTAAGCCAGACTGAGTATCCTGAATTCTAACAATTTCAGTACACCCCTGAGGCAACATTTCCTCATATTCTTCAAGGAATACAAAAGTGAAACCATATGCTGCGCTATTTTTAATATACTTAGAAACAGGATGAGTGCTGATGGAAGATGCATCTGTAACAAAAACAACATAGTGTTCGGGGAACACAATGTCCTTATTAACAGTTGCAGCACTTTCTCTGGCAGACAAAGTGATATACATATCCTCTAGAATGATATTTTTGCTTTCTTCATCACAAACAATATTTTTAACACCAATCTTTCGATTATCAACATTTTGCAGCCAGCGAATCCACTGCATTTTAGAGGTATAATCATCGCTCAAGATATATACTATCTTAACTTCGTTGTAGAAATGACGAATGCTTATATCCAAAGTCATATTCTTCAGAAGTTGCTCAAGAACGGCCTTTGGCCCAACAACACCTACACCGCAAGATGCATTAAAATCAGAAATGATTGGTGCGTTTTCAATGTACTTGTATTTCTCTGCAAGGTCAGCCGGAATCGTTGCGAGGGGATCTTCCAAATCTACAAACTCTTGCTTGTTATAAATAATTTGACTTGCAGATTCTACACGGCCTCTGCCAAGATAAACCTGCAAAAAGTCTTTATCATCTTGCGTTTTTTCAAAGAGACGTCTACCAAAGCTGTCCACTTCTTTTATGCTGTTTTCAAGGGACTCATAGATAAGATTTCTTATGCGCAACTCATTGGAACGAGCCTCCTCAATTGCTGCTTTCTTCTCTTCAATGTATTTGTTATATGTATCGATTCGTTCCTGGTTTTCCTTTTTGTAGTCGTTGTTTTCCTTTACAAATGAAACAATAGACATCGCAATGCCAAGGCCCATAGATACAGCACTATAAATTACGAACGAACCACCACCACCGATAATACCTCTCAACACAACCGTCATAGCCAGCATAACAATTGACGGAACAAGAGACATAATAAGATTTTTCTTAGGTTTAGACGGTTTCTGAACAGCCTGCTGGATTTCAAGATTATCTTCAGGAATAACATATTGTACACGAGTATTTCTATTGAACTTCGGATATTTAAAATGTGTAGAATGCACCTCAACAGGTCTGCTTGTCAACCCATTGATTTTCATTTCACTCGCAGAAGAAGTATAAATTTTTCCTGCTTTATAATAAAAACTGAAACCCACAATAGAGAAAAAGTCATAATCATGCAATTGTGACGATTTGCCGACCTTGACACCATTTACGAAGACGCCGTATTTGCTACCGTTATCATAAATAGCACATTTTCCACCGGTACAATCCAAAACAAGCGTATCTTTGCCAAGGTAGGTATCGGACAACTGAATGCTTGCATCCTGAGAGCTACCAATCTTAACTTGATTCTTTCCGGTTACATCGATTTCAATATCATAGTCTTTCCTGGCGTAATCGAAATCGATCAAAAAAGAAAGAGAAAAGACATCATTGTCAGAGTCCTGATATTTAACAAACAATTCATCGCCATGCACCAATTGCCTAGTAAGAAGTTTGCGGACATCACCGATAGTGAAATACAGATTATCGGAGCAAATAATCCTCCATTCATCACCGCTTCTTTGAAAAGTTAATTCAATGGGGGCAAAAAACAATTCCTTTCGTAGTCTAACAGTACATTCGGGAGATGTGCCAACCTTGATTTCCCCGTCTGTGGATGACAGTTCCACTTCCTTATATAAGTTTTTGCTCGAAATTATAAGCTTATATCTGCCATTCATGGTTGCACCTCCTCATTCTGTAAAATATAGGGTTGTTCCATTTCTTACGCCGAACTCAGCTAAAGTTTTATTGCCTCGAAGTAATGCGATCGGCTTTTCCGCTTTCAAATAGCAATTCTTCACATTACTCGTATCAATTTCCAAATCGTATGCTTCGTTTAACGCAATGACCAACTCGTTAGCAGTAATATAGAGGGGAATTTCAACATCCCTTACGATGTTGCGCTTTGTCATATTAAATACAACGGTTACTGTTTCTTTATCCATACTCATCTCCCCCTCATATCACAAGGAACGCTGTCTTCTGAATGCTCGTCTTTTTTGAAAGCTCGGCAATAGACATCTTTTCGCAGTGTGCAAAATGCTCGATATACTCGCTGATTGTGAATTTCACCGGCACGTCAGGTGATATCAAATAATTATCCTCATCCTTTGAAAAGTCATTGCACACAAACAGGTACTTGTCCGTTTCAATGTTGTTAATATTGGATACCAGCCTGTTGGTCGCCGTTACAGACATTAAAGACTGTGCCGTCATGATAATCACCTTATCTGAGAGACCCAAAAGTGCAGCTTTGTCTTCATCGAAGGTGCTATCGGTATCAATAATAATAAAATCAAATTCTCCGCTCCTTTTTGCGGAAGAAGCAATACTGGAATAAATTGAATACTCTATACCCAAGGACATTATTGCTGCCTTAAATGGCGGCAGGTAGAAGAAATCTTCGTGCCGCACAATGTGTTTAATCTCATCGTATAGGGTTTCATCAGAACTACCAAGCTTGGCATACACATCATTCGCTGTAATAGGCGTCTGGTTCTCCATCCGGCACTGGAATGTTTGCAATCTTGCCGCATTGATGTACAGGACCTTTTTATAGTTCTGTGTAAGAGCGGCAGCAATCCCCAGAGCAATTGTTGTTTTTCCCGTACCACCGCAGGCGGAATAAACTAGCACAATTTTAGGTTCCTGTCTCTCTTTTTGGATTTTCAACGCACTGGCACTTTTTCCTGTAATTTCATTAAAAATCTCTTTGATGCTTGTATACTTGAAAATCCGATTTACATTCAGTTCCGCAGTCTGATTTTCTTCATACTGTTCCGTCATCAAGAAAATATTGCTGATATTATGGCGTTGAAGGGAAGTGTCATACAACTCCTCCGATACTACGAGAATATCGGCTTTCTGCGGCGATGCAAACAATTCCTCGAAATAGCTTCTATCAGAAATAATCTCTAAATCTATCGCATCAAAGAACTCCTCTGCAAACTTGAGCTGTAACGGAATGATGTAGTTTATATCAGTATCCGCAACGATTACACGCGCCTTAGACATTCCGTCATCTCCTTTAATCAATTACAGCCTGAAAATCAGAATTTGCGAGTCGAACGATGTCCCCGTTCTTCAACTCGTATGGTTGATTGGGCTGGAGTCTTGCATGGTTAATGAATGTTCCATTAGAACTCTGTAAATCTGTAATCCAATATTGGCCTCGGCTACTGGTTATTTTACAGTGAACACGGCTTATCATCTTATTAAAAGTGATAACTCCGTCGTTTGTGTCTTTCTTCCCAATCATGAAAACACTCTTATTCACCACAATCTCAAACCTTGCAGGAGCATTCATTGCAACGAATTTCAACCTGCAACCAGAGGCGGCACTGTTTCCTTGTTGTGTGCCACTACCATTTTGAACTGAAGCTACCTTACCACTTAATTTGGCGTACAAGTTTTCCATATTCAACGATCCGTTTTGCAGGTCAGCAGAAACCTGCATCATTTTCGGCGTCGATAAAGCGGCTAATCCAGCGATCAACTTAACCAAAGATGTCCGGATTTCATTCTCGAATGCAGTATCATCATCAAATAAGTTCTCTTTAAGCGGAAGGTAGACTAAGTTTACTTTGTAAGTATTAGGATCAATATAGATTCTCTCAAAGGATGCATCGATGTTCCTGCAAGTTAGAAAGCCATTGCTTTGTACATTAATAATTGCTCCAAGCAAATTACAAAGAACAGTCAGGAAACGTTCGGCATCGATTGTGGATAACAGGGATGAGAGAGACTTTAGTTCTCCGGCAAAGTAGTACAATTCCGTTTTCCCGTTATACAGCATCCTCATGCACTTAACAAAGCATCCGTCTTTTTGACTTTGAAGTACTTTATATTCTGTAGGGAGGAAAAAAGCATTATCTTTAAGAATGACCGCAAAATTTGCGCCGCACTCCATTTCTGTCAGTTTTCCATTTGTAGTTAGTGAATTCATACTGCATAACCCTTCCGCCAAAAATCCTTTGCCACAATTTGGACTATGAAAGTTCATAATTCAAATTCTAACAAAGGGCTTACCGCCTGCCCGTGCATCAAGCACGGGCAGAGCGGTTTCCTTTTGTTAATGAACGTTACTTCTCTTCGATTTCCTTTTTGCGCTTAGCTGCAATAAAAATCCAAATTGCTGCCGTCACGACAACAACGCCACCAATGGAGCCCCAGAACAGGGCGGTATTTGCATACCAGCGAACGAAGAAGTTCGTAGAAACAGTAATCACATCGTTGAACACATACAGTTCACCCGGGTTGAAGTCGTCAGATGCGGTATCCGTGATATTTCCAGCAAGATCGGTAACTTTAATCTGAACCGTCTGCGCATCATTGCTTTCACTTAGTGTAAACTCACCAGAAAAGCTGTTCAGACCATCGCCAAAGTCCGTAATTGTATCCACAGTCTGGCCGTTGACTACAACATCAACCTGCTTCAGCCCGCCAACATCAACGATAGTGTACTTGACAAGCTGTTCCTGTGCATTGACGATTTTTTTATCCAAGCCAACAATGTTTCTAATCTCAGGTGCAGTAGTATCCACCGTAAAGGTCATTACATCGAGGATCTTGTCGCCGTTTTTGTCAATGGAGTTGTCAGGAACACTTGTGGATGTGTTACCGGTAGCATCTTCAGAGGTGATTGTGATATTGTACACACCATCTTCAATGAAGTTATCCTTGCTGATGGTATATACATACTGATACCAGCCGGAGGAGCCGATTGCTGTGCTGTCGGAGGCCTCGGGATTTGCAGCAAACTTTGTGTTGATTGTTTCACCATCTCTGGTAATTACAATCTTCAGGGAGCCTCTCACAATTCTGTCTGCATTGTACTCAGTAATGACAAGGTCATCCGTAATTGCAGCATCACCGTTCTTAGCAATATGCTGCCCGCCATCTTTGATAAGGGAACTCAAATAGTCACTGTATTCGTAGACAGAACCAAAGCGGTTAATGGTGAACTTCACATGCGACTCGGTGGAATGTCCAGCCTTATCCTTCATCGTGACGGTCAGGACATAGATACCGTCATTGTCTACCTTCTTAGCAATATCAAAGGAGCCAGAGCCACCCTTGTCGTTAAGACCTACCTTGATAAACTCCGCTGTGACATCCTTGGTATCGTTGAAACGAGTGCGAATCAGCTTAACAGTCTGCGTATCGAAATTCTGATCCTCAAAGCTGAAGCCAATATTTGCAGCATCCTTGTATGCGCCACCATTGTCTCCAGATTTCGCAACCCCATTAATTGTATAGGTAGGTTCCTCGATCTTTGTATCGATTGTAAGTTGGTTGGACTGATACTCAGTCATTGTGTTGCCGGATTTATCACGATAGTTAATCGTTACAATGTAATCCGCATCATCCGTCAGTGTGAATGTACCAACATGGGTATCTACGCTACTGTCAGACCAAGAAGTTGCCAACGCCTGTGCTGCACCGCCATCTCTGGAAACCAGCACAGAAACGTCGTCTGCATAGAAGTTTGCCTCATTGATTGTGATCGTTCCGTGGATGTCGCCATCATAGTAGGAAATGCCATTTTCCTCATTAACGGGCGTGTTGTAAGCAACTGTTGCAGTAGGCGCGATATTATCTACGACAATACGCTTACTCTCAGATTGCTCAACTATGTTGCCGGAACGGTCAATGACGTCAAATTCCACAGTTCCGTTAAACTGGTTGTCGCTGCCGAGAACCATCTTGGGAATCTCAAAGGTCATGCTAGCTGTTTTACCGCCATTGGAGTATTTGATATCAGCTTCATCTATAGCCTGATTCAGAAGCTGGGCGTTGACTGAGCTAACCCCAGTAGCCGTCAGATAGCTGTAATCAAACTTGTGAACACCGGCTGTATCATCTTCCGCTGTGATGGTGACGGTCATCTTTGCATTGTAGAAACCGAAGGTAATGTTAGAAAGTACCGTTTCCAAGATGCTTGTGCTGTAGGAAACGCCAGTAACCCGAGGTGCTACTGTATCGATGGTAAAATGATCTGCTGCATAATCTTCGGCAGCGTTCTTCGCAAGGTCACTGTAATCTACATCAAAGGTGTAATTTGCATCACCAGAATAGGTGATCGTGATAACATGAGCATCACCGTTGGATCTCCACTCAGACATGGAAATCAGGTCGTTGACATTGCGTTTTTCGCCTGCGACATCTTTTCCAACAATTTGGAAATCGACCTCTTTCGGGTTGAAATTGTGTTCGGTAATGGTAACAACTGCCGTCTGCGTCTTGTCGAAGTAGTCCCGACTGTTTCCATCATTGTCCTTCAGCGTATCAATTTTCATGTTGTTTTGGTAAGCAACATTGATTACCGGATTGATGGTATCGATTGTAATCATATCAGAGGTATAGGATGCCATCTCATTGTTGGAACGATCCTTATACTCAACGGACACAATATAATGGCCGTCGCCGGAAAGCGTGTAGCTTCCGATATGCTCATCCGCACTTACATCTGTCCAGGACGGCGAAACAGCTACGGCAGTTTCACCATTTCTTGAAACCTTTACAACTACATCTTCCGCGAAGAAATTCGCCTCAGTAACTTTGAAAGTAATTTCTGCCTTACCACTCTTGTCATTGCCGTAATAGAGCGTAGTTCCGATCTTATTGCTTTCTGGGCTGTATTCCACGGTCATGGTAGGAGAAATCGTGTCTACGACAATCACTTTACCGGAGGTCGTCTTGTCACTGACATGGCTGTACTTGTCGGTTGCTGTTGCTGCAATGCTACCACGAAGTTGTTCAGCTTCGTGTAAAGGAAGTTTAATTGTCGCCGTATATTTCGACTTGTCCGAACTGTCCTGATGCGCAGCAACCGTTGCTTCTTCCTTTTCTCCATAAGCGGGAATATTAACATCACTGGCTCCGTTCTGCTTCACATAGGACCAAGTGAAGTAGTCTACGCCTGTAAAGTTATCACAAGATGTGAAGGTTACATCCACTGTTGGATTGTAGAAGCCGAAGGAGATACTGCCGAGCACCGTATACAGCAAAGGCTCGCTGTAACTGATTTCCGGAGCCGACGGCTTATCGCGATCGACAATAAACGCATCCGTTGTGAGCGTGCCAGTCCGCTTGGCCAAATCCACATAATCAAATTTGATTGTGTAGATACCGTTTGCGTAATTAGCAGTCGTAAAGGTGTGCGTATCTCCATTGTGCGTCCACTTATCAGAGTGCAATTCGGCATTCAAATCATTGCTGCTGACCGTATTTCCATTCACATCCGTTGCCGTCACCGTTGCAACGATATCCTCCGGACGGAAGTTATGCTCGGTTACAATGATTGTTGTCTCCTGTTTTGCCTCATTGTAGGAGAATTCAATGACCGGATTGATCGTATCAATAACAAGCACATCAGACTGATATTCCTGCATCTGATTACTGGAGCGATCTTTGTATTCAGCAGAAACCACATAATCCCCATCACCGGTTAAGGTGTACTTGCCAATGAAGACATTATCTGCTTCCGCAGATTTTTCCCAAGTCGGATAGACCCGTTCTTTTGCTCCGCCATTCTTGGATACCCGAACCGCAAAGTCCTCTTCATAGAAGTTGGTTTCAGTTACGGTGAATGTCAGTTCAACGTCGCCGTCAAAATACTTTTTACCATCGAGTTCTGTTTTGGGGGCAGCGTAGGATACCTCACGGGTCGGGGCAATCGTATCAACAACGATAACATGATCCGTATCCGTCTTAAGATCACTGGTATTCCCAGCATTATCCGTTGCAGTAAAGGACAAATTACCCCGATACTGTTTCACATCAGACCCTGTCAGAGTTAGTTCTGCTTTTCCATCAACAAAAGTCAGTTTTCCGCTCTCTTTATCAAGGTTTGCCGTGCTGGCTCCATCCTGCCGTGTATATTTCCAGTCAAGATAGTTCAAGCCGGACGTTTCATCTTCTGCTGTAAAAGTAACGGTAACGCTGGGGTTATAATAGCCAAAGGTAATCGCGGAAAGGACCTTGTCCATGACAGACTCCGAATAGGAAATCTTCATTTTGGCAGCATCGGGTTTAACAGTGTCAATCTTAATGTTCAACTCAATGCCTCTGCAGATTCTTTTCGTAGTCTCATCCTTCAGATAAACATAACGCGCACCCGTACCCTGCTTACCAATCTCCTTTTTCTCTCCAAAATCGGAAACAGAGTCAACAGAAACGCTGTATTTACTAACATCAATGGATGTTACAATCGCCCGATTATCCGCATTATACCACCCGGTCGCCGGATCAGGATTGCTGATTATGCAAGCTGTAGCGAAATCAGGCGCAGTCTCATAGGAAATCGTCAGGGTATAGGATGCAGAACTTGCAGGATATACTTCGCGGGTAACCTCCTTGTACAACCATCCTCCCCAGCTCTGTTTTTCCCATTCCATCTCCGTCACTGTACCAGCCGATTTACTGGCTGTAACGGTAACCACAATGCTTTGAGTACCATCCAAAGTCTTGCGCAGCTTCTCCCAATCGGTCACAGTAACATTTCCTGTTTTCGTGTCAACCACTAACCCAATATTGGTCTGATCGATTGAGTACGAAATTCCACCATTGTCATCTTTATTCTTTTTTTCCGCCTTCTGCGTAGATGCCACTCCATTCTCGTCAAGAATGTAGTTCACGGATGCCTCCGTAAAGGCAACAAGCCCGTTCTGTGATGCAACAATCGTGACCGTGCTATAAACACTGGCTTCTTCGTAATTATTATTTCCTTCGCGCAACGCTTTGACCGTTACAATTCCAGCATTTTTCAATGTCAAAGTGCCCGTAGTCGCATCGATCGCGGCAACATCTTCTCCTGAGGCATCAACCAAGGAATACATAATATCCTTGCCACTCAGATTATCACCGGCAGCAGAAAAATCATAGACATTCTTGCTTGCATCTTCATTCAGTGCAATCGTTGAGGGGTTTGCTTTGGTAAAGGAAATACTTTGCTCCGCCTTCTCGACATGAACATTCAACGGAAATTCAGGATACTCTTTATCATTATAGCTATCCTTGACAGCCTTAATATAAACAGTGTAATCACCCGCATTTTTCACCATAGGAACAGAGTTTCCGGCCTTGTCGTATTCTTTCCAAGTATCCGTCTCGCTAAGGCGATACTGCAAGGTGTAGTCTCCCTGGTTATTTACAGTAATCGCTTCCTGATCATTTCCGTTATAGGTGAGCTCATTAGCGGTAATTTTCAAATCACCAAGATCAATGTTTCCGAGGGCAATCTCAGAGTTTACGGTTTTGTCGAAGAGTTCGTAGTTATTACCACGGTTTACTGTAAGCCGAACTGCGTACTTACCAACAGCGGATTCCTGTGGAATTTTAGCAGAGCCAGTATCGCTGCCGTTGACATACCAGTGCACATCATCGTCCTTCAAGAATTTTCCTGTCAGCGCCACAATGTTTTGATCTTTCTTATTGTATGGAGCAGTTACTTCTGCAATAACAATATCGGTAATCTCCGCTTTGGCAATGGTAACATTCTCAGAGAACACAAAATCTGAATAACCGTCTCTCTGAACCGTTACTTCAACAGCATATGTACCGGCATTTTCCCGCTTTGGCTCGGCAACATCTTCACCGTCAATTTTGTAGATGACAGTATCAGTCTGCTCATTAATTCCAGCTACGGTTACCAAACTCTGTGCCGTGCCTTTTTGATATACAAGCCCGCTGTTTGCAGCAACCGTTACCCCAGGAATCTTGGTGCTGCGAAGCTGAATTACGAAGTCCTGCGTATCCGAAGTAATTGCAGCCCCCTCAATTCTTCCGCTGCCGTCAGCATATACATAATCCGTCAGAGCAGCAGTTGCAGATAAGGTAAGATCGTCAGCAACATACTTATCTTTTGCCAAAACCTCGACGCAGCCATTTGCATCGGTTGTAACGGTTCCGGATGCATAATCATCTCCGTTTGCTGTGGAGCTAACACTGTACGCAACCGTCACGCCCGCAAGGGCTTTACCGTCCTGATCTGTAACAGAAACAGTGATCGCATCTGGGTGCTCCGCCGTGGCAGCAAATGCCGTGAGTGTTGAGGTAGGCAACAAGCCCAATACCAACACAAACGACAGTAAAGCTGCCAGAAATCTGCGAGAGATGCTTGTCTTTGCATTACTCATGATTTTCGACTCTCCTCGTTCGTTTATATTTTGTGGTTTTATATATTCTCCCATTAAACAGCCCGTGCATATTTAATGAGAAACTTACAATCGCCAGCATCACATAGGTAATATATTGGCTTGTAATGTCGCAGAAATAAATAATTACCAGTGCAATGCTTCCTGCCAGCAACGCAGCATCGGCAATAACTGCCGGAATATTTGAAAAGAAAGTAATAACTCCCATATGGCACTGCATGGAGATATCTCCGTCTCGTCGAGAGCGAACAAATGTTTTTCTTTCCAAATTTGCAAGAATAACTAAAATGTAACCTAATAATAACGGAAGCCAAAATATGCAACCCACCAACAACAGTGATCCCTTCGATCCATTATTCTCGAATGTCCTCATAGCCGCAGGCATCAAAAGGTAACTTAATAGCGTGTGCTGCAAAACATCCATCAGCTATCCAGAATAACCAGCGAATTTCTTTAACCCGATACTCATATCGCCCGCGACTCATTCAATCACCTCGTTGGTATGAATCAGTATGACTTCCTCAATCATCTGAAGCTTTTTTCCTCTGACGATGTGCTGCTTGACTCCATTGGGATGGTCTGTAAGCGGTTCTGTGGCATTTTCGTCAAATAGAACTCCTGTTGGTTCTTCTTTGGCCAATAGCTCTGTGCCTGATTCTTCCGTCCCTTTGGCTCTATTTTCGGCAAGCAAACCAGTTTCTGGCATATCTCCAACAGGCTTTATTTCTTCCGTCGCCTGCTCGGGTTGTGTTTGTGGCATTGTGCTGGTCAGTTTTCCTCTTGCCGCATTTGCCGCACTCGGTCGGTAGGACTTATCTCCCGATTTTTCATTACTAGCTCTAACTCTTGCAATAGATTTCCTTGCATTGCGACCGCTCAAGTCCCCAATAACACGAGGAATCTTAAAGAATATCCACAGGAAAATGGCTACTGCAAGCGCCACACCAGCAACTATGAAGGAGATAATTGACAACATTGACAGTGTTTCAGCCATTTAATTGCCTCCATTCTGACGTTTAGCAACCTCATTGTAGTTGTTGTTTACAGAGGTCATAAACGTCTGATAGTCGCTTTTGATTTTGTCCTGTAGATCAGTAACATAGGGAAGCGTTGATGTAATGGCTACAGACTTTTTGTAGGCGCTTTCCATCATACTCAATGCTTCCTGCTGGTCAAAACCCACTCCTGCCATATACTTGGACTGGTCATTGATAAGCAGGACCGTCACATAGTAGAGGGAAATCTTATCGTAATTCGCTTCGTTGTCATCAGCTTTCTCGACAACACTCATTGCCTGACTAATCTCGTTGAAAAGTTCTGTGTAGTCAGATAACGCATGTTCTGAAGTTGTGCTCTGGCTTGTCATGAACTTACATATGGAATAATAGCAGGAAGCAATGCCCTTCTTGTCAAAGTTCGCTGTACCGCCTGCTGCTACTTCAAAATAGCCCTTCGCATTAGCTGCTCTAGCCTTCAATGCGCCATCGTAATCTGCAAAGTATAATTTCCCAATGTCGTAATACAGCTTGGCAACTTCCGGAAGAGATGTATCAAGTTGGTCAGCATTTTTTTCAATCTCATTTCCAATGCGGGTAATGCTGTCATTCTCTGCACCATAATTCTTATAGTATTCAATGAGCTTGTTATACGCGTCTATTCGGGCTGGATAAATGGTGATAGCTTCATAATATCCCGTTGGATCGGAAGAATTGATCTTCAGGTCGTAATCTTGGTTATTCACTTGCGTCGCAGCCAGATTTAATGCAAGCCCTGCAATACCGGCCACAACTGCAAGCGCAGCAGCACCAACAAAAGAGAACAATCTCCTCTTTAACTTCTTGCGCCATCCCTTTGTTACCTTGCTTGGGTCTTGCAAATCGACCAGTAATTCTGCACAGCTTTGATACCGATTCTCTGCCGCCGGTTCCACGCACTTGTTGATAATTGCCTCGATACCTTCCGAAAGTTCCGGGTTCCATTGACGTACCGGAGCATATGGTTCTCCATTTCTGGGGTCGATGCCCGTCAGCAAATGGTGCATTGTCATGCCCAAAGCAAAGATATCTGACCGCGGATCTGTCTGCCCACTATATTGCTCAGGAGGAGCATACCCCTTAGTGCCAAGCACTGTAGTGTCTGCCAGATTCTGTTCTTTATACTCTCGTGCAATACCAAAGTCGATAATGCTGATGTTCCCATTTGGTTTCAACATCAAATTTGCCGGCTTCATGTCCCGATAGATAATCGGCGGTTTCTGAGAATGGAGGTAAGAAAGCACATCGCAAATCTGCATAGCCCATTCGATCACCTTATCCTCCGGCTGCGCCCCATACTCGTTGAGAATTTTGTCTAGGGACTCACCCTCAATGAAGTCCATCACAATATAGATGGTACTGCCGTTATCAATAATATCGACAATTCGAGGTAGCGCTGGATGGTCTAGCCGCTTGACCATATTGGCCTCAGCCAGCAAGCTGTTCACAACGATCTCGTCGTTTTTCCCGTTTCCTTTTTTCCTGACTTCCTTAACTGCCCAGTTGCGGTTGAGGTGCGTATCGTTCGCCAAATAAACAACGGACATACCGCCCCGGCCGATTTCTTTCAGTATTTCATATTTGCCTTCAATAACTGTTCCCACATGCGTCATGTCCGCCACCCCTTATTCTGCTCTAATCAGAACCACGGAGATATTGTCCTTCTCTTGGCGGCTCTTGACTTGCTCAATCAAGTACTTTGCATTGCTGTGCATAGCCTTTTTATTCATTAGATTTATGGGATTTAGGGATTCATACATTTCCCGTTCCGTAATCTCATGTCGGAAACCGTCGGAGCAGAGCATATAGGCTCCTTTTACCGTCTTGCCCGTTAAAACCTGTGGCTCCACAATATTGGAAGCTCCTACGCATTGCAGCAACATATTCCTGCGCTTATCTTGCAATGCCTGTTCCAGAGTCATCGTTCCTCGGCTAACTTCCCTGGCCACGAAGGTTTGATCCGTTGTAAGCTGCTTCATATCAGAAGTAATCTGATATACACGAGTGTCACCTACGTGAGCAATTACGTACTGATCGCCAACGAATAGGATTCCGGTAAAGGTTGTTCCCATTGCTTCACCGCTGCGGCAATATTTTTTTGATGCTTCTAAAATATGAACATTCAGATCCTTCAGCATCAATGACCACTTTCCGCCAATGACTTTTAGATCAACATTTTCCAGTTCATACGGGAGTTCTTCATCAAACCATTTCGCAAAAGCTCGAATAACTGTTGCACTGGCCAACTCACCTCTAGCTAAGCCACCCATACCATCGCATATCACAGCAAGCAACACTTCGCCGCCGTCATACGATGCGTGCTTTATAAGAACACTATCTTGATTCGTATTCTTGGAAATACCGATATCGGTATCTGCCGTTGCTGCAAATCGCATCATCTCGTCTCCTTTGGTTTTATTGTTGCTTATGTATTGAAAATAAACTCTTCATTTCCTAGAGTCAGACGATTTCCATCGAAGATTTCACACTCATACTGTGCCGGAATTGCTTGACCGTTAATAAAAGTCTTGTTCTTAGAATTTAGATCTCGCACAAAGTACCGATTACCTCTTGTTATAATGTCTGCGTGGCCTCTGCTCACAGCGTTATTATTCGTAACAAAATAGTCTACATAGCTGCGTTCTTTTCCAAGCCGGAACACGGGCTTGTTAACGCTGATATGTTCTTCGGTTAAAACCCGATATAGAGTAGGATAATGGACGCTTTCTTCCACCAGCAGCCCCGTTGCTTCATCATCGTCATTCAACAAGCCTGTTGCTTCATCACCATCGTTCAACAGTCCGGTTGCCTCATCAGAATCATCTGTGAGCAAGCCGGTTGCCTCATCATCCCGCAGCAGTCCTGTAAGCTCATCTGACTCCGAAAGCAAATCTGTCGCGTCGTCATTGGATGCTCTGTTCCCATAGTGATCGTAATAATCCTTGCGCTTATCGGTCATGAACCCACTACCGCCAGTTGTGTGTTTCTTAATGGTATTTATGATGCTCCGATCCTCCCGTGCAATATATGCTTCAATCTTTTCGGGGTCGTAATTCGATAGGCTCTTGAGATAATACACGAATCTTGAAACAAAATCGCAATCTCGTTCATCTACGGGGCTTGCTGAGTAAACAATGCTTTCAAGGAACTCAATAATATTCACCTGTACGGATACATTTTCTAATGGTAAATAGATGAGTTGGACTTCTTTTGTTGTTTCATTGATGTAAGCGTGGCGAAGGTCCCAAACTACTTTGTTCCACGGAAGAGCATTTTTCTGAAGTTTCTGCGTTGCATCTACGATTTGTTCTATCAGGAAGAAAAAATCGTACTTCCTGATAGGCTTTTTTAAGCGGTCATATAGAGGAACCGCAATTGGACCCATATATTCAAGCGTATTACTTCGAACACGTTTTGGCCTCAGAAACCCCCTCAAACACTTTCGGGCGAAAAACTCCAAATCATTATCACTGACCGATTGGCCAAATGGCAGTCTTACCTTGCTACGAAAATAAGTCGTAGCGTGAACCTTGACAAAGCGTTTTTCAACG
>ERZ827498.1797-NODE-1797-length-22550-cov-6.381907_pt1 | contig 22550 bp, 17 predicted proteins | sample MGYA00519865_ERZ827498 | MGnify/ENA primary metagenome ERZ827498 (study PRJEB31778, sample SAMEA3449328) | human gut metagenome | biome: human gut; feature: human-associated habitat; material: faeces | place: United Kingdom | collected 2010/2012 ...
TCAACGATATGGCACCGTGGGGACACATGTATGTCAATCCTGGTCTAACAGAGCCAAAATTAAAGGGCGGTATACATATTTTATTTAGCATTTAATCATGCTATCCACCGCTTAATGGGAGCCGGGCTCCACTCATCCAGATTTAATCAGTCGTCGCAAAACCATCGAACTACGTAGGCTATATTAAACAGAACTCTATTCTCAACACGAAGGATACAGAATGAGCATCCTGTCACGCATCGCTGACCATCTTCCCGCATCAAAGCGAGCAATTAGAGATCTTCGCTCAGATGTCTATAAACTCTATGAACTCAACCGATCCATCAATGCGAGGATCGAGCAGGCTGACAACGGTATTAACGACAACCTGAATTTTAGGGCCGAATGGCTTAAAAGTGATAACGACGGCGTTTCGATGAGAATCGAAACGATGCTTTGGCAGCTTTACCGAAACGACAACGAAGATCTGCAAGACGCAAAGAAACGTTTTTTCGCATCGCTTCCGAAAGCCAACGGCGGGCTCAGGGCAATGCAGCTCGGATGTGCAAAGCTGCTTGGAGAGTTTGACTCATTATGTAAAGACAACGGTCTTCAATACTGGATCGCATTCGGAACGCTTCTTGGAGCAATCCGACACCAGGGCTTTATTCCTTGGGATGATGATAGCGATCTCGGCATGATGCGATCGGAGATTGACAGACTTATCGATATTGTCAGCGATGACGAACGGTATCGAATCTCAATCGTTTACGATGTCTGGAACTTCTGTAAGCAAGTTCGTTTTATGTACGCAGACATTAATAATCCCTGCTTTTTAGACTTGTTCATATTTGAAGAGAGCGGCACCGCCGATAAAAAGACGTTTGAAAAACAGCTAGAACTAAGAATGAAAATGATAGCTGAGATGAAAGGCGCCCCCTACTACAGCGAATGGAAAGAAAAGGAATTCATTCCAGCATCCGATCCGCTTACAACCCAAATAGAAGAAACGTTTGCAAAATACCGCTCGATCGAAATCGATCAAGGAATAATAGATGTGCAGGCAACCAATGGAATGCTTTGGGGCATCGAGAATATCTACATTTTGTCTGAATATCAATGGGCATGTTCAAAACAGGATGTATTCCCAACACAAACTATTTCTTTTGAACAGATTCCCTGCCAGGCACCGAATAATCTCAGAAAGTTCACCGAAGACGTATATGGAGATATCTACCGAGTGCCGAAGGATATTTCGACCCACCGCGAACACATCAATAAAGAAAACCTTCGCGCACTAGAAGATCAAGAGTCATAGGATCCAATTATCAATGGGGTCGATATTTAATTAATAATACCGACCCCATAATTAAACTCAGCAAGAAGTTAACAGCCGCGCTATTAGACAACCCAATAACGCGGCTCAATCTTAATCACCAGAAACTCAACGAACAGAACGCGGACAAGTTACCTCCACTAACGAAAGCGTCGAATCAGGGAAACCATCTTAAACATAACCCTATGTCGCCTTGTCCCAACTGGAAACAACGTCCGTTTTAATCCAAGCGGTCGGTATTCCACAAGCATAACTAAAAGTGACTCATACGCATCCATACACCTGGCCAAACGCCAATAATCACGACAAAGTGCATTCGCCGGTTCAGAGAATGGAGTCGTATCCGATGAATAGAGCAACAATCCGCTCTCATCGGAGGCCTTATACTCCTTTGCCGTGCACTCGTTGGCCCACATGCCAACTTCTTCAAAGGACACCACGGGCATACTGCTCGAATTCGGGATAAGGCTGAAATTTAGTTTGCGCATCATAAGGCTTCGAACCGCAAATACGCTTAGCGGGAAGCAGAAAGCATCTTTAGCGCTGCCCGGTTTCTTTTTATGCAACTGATATTTTTGAAACTCTTTAGCCAAATCGCCTCTTGGATCGATGCCCAGCTCAGATGCACAGGCACAGTACAGCTCATATGGCTCAGGACAGATAGTAGAAAGCTGAGACAAATCAACTATAAGAGCGGACGCCTCGCTCATCTCCCAACCACCTGCAGCGGCAAGATATGAGTCATGCAAACGAGACGAAACAGGCTTATTAAGCTCTTTCTCGAGGAAAACGCTCTTTACAGCAGCGAGTGAATCTTCTACGTCATTAATAATCTCGGCTGGGTCTTTTTTAAAGAAAGCACACCCCTCAACCCAAAGAACTCGATGGCAACCAATCAAATCGACATTCATCATGCGAGGGAGCATAAAAGGAAGGACAATATGCGCTTCGGTAGCATCCATAGAACCGAAGAGGTCGTTGGGTCCAACTACCGGGAAAGTTGCCTGTCTGATTTCCAGATTCTCCGGAATAGTCTCGAGTATGTTAAGGCAATTGGCAAAGCTAAACTGACAATTATGAATTAGAAGCAATCGATACTTTCGGGTCGCGTTAAGCTGACGAATTAAGCTCTCAAGCGCGACGGCAAATTTAATAGACGTCGATTCCGCATAGCGCCATACGATATCAACCGTTTGGTTATCGACGGCAGCAGCATTAAACGGAGCAGGCGTCTCTTCAAAGAAAACAAGCGGGCGCTCCGAGATTTTAATCCCCCTCTTAGAGATATGAGAAACGAATACGCTGTATAGAATCTCGCCCAAATAGCCACAAATACGTTTGTGAGTAGTCGTTTTGTTCTCATAGTCGTATTCAGAGTCAAACTGCTGAAGAATCGAAAACTCAAATGCACAGAGTTCGTCGAAGAGGGTCTTCTTCATCACGAAGCAGTTATAGCCCAGATACTTGGAACCGTTAAGATATGCGACAAGCTCGTCTACATAATCAGGCTGAACAATCTTGCAAATATCAACCATATGGTCTAGCTCGGCTTGAGTAACAAGGCCATAAGCACACATATGGTCCCTTATAGTTTTTTTAGGGCCGCAAGGGGTGGGAACTCCCCTCACGTCCCAATAAGGAGCGCGTACAAGGTCGACCTTCTCGACGCAATCCCTAATCAAAGACTCGTTTGCTAGCTGATACTTTTTAATTGACAGCGGAGACAAACAGTCATCCTCAATCTGAGCATGATCGTTCGACTCATATTTCTTCTCATCAAAATTGAAAAAACGGCGGTAATGGCATTGGCCAACATAATCTGCCTCTAAGTTTTTCCAAGCCCAATACTGACCGCTCATTTCACAAAAAGTAAAATTCCGATCGGAGATATTCTCGCCGCAATCATCGCGCTGGCATCCAGGAATAGTCTCCTTACCCAAAGAGCCGACATGAACAGGTAGATACAGGTCGGAACAAGGAATGCAGACGGGCTTATGACACGAAATTAGAATTTTGATGTTGGGTTTAGACATATATCCCCCGGCTAAGCCTTAAGTTTAAATTGATCGCGATGATTGGCGTGGTACTCAACCATAGTCTTTGTTTGCGCGCCACCGTAACCAAGATGGCCCACAACAATGTTTTCATTTACAACCATCACTCGCCCAGTAAAGCATGCATAGTTGCAAATATGCTCCTCGTCGTCTCCAAGGCCATATGGACCTCCGACAAAGGTCAACGGGAAATGCCCAAACTCATTCCATGCTTCGCGCGTGAACAGAATGGCACCGATGCTATAGCGAATCGGGCAAATAGAATACTGGAAACCTTCATTTTCAATTGAGAAGCGCTCCGTAAGCGCATCGATATCGCGCAAAACAGGCTGAGTCTCGCCCCACATATAGCGAGCGACCTTAGGTTCGGAAATGACCTGTCGATTGTGATGCAAACCATCCGAATACTTCATGTCCGTGAGTCCGGTATTCCTGAAATCATCCAGGAGATTCAACTTATCTAGCAAGCGAAGATGCCCATAGCAACTGACGTTAATTAGAGGGGAGACAAACGCAGGCTTGTACAGAGTATTTGATTCAAGCTCTTTATAGGTATCAAGCATTGCCTCAAAAAAGCCCTTGGTCAAAAACATATCCTCATCGAGCTTATAAATCCACCTGGCCTTCGGATGGCATTCAATCGCAATATTCTGAACAACAGATAGATGATTTACAGAAGTCGACAGATAGGACCAACCATGCTCAGAAGCAATTTGCTTAAGCTCTTCGTTCACAAGCCCGCTGGTCATTACGCACACATCAACATCGGAAGGCACATATGCCGCTATACGTCCAAAAACGTCTTCCCACAATGTCGGCTTATAGCCAGCGAGAATAATGCAGAGTTTGTCGCTGCCCTTGCTACGATCGATAAAGTCATGAGTTCCAGATTGGATGGCCTGTACCGCCTCGTCGCCTCGAAGATCACGACGAGCTTTTAAGAATGCTTTACCAAACTTATTTGAGTTAATGGCATCATAAACAGTGTTTTTAAGGGACATGCAATACTCCTACTAATCAGTAACATGAAAAATAATAAGCCACCCGCTTGTCTACGAGTGGCTTATCGCAAAGCACTAAAAATGAATAGAAATGGAACTTAGCCTTAAAGATTATTCATAAGGAGCTTTGACAAAAACAGAAAGGATAATTAATTAAACGCAGAATAGTCTATCTCATAAAGTCGCATATCATCTTCCGACATAAGAAGCTTGAGTCCCGGAGTTGAATCTTCGATCGAATTAATGCCTTGCCATTTGTCCCAAGTATAGTAACCATAATAGCAGCGCTCGTTGTTGACCTCACCACCATAGTCCAGATCAAGAATGTACTTAATACCATTTTCTTTAAGGATGCGTTGGACATCCTCGTTTGTAGCAAGCTTGTCGAGATGCAACCTTAGCGTTTGATTATCACTTGTCTCATTACCGAGCATCTCTGCAGCAGATCGGCGGTATAGAAGGTTTAAGCCATATAAGGGGTATGCGAAAGCGCTACCGTCATCTGCGTTGTTATATATCAAACTATCATCTTTTTCGAGAAACTCAGCTACGCGCTTACAAAAAACCCGCTCTTTAGGGTCAAACAAGTTATCACGCTTCGAATCATTCGCAAGCGTCGAACAGTTATGGTAATCACCCAAACCCGTGTAAACCCGTCCAAATCCAGGCATGTTGAAATCGTTAACATATAGGGCACACATAGTAATAATCAAACATACAAAACAAGCTGATATCTTTGCCCAAGGTTCATATCCAAGTCTGTTAAATACCCTCAGAGCAAGCGAATAGACAGCCTCTAAACCAACAGCAGCCAAGGGAATTGCCATGAGGCTGGCACATGCACCCAAACGATACGGATCGGTATACCAAAAACCCGCAAGAAAATGCTTTAAAAAACCGGATGATGATGCCCCGATTATGTATATGATGGCAGCGAATATATACGAGAAACACAACCATGAAGACTCTTTATTGCGAAGCAAGGCAAAGAAGCCAATTGCAACGAACAAAGCAAGGAGATAATTGCCTGCCGGAAGCCGAAAAGACAGGGCCAATACATTAATAATAGCCTGTAAATGCGAGGCGGTTACACCCCAGGTGAAAGAAACAGTATTACTTAAAGCTGGATTAATAAAGCAAACAATCCAAATAACTAGAATCAATAAAACGGGAATCGCAAGGGAAGTTAATCTCACTGATAGAGACATGTCAGAATCTACATTTTTTTGTTTCACAACATACCAACGCGAAAAGCGCAAAACAACAAAAGGCGCAAGAAGGACAGCCATCGTAAATATTGCATTTGGGTGAGAAAAACAGAGCGATAGAACGCCTAATAAAAATGCAGCGACGTAGTTCAGACTGAACCGCTTTGCGCACGCACCGATCGTACTAATAAAAATGGCGGCACAAGCTGGCACAAGCATAAGACCCAAAGTGTTAGGGAACAAAGGACCTGACACTGAAATTAAAGTGCCCCAGGGAAAACTATTAAAAGCGAATAATACTAGCGCCCCAGCAATTACTACACCGCGTTCTTCCTTGAATACTGTTTTTAGAAATAGAAATACGCTAGACGGTAAGATAAATACTAGCATTACATAATTTGTAACGTTTGTCGCAAACGCAACATCTTGTCCAGAAAAGCTCGCAATAAGGGCTGCAAGTAAATGCCAAGCCGCAGGATAAAAGCCGCTAGCAACTGAAATAATCGAACTAGACATCACATCATGATAAATGCCGACATTAACTGTCGAATAATCACCGCTGTCAATAAAAGATCTAATAACAGCAAGATGAAAAGAATTATCCGAATCCTGTATGAAAGATGACGGCCCATCTAAAGGAAGCACATACGTTTTAGTTGCAATAACAAAGGCAATGCCAATGTACAAAAATAGTATTAACCAGTTTGAATGACCTGAGGATGGCTTTGCTACATCAGTATTTCGTGAGCGACTAGATGATGCAATCAGTAAAAATATCAAAGCGAGGAGTAGACAGGGGAGGCTCAGGCTTACCCATGAAGCATAAAATCCAAGCTTAGAGTAAATAATGCTTATTATTTCAAGCAAAGCAATTGAAAACAACGGTGCAGCTAAAAGTGAATCAATCCTGCTAAAACACATCAAACGTGAAAAAGCAAATCCAGGAACCTCCAGGAGGAACATGAGAAAAAGCGAAGAAATGAAGAAAGCGGCCCACATAGAATTAACCAACCTAGGTTCAGGTACATTGCTGAAATGCACAGGCATTAAAAACGAAATACAAGCATGAACTAACACGTATAATTAATCTTGTTCTTTACAACGAAGCATGCACAGAAGAAAAGCAAATGTTGGAAAAGAACGCGTTCAGGATCAGTCGATCATTTGGCTTTATCAATATCGCTAAGCGCAATCGACTGAGCCAGCCCATTAATTCGCTCCTCCTGCCTCGAAAGACGTAGAGAATTCGAGAAGTCCCTCACCACTAGAACCGCAATGACGTATAGAAATACAAAATTCGAAGCAGAAACAAAGCCTAGTTCAGATGAAATAAATAAAGCTATCTCAGGAAATATGCCGAGCAAAACAAAACTTAAGCTGAACAACAGCCAGAACATAGAATCAAGAACCTGCATCTGAGACCTCTTCAATTTGCGAATAACAAAGAAGAAAACCAGTGCAGCAAAACCAATGAGCAAAGCTCGCAGCGTAAGAGTCATTTACAATCACCTAAACCATTGAACTATTAGCAGCGTAGCAAACACTCTAAGCATATACTGCATTGACTTAACAGGATTTAAGTAGCTCACGCCGCCTTGGCGTTCACGCATTAGTACCTGAACTTCAGAGACCGAATACCCTTGTTTTAAAAACAAAGCGATTGATTCGGGTTCAGGATTGAGAGTGTTGTCGTAATAGTATCTTTCAAGCACGGGACGGCTAAATAATCTGAAGCCCGAGGTCGGATCGCTGATGCGATGCCCAGTCAGCATCTTGATTAGCACTGTAATCATGCGCGAGCCAAGCATACGCATCGATTTATCTTTGCGAATAGTAAGAAACCTGGAACCGATAACGATATCTGATCCAGCGCGTTCCGCTTTCTCAACAAGAGAAGCCAAATACTCCGGGCGATGTTGTCCGTCAGCATCAAACTGAATCATATAGTCGTAACCATTATCAACAGCATATCGAGCCGCAGTCTGAAACCCAACAGTCAGGCCGCAATTAATTGGCATGGTAATGACATCGCAGCGTAACGAGTCGCAAATCTCTCCCGTTCGATCTCGAGAGCCGTCATTGATAATAATGAAGTCAAACTCTGACGCAATCGAGCGGAGCTCTTTCACCGTGCCTTCAATGCATTCCTCTTCATTATATGCAGGAATTGCAACAAGCACATTCGATTTAGACGACAATCGAGCACCATTCTCTCGTGGTAAATCAGTAGAACCTGAACAGCCATTCAATATATCTTATGAGTAGCTGAATCATACACTTATTATATATTCACTCATATCGCATTGGCATATACGATAAGAAACAAACGGGCATAGCCTATTCATGCAACAATCGTCCTTTACCGTTGAGATAAGGAATTCAAATGAAAGCGACAATCATCGTCCCAGTCTATAACGTTGAAAAGTACCTTAGTCGCTGTCTCGATAGCCTCGTTCACCAGACTATCTCTGATTATGAAATTCTCTGCGTAAATGATTGCAGTCCCGATAATAGCAATCTCATTCTCTCGGAATACCAAGAGAAATACCCCTCAAGAATTCGAGTTCTAAATAATGAGTGCAATTTAGGTCTTGGACGAACAAGGGAAAGAGCCCTCAAGCATGTTTGTAGTGAATATGTCTTCTTTGTAGATAGCGACGACTATGTCGCTCCCGATTATATCGAAACTTATCTTCAGGCAGCCGATGATGGCGACTACGACATCATCGCAGGCGGTTTCATAAGGGATATTGATGGCAAACTGAAAAGGCATCACATATCAAACAGCGTATGGAGTACGACAACCTATGCGATTGCATGGGCAAAACTCTTTAAAAAGTCCTTTATCGAAGAAAACAAACTGGGCTTTACCGGTGTCCCTTGCGGTGAGGATATCTACTTTAGCCTCTGCGCCTTTTACTGCAACGCGAAAGTGAAAATCATTCCATACGAGGGCTATTATTACTACTTCAATCGCCAATCCATCACCGGTTCAATGAGCTACAAGAAAAATCATGAGCAAATCATGGCGGAAATGTTTGATCTTTTCCTTCAGAGCCACGATCTCTCAAAACTTCCGAAAAGCAGATTCGATGTTATTGAATACACCTATTTAGCAAACATGATTAATGCCTTGGTTGTTTTTAATAGGGGTTGCGGTCCGAAGCTGATGAAATCAAAATATGACTTCGTTTTCTCGCACGCACGAAAGCATTTTCCGAACTATCTAAAGAATCCTCATATAGGTATTCTAAAACCAAAAGGCCAGACCGTAAAAATTCGCCTAGGCGTAGGGGTGCTGCTTGGTTTGCAGAAATTTCACCTTGACTGGCCTGCATACTACATCATTTCTAAACTGTAATTGCCCTTAACAACGACAACCACTTGACGCAAAGGATAACCGTGCGACGAATACTAATTGCCAGCGCATATTACGCCCCTCATATGGGAGGTGTGGAGCGATACACTGAAAACCTCGCCAAGAAATTGGCTGAGCTTGGCAACGAAGTTGTTGTTGTCACCTCTTCCGATTCGGAAAGAACTGGCAGCTTTATAAGCGAAAACAACGTCTCTCTAATTGAGATACCCTCGGTGTCTCTTATGAACGACAGATTTCCTATAATTAAGCCGATACCGAGCACATTTCGGGCTTTCCGTCAAATAATGGAATTGCCCATCAGCGATATTATTATTAATACTCGTTATTATCCGATTTGCCATTTTGCATGCAGGGTTGCCGAGAAAAAGCACATACGGCCGGTTTTGATTGACCATAGCTCCGGATACTTGTCTATAGAAAAAAGTCCAATGGGTTATCTCATGCGATTGTATGAAGGACTGTCAACAAAAATCATTTCAAGAAGCAAACCGGTTGCATGTGCAGTTTCGAATCGAAGTTTACAGTGGATAAAAAGCTTGGGGTTTTCACCCCATTCCGTAATACCCAACTCGATTGATGCTGCCGCATATTGCTCATCTGCATCAAAAAGAAACTGGAATTCTGAACTTAATATATCTCCTGACGCATTTGTTGTCGCATATGCCGGTCGCCTGATTGAGGAAAAAGGCGTTATGAAGGCAATAGAAGCAGTTGACGGCATTCATGACAAAAACATTCATTTGATTATTGCGGGCAGTGGCCCATTAAATACAGCGGTGTCCAACGCGCAAAATGAAAGAATCCATTTTGTCGGAAGATTAAATGAATCTGATATGTCATCCTTGCTACGCTATGCTAGCTGTTTTCTAATGCCTAGTGAATATCCAGAGGGCATGCCAACCGTTCTTCTTGAGGCCGCAGCTCAAAAATGCGCAATCGTGGTTAGTAATTGCGCAGGCGCATCCGATATCATCCCTGAAAGCAATTTCGGTACAGTTTTGCAAGACTGCGCAATCGACTCTATTCAAAAGGCTGTCCTAGTATATTTCGAAAACCCAGATTTACTTTTTGAGCACTCACAAAATGTTCATGATCTAGTATGTTCGCGATTCACATGGAATCAGACTGCCTTGAATCTATGCACGAATGTCCTAGACACGCCATCTGCCAACAATAATTAAGGGCAACAGGCGGCTATTTAATCCCCCGCTGCCCTCCGCCATCAAAGCCATGATTCTTTAAGGCCCGCAACTGCCCCTATGCCCTGTAGCGGGCCTCGGTGGCCTCCTTGGCCGGTCGCCACCAGGCCTCGTTAGCGACGTACCAGTCGATGGTCTGCTTCAGGCCCTCGGCGAAGTCGGTGTGCGCCGGCCTCCAGCCGAGCTCGCGCTGGAGCTTAGTGGAGTCGATGGCGTAGCGGCGGTCGTGGCCGGGGCGGTCGGCGACCCAGTCGAAGTCCTCGGGGTCGCGGCCCATGGCCTCCAGGATCATGCGCAGGACGGTGATATTGTTCTTCTCGCCATTAGCCCCGATGAGGTAGGTCTCCCCCATCCGGCCCTTCGTGAGGATGTCCCAGACGGCCGAGGAGTGGTCCTCGGTGTGAATCCAGTCGCGGACGTTCTCGCCCTTCCCGTAGAGCTTGGGGCGGACGCCGTCGATGATGTTCGTGATCTGCCTGGGAATGAACTTCTCCACGTGCTGGTAGGGGCCGTAGTTGTTGGAGCAGTTAGAGATCGTGGTGCGCAGGCAGTAGGTACGGGTCCAGGCGCGCACGAGCATATCGGAGGACGCCTTGGTAGAGCTGTACGGCGAGCTCGGGTGGTACGGCGTCTCCTCGGTGAACTTGGCCGGGTCGTCGAGCGCCAGGTCGCCGTAGACCTCGTCGGTGGAGACGTGATGGTAGCGGACGCCGTACTTGCGGACAGCCTCCAGCAGGCGGAAGGTGCCCTCGATGTTGGTGCGCAGGAACGGCTCCGGGTCGGCGATGGAGTTGTCGTTGTGGCTCTCGGCGGCGTAGTGCACGATGGCGTCGTGGCCGGGGACGAGCCTGTCCAGCAGCTCCGCGTCGCAGATGTCGCCCACGACGAGCTCCACGCGGTCGGAGGGCAGCCCGGCGATGTTCTCGGGGTTGCCGGCGTAGGTCAGCTTGTCCAGGACGGTGACGTGGACGCCCGGGTGGTTGTTGACCACGTAGTGCACGAAGTTGCTGCCGATGAAGCCGCAGCCTCCAGTAACGATGATGTTCTTAATCATGGAATCTGCATTATTCAACACATATCACTTTGAACCAGCCCACATCAAACGATAACTCGAAATCATTTAATAATTAATCAACGATTTTCCAGCACATTCGCAATATATTCGCTCGCATGACCATCACCGTAGGGGTTAGACGCATTGCTCATTGCCGCATATTCAGTTTCATCAGAAAGCAGGCGACTAAACTCGCGATAAATGACATCTTCCTTTGTTCCAACAAGTTTTAAAGTTCCGGCCTCTATGCCCTCAGGACGCTCAGTGGTGTCTCGCAAGACAAGAACGGGCTTGCCAAGACCAGGCGCTTCTTCCTGAATACCGCCAGAATCGGTAAGGATAAGATAACTTGCCGCCATGAAGTTATGAAAATCAAGCACTTCAAGCGGATCAATAATATGGAGTCTTTCAAAACCATCGAGCTCTTCGTGTGCGGCCTTACGCACAAGAGGATTCATATGAATCGGATAGATTGCCTTAGTATCTGGATGCTCTTCCATCACACGACGTATTGCACGAAACATCCTATGCATGGGTTCGCCCAGATTCTCACGACGGTGTGCGGTAATTAGTATCAGACGAGATCCATTCGCCCAATCTAGTTCGGGATGGGAATATGTACCGCAGACAGTCGTTCTCAGGGCATCAATACCAGTATTACCTGTGACCCAAATCTTTTGCGTCGACTTCCCTTCATCAATCAGATTCTTCTTACTCTTCTCCGTAGGCGCAAAGTAATATTCACTTATGATGTCAACTGCCTGTCGATTAAACTCCTCAGGCCAAGGACTATAGATATCATGCGTACGAAGACCAGCTTCTACATGTCCGATAGGAATCTGCAAGTAGAAACAAGCAAGCGCGGCAGCAAAACTAGTAGAAGTATCTCCGTGAACAAGCACGACATCAGGTTTTTCGTTCTCAAGAATAGCCTTAAGTCTCAATAAGACATCACTTGTCACATCAAAGAGAGTCTGTCCCGGTCTCATAATAGCAAGGTCATAATCAGGCTTGACATTGAAAACGCGCAGGACCTGATCAAGCATCTCACGATGCTGCCCCGTAACAACGACAGTAGTGTCAAATTTGTCGAAACGACGCTTAAGCTCATTGACAAGTGGGCACATCTTGATTGCCTCGGGACGCGTTCCAAAAACTAACAGAACCCTTTTCTTACGTATCATTTATTTCCCCTGTCTAACTCGATCAATAGCGATGGCACCCAAATCAAACTGTAACAGTGTCCCAATCCAACGAATCGTTATGACCGTCTTGATCGGATTCGCGGTAACTGAATTCACGAAATAATCCTTAGCGCTTAGAAAAACTAAATATTACGTATAATTGGGCCCACAAATCTTCTAGCGAACTCTCTTTCATAAGCATCAAAGCAAAAAATAATAGAAACCACCATATATAGAAGTGAATAGATCAAACCTCCAGTAACCAGCGCCGACCAACCATGCCAATCAAAATAAGTCCAGATCGCATTAAACCCAAAAGAGGTAATTAAAAGAGGGACTAAAATCGATAGAATATTCTTCCAAAACTGAAGAATATCCATATCTAACTTTCTTGCATAATACCAGTTCATAATAAGGCCATTTCCTATGGCAATTGAAACAGCTGTTGATATGGCTGAACCTGTTACTCCGAACAACCTGCATAGAAATATAGAAATAAATACGTTAATTACAGCAATTGCCGCATTCATGTAGCCTCGAAATTGGTATACATCCTTGACCTGCATAATAATAAGACCCAGATTTTGAATGATATCAACTGTAAATGGCACCATAACTATCATGGCAACCCAATAAGCATCAGCGAACTCGTGCCCCGCCCAGAGGGTAATAAAATCCTGACCAAAAATCGCAAAACCGCTGAGAACAAGAAATGCAACATAAAAGGAAATTCTTCCAACTTTGATGAAAAGCCGAGAAAGATCAGCAACTGAATCAACCGAATGAAGGACAATATCAGTAACCTTTGGAAGAAATACAGTAGATATAGATGTTCCTAAAACCATGTAAACAGAGTAAATTTGTGCACCTATCGCAAATACAGCAATTAAGTCGGCACCATAAAAATATCCTAGAATTAGTTGGCCTGATTTCCAGAAAACTTGATCGGAAAAGGCTACCAATATTACCGCCGAAGAAAACAGCAGCATCTCCTTAGCGAGCTTCCAATCCATTCCGTGGAAAGTAGCTTTTGCTTTAAGAATGCTGGAAACAAACAATCGCTGGATTAATGCACAGAGTAGATTTGCAAGAAAGGTCATGCAAGTAACCAGCAGTGCAGAAGGCCAGAAATGCATAAACACAACTACTAGCAAAGGCTGAAGAATGGCTGTAATCAATTGGGACAGGCGCAGAAAAACGAATTTCTCATGAGCGGTGATAACGGCGATGCTAATGATGTTATTCATAACAACAACCATATCTGCGGCCAGAACAACAAACATTAATGACATTTCGAAGAGCTGAGCCGTGCTGAACGAATTTGAGTATGAATAGACGACTATTATCCCCACAAATAGAATTACGGCAACCGCAACGAACGAGATGACCCAGAACAGCCTTTTTGCTATTGCAAGAGTATTTTCCATCAATTCAGAATCGTCCTGAAGATATGCCTTGCTATAAAACTTAGTCACGCTCGAAGCAAGAACAGTATTGATTACCGTAAGGTAAGCCATAATAGAGCCAACGAATTGATAGAGACCGTATTCGGCCTGGCCGATACCCTTTAATAAGATGGGAACATATAGCAACTGAACAAGAATCTGAACAATTGAATAGGCATAAGATATAATTACGCCTGCTTTTCTACTGGATTCAATCTTCACACGGGAACCTTTCAAACTCACATTCGAGAAACGTAGATCTTAATTAAGATAGAGGCATAGAAATGAAACAGCTTTGCATTTTTACACCTACATATAATAGAGAACATACCTTAAAGCGGTTATACGAAAGCCTGAAAAAACAAACTGACTCTCGTTTTTATTGGCTTGTAGTCGATGATGGCTCGACGGACGGGACACAGAGCTTATTTGATTCATTTGCAAAGGAATCAGCTATCGAAATCGAATATATAAAGGTAGCGAATGGCGGAAAACAACGAGCCTGCAATTTAGCTGCAGAAAAATGCACTTCAGAACTGTTCATGTGTGTTGATTCCGACGATTATCTCACACCTGATGCGGTCCACTTCATATTAACGACGTGGCAAAACGCAGGAGATGCTATTGGTATTGCTACACCCCAGTTCGCTCGAAACAACCAATTTCCCAGCAAGACCGAAGCAAAACTATCATCGCTCTACAAACAATATGGCTATAAAGGAGAGACCTGCATTGCTACATTAACGAGCGTTGTAAGGTCACATCCTTTTTACATAGCCGAAGGAGAAAACTTCATTCCTGAGGTTTATCAATTTGATCAAATTGACCGTAAATATAGCCATCTGCTATGCAATAGGGAAATATGTAAAGGTGAATACATGCCCGATGGTTATTCGGCCAACTACAAACGCATATTATTAAAAAATCCGCGAAGTTACGCCGAATATAAAAAGCAGTGCATAGAGTTCAGTGACACACTCATGCAGAGATTCAAGGAGACTGTTCTTTATCTAATGTGGTCAAAGATTGCCGGTGACAGCATCCTTTTTGCATTTAAAAAAGCAAAGTCTGTTGGCGCCATTTCTCCGGCAATACCATTTGCCGCAGTATTAGAACCATTGTTTAAGAAATACATGAATAGAGCCTAATCATTGATTAGGCTCTATTCTAAGACCATTCAAATTAATTCCGGTTTGTAAAAAAGGCTTTCAATGCTGAAGTCAAAGGTCCGAAGTCATTTGTTTTAAATCCATACTGGAGCCGTACAATTAATCCGGCCAGCATTGGGTTGACCCAAGAATGACGGGCGAGGAAACGACGCCTTTCTTTCAGCAAACCCCGCTCAACCTCATCGATCCAAGACCCGTTAAAATGATGTATGGTAACAGAATTTTCAGTAAGATGAATATCGCCAGATTCATGACTCTTGGGACAAAACCAATCGCTTGGGTACAGTGTGAATCCATCAACTGTCTGCATTGTATTATCAAGCTTTAGTCCGAGGGCCTTACAGGCTTTTGTAATCACTACAACATTTGTCGTTAGGTCGTACGATCCATCGCTTTTAATAAAAGAACGCATATCGTAATCATTCAAAAGCTTTCGGAATAACGGGAATCCTTTTTCACAAGCCATAATTCCAGTTGGCACAGAAGCGTCCGATTCGAAACCTGAAAAAGCGCGGTTGGTCAAAAAAGGATCGAGAGACTTAAGGACCTCAACGTCGGTATCCATATAGATACCGCCCTCATTAACGAGAATCCATAAACGCGCGTAGTCACTTACAAACGCCCATTTCTTAGCTTCATATGCCTGTTTAACATAATTGTTAGAAGATAAATCGAAATTTGATTCGTCCCATCGCTTTATCTCATAATCTGGGCAAAATTTCTTCCAAGACTCAATACACTCGATTGCCTCTTCGGGCAAATCTTTATTCCCAAACCAAATGTAGTGAATAACTTTTGGGATATGGTTCTCGTTCAACTGAAACTCCAAACTCAATCGACTATTTAATCAAAACAACGCTCTGGTTGTATTCGCTTTTATTTGCATTGTTAAAGCAGGGACCAATTAAATTACCCGGAAGAATCTGGTGCCACATCTTATTCTCATAAGGAGTATCGCCCCAGAAAAAGCCTATATGACAATCGATTGCCCCATTCGTCTTAAAGAAAATAATATCGCCTTTCTGCGCATAGCCGCTATTCAGCATGTCTCGAACAGTTCTAAACTCATACATTTTGCAACCAGAGTCACAAGCATAACCATACCAACGCCAGGCATTAATATAGCCTCCCCCACCAGGCCCGCCGGCCCATGGCGAATGTGCGTTATTCCTGCCTATCGCTGCAACATCCCCGCCAACAGCAGCATAAGCATGAGCAACAAATCCGGTGCAGTTCATACCCGTATAGCCATCCCATCTTGGACTTCCGTTGGGGTAAAGACATGTGTCATATGAGAAGCCGCCGGAATAACGCGTGCCCAGATAATAAGAATCATACTGATGCGAAGTAAGCCATGTAAGCAGGCTGATTCTACTAACCCCAAGAACGGTCGAACTTCCGATTGGATTGTAATAAACCTGCGTAGACTTGGAATGAACCGATCCGTCAGGATAGGTCACATCACAGTACAAAACATAATAGCCCGAACTCAAGCCCAAATCGGAAGGGTTAAAGTAGGCATCATTAGTAGTTGATTTCGCCCTCAGGACGCCCCATTGACTCCAATCCGGTTTCGCCCAGACAAATTTAAATTCAAATTGACCGGATTTCTCCGCATCAAGAGTCCCCATATCCGCACGAACGCCCCATGAGTAATCTCCATCAGTAGATATAGCTGTAATTCTCGAATAGTCCCAAACACCGATATGAATCCTGCGAGTAGTAACCTTACCGTCAGAGCCGCTCACATCACAATAAATATCATACTCACCTGGTTTATCAGGAGTCCAAGATAGGGAAGCATCGGAACCATTCTGAGCAATGCCCCAATTTGACCAGTTGTTCCTGCTCCAAACATACCTATAGTTCAGAAAACGAGTATCCCCCAAGCACTCAGTTGTAACGGACACTTTATCACCAGGCTTAACAAAAGCGTTGGAAGCGGATATGCCTTTATAAGACCAGTCTTCTGGGACAAAATAGCAGTCTTTTTTACACGTAAGCGTTTGTCCAGTTAAAGTATCAATTACATCTATATAGAATGAAATCTCCCCGGTTTTTGTAACAACCCAATCTAGTGAAGAGAGACCTTCCCCTGAATCTATAACGCCCCATTCATTCCAATTGTTTCTCATCCAAACGTACTTATATTTAACGCCTTTATTATTACGAACAATCAGATTGGGAGTAATAGCAACTGTATCCCCAGCGGAAACTGATCCATCAGAGGGCTCCACGGAAATCGATGTGAAATTAGACAAGTTATTGTCCACATGCACGGGGAACTTGCGCGTGGTGACGCGGCCGGCCGAATCGATGGCGTCCACCCAGATGTTGACGTCTCCGGTCACCTCGGGGGTCCAGGGGCAAGACGCGGAGGGCTCGCCCTGGCGGATTGACCCCCAGCGAGACCAGCCGCCCTGCTCCCAGACGAACTTGTACCTGACCGAGCCCGCATTGCCGGAGACGGACAGGCCCAGCTCGCACTCGTCGCCGAGCAGGGGCGACCCGCCGTCGGCAGCCTTCGCGGAGAGGCCGTCGAGGGAGAAGTCCTCGGTTATGCTGACGGGAAGCACGGATGTCGCGGAGAGGCCGCCGACGGAGACGTCGACGTAGACCCTGTACGAACCGGACGACGCGGGCTCCCAAGCGCAAGATGTCGCCTCGGACGGCCTCTGCGCAACCCCCCACTCGGCCCAGGAGTCCTTCTGCCAGACGAACTTGAGCTTCGCGCCGGGTGCGGCCGCCGCATGAATGGGAACCTTCATACCGGGGGACCACTCCAAGTCGGGCCCTCCGTCAACCGAGAGACGGCAAGCGTCCACATGCACGGGGAACTTGCGCGTGGTGACGCGGCCGGCCGAATCGATGGCGTCCACCCAGATGTTGACGTCTCCGGTCACCTCGGGGGTCCAGGGGCAAGACGCGGAGGGCTCGCCCTGGCGGATTGACCCCCAGCGAGACCAGCCGCCCTGCTCCCAGACGAACTTGTACCTGACCGAGCCCGCATTGCCGGAGACGGACAGGCCCAGCTCGCACTCGTCGCCGAGCAGGGGCGACCCGCCGTCGGCAGCCTTCGCGGAGAGGCCGTCGAGGGAGAAGTCCTCCACCAGGCCAGACATATTATTGACAGAATCGACGAAAAGAGATGAAGTGCCTTGATCTGTCGCAAAGGAATGCGAAGCGGCCATAGGCAAAATCAAAAAAGCAACAAATATTGCAAGGATGAGCTTACGGCAAACTGTCTTCATCGGAATCAGGCATCCTAACAAACGAATCTGTATAACTGAAATCTAAAGACGACTAGCTCTGAAGGGAAAATCGCATCGTTAGATCATTCTGTTAATAATCGCTACGATCCTTTGGCCGTAACCATCCCCAGGGACAGCCCATAAACCATTGAGGTCCTCTAGACACGGAGCGATGCCCAGATATCCCCTGTCAACAAGTATTTGATAACGAGGGTCAACACAAACATTGTTCAAGGGCATGCGGACCGCATAGCCTTTTAAATGCTGAGATTGGGCAAGCAACCCCTGATATACGTTGTCAAATCTTGCTCCACCAACCTGAGGACCGGTAGCGCCTAGGCCCGCGAAGTTGCACTGGTCTGCAGATACCGAACCTCCAAATTGAAGCCATCCAGTCTCCAGCATCGCTTGGGCAAATACAACCTCAGGTCTTACGCCTTCAGAGGAGGCGGCCAAAATAACCTGATTACAAAACTCAGTAATGCTAGGAGCACCCCTTTGCGAATAAACCTCAGAGGGATAAGTATGTCCGGTAGAAACAAACAAACGAGCCATGGATTCAGCAGATATCGTAGACGTACCCATAATTGGCGTACCATCGACCGTCACCTTGCGGGTGAGGTGCTTGGCCTGCTCGCCGTCGATCACGTCGAGGTAGAGGGTGTACTCTCCGGGCTCGGAGGGGGTCCACTCGCAGGAGGCGGAGGAGCTGGAGCCGCCGCCGACGGTGCCCCACTTGGCCCATCCGCCCTTCTCCCAGACGAACTTGTACTTGAGGCCGTCGGTGTCGCCGGAGACCCTGGCCTTGAGCCCGAGCGGCTTGCCGCAGCGCGCCTCGCCGGAGACGTCGAGGCCCTCGACGCTGAAGCGGTCCTCGACCGTCACCTTGCGGGTGAGGTGCTTGGCCTGCTCGCCGTCGATCACGTCGAGGTAGAGGGTGTACTCTCCGGGCTCGGAGGGGGTCCACTCGCAGGAGGCGGAGGAGCTGGAGCCGCCGCCGACGGTGCCCCACTTGGCCCATCCGCCCTTCTCCCAGACGAACTTGTACTTGAGGCCGTCGGTGTCGCCGGAGACCCTGGCCTTGAGCCCGAGCGGCTTGCCGCAGCGCGCCTCGCCGGAGACGTCGAGGCCCTCGACGGACCAATTGACTACTTTGTACTTTGAAGTGCTCGAGATGTAACCATTAGAATCGACAACATCGGCGTAGACCTCATATTCGCCAGCTGACGGCAAAGTCCAACTAATCGTCGGGCTCGTCAAATCTTGGCCAATTACACCCCAATTTGAAGCATTCCAATCAGCACCCACTTTATGCCAAACAAATTTGTACTTAAGGCCATCGGTTTTGCCGGTAACATTCACGCCGACCTTAATCGAAGATCCCGCACGCCCCAATTCTTCCGAGAACGTAATTCCATCGATGGAATAAGGGTGCGGGAACTGAGAAATAATGGCGGCAGCATCAGCCTCGCCAAGACGACGACAGCCGTCATCGGAAAAGTAATTAGCGACATCGCCGGAATTCGAAATAAAGCCATGCTCAATTAAGATGCCGGGAATCCCCTGCTCGCGGGCGCATCGGATTACCGCAAACTCATCTCCCACTTGCATCTGGAAAACGCCGCGGTACGTAAGACCCATAGCAGCAAGGTTATTCATAACCTTATTGGCAAGCTCAACAGAAACCTGCGTATAGTCTGATCCATTTGCGGTGGGAGCGTAAACCTCAGCACCATGAGCAGCAGAGGAGCCGGAATTAATATGGAAGCTCACGAAAGCCTGCGCGCCCTGATTGATGCAACGCTGAACGCGATAAAGAAAATCATTGCCGGAATAATTACCGTATTGCTCGCGAGCAAGAACGACCTTAAAACCGTATGCCTCGAGCTTATGCTTGCATGCCGTCACAATCTTCCAGGTAAGATCGGCCTCGCTTTTGCCATTACCCTGTGCGCCGGGATCAGACCCACCGTGACCAGCATCGAGAGCGATTACACTAACGTTGCGTGCAGAACGAGCTGCATAAGTAGAGACACCATCCGGAGAATCGGCGCACTCCAACGCCTGCTGAATAGACTGGGCCTCAACAGCATTTCCGTCCCCATCTGCATAATAAACAGATGTGCCCTCGGAGTTCATAGAGCTATCTGCGACGGTGAATGAATAATCTCGATCAGAAAGATCGATCTTATGCTCAGTCCCATCTCCCTCTAGATAATACGAAATCGAAGTGAGGAAATAAGTATTAGCTTCGAGTTTTGCGCCAAAGGTAAAGGCGGCAGAATTATCAGCCGTAGCAGACGCGTCGACAGAGCCCTTTACGCCGTTGGCGCTCACATAGCCAAGCGTAGCAGAGGAAAGAACTTCACCGTCATTAGGAGTAGCAAAAGCAATGACTTGATTGGATCCAGAGGGAAGGCTTGGGTAGGCCAGGTAAACGTATTGAAAGTCCGACTCGACCGAATCAAGCTCTTGCTCGGTCTTGACATCGCTTTCAGTTGCGCCTTGGCTCAACGAGTCGATAGCCTCAATATCCCCTTCAACCGGAGATTGGTCGACGGTGGCATCGTTGCCTTCAACATCGTCACCGCGTGCAGCCACTCCGTCATCGCCTGCAGAAGCCACATTCGTCATAGCTTCAGCGGGCTGTGCCTCGTTCAACCCGTAAGCAGCAACTACAGGACTCATCAATGACGAAAATGTCAGAAGAGCAGCCAAAGAAAAAGAAGTTGCAGCACGTAAAACCTTTTTCATATTGAATCCCCAGTCAAAATGAATATCCATGTTGCAACATTATCCATCAATTATCTCTTCTTTTGAACAATTGTCATAGAAAGGAATCGTGTTGAATCAAGATGGCACGAACGGAGAGTCCCGGCTCGTTTGGTCACCTGCTAAATAAGCAACCCTTACCGTTGCCTTCACCCAAACGCAACCAAAACCGTTGCAAACGCAATTAGGTATAATTCTTCCAAATCGCCTAGAGAAAGTGTTTAAATGCTGACTGTAATCGTTCCCACTTACAATGCCGAGCCGTATCTTTCTCAGGCTATAGGCAGCCTATTAAACGAAAAGAATATCGAACTGGAAATCCTCGCCATCAACGACGGATCTACCGACAACTCGCTCGCCATTATGCAAGATTTCGTCGCGCGCGACTCACGCGTTCGGGTGATCGACAAGGCAAACCAGGGCTACGGCGCAACCTGCAACTTGGGCATTCGCGAGGCAAAGGGCGACTGGATTGCCATTCTCGAGCCCGATGATTGGATCGAACCCGGAATGTACTCCGACATGCTCGCCTTTGCCAAGCGCGAATTTGGCAATCCGAACAAGCTCGACATTATTGAGACCCCGTATTGGATCATTCGCAACCCCGATACCCCCCAAGAGGTCAAACTACATTGCGCATATCGCGGTCGCATTAAACCGCCTCGGCAACCGTTCACCATTCACGACGCTCCACACCTGCTGGCCCACCATCCGTCCATTTGGTCGGCAATCTATCGCCGCGACTTCCTGTTGCAAAGCAATATCTGGTTTAAGGAAATCCCCGGTGCGGGCTGGACCGACAATCCATTCCTTGTCGAAACGCTCTGCCAGGCAAAGGCGATCGCTTACTGGCCCAAGCCGTATTACTGCTACCGCGAGGAAACACCCGAAAAGGCGGCCGCCCTGGCAAAGCGTGACCCCCTGATGCCGTTTAATCGCTGGAACGACATGGTCGATATTCTTGAGCGGCTCAACGTCACCGACTCCGCCGTCTGGACACCGCAAATCACACGCGGCTTCACCTATATGGGCATCATGATTGAGCACACCGGAATTGAGGGGCACCCCGAAATCGAGCAGGCCATCCACAAGATGTTCGAACGCATGCCGCAAGAGCTGGTATTTGCCAATCCTCGCGTTACCCCTGCGGCCAAAAAGCTCTATGCCGAGTATATGGGCATCGCCAACCCTAAAATCAGCTACTGCGCATACGCGAAGGACCTCGTGGGCGAGGGCTTGTATAACGTATGGAACAAGGGGCCCAGGCAGACTCTAAAAATGATCACATCGCACTTCGGTTCATACAACGCGCGCTGGAAAATAGTCTGATGGGCAGAAAAGCAAGCAGAAATACCTCCATCGAAGCGCTTCGCTTGGTCGCGGTCGCTGGCATCGCGGTATTCCACACGTTTCAGTGGACCTTCCAGGCCGTCTGCACCGGTCTACCGGAATATGCGCCGCTCGCTCATATGACCCAATCCGCTGTCAAGAGCCACAATGGCCCCGCCGACCGCTTGCA
>ERZ827498.1801-NODE-1801-length-22520-cov-4.113911_pt1 | contig 22520 bp, 15 predicted proteins | sample MGYA00519865_ERZ827498 | MGnify/ENA primary metagenome ERZ827498 (study PRJEB31778, sample SAMEA3449328) | human gut metagenome | biome: human gut; feature: human-associated habitat; material: faeces | place: United Kingdom | collected 2010/2012 ...
GCAGTCGTCCTGATGTAAGAACAGGTGGCAGCCGCTGTACTCCGCCAGGGAGGCGATGAGCTCCGAGCGGAGAATCTGGGGCGCGCAGTAGACGCTGGTGAAGCCCTTGTACTGCTTCATGGCAAAGGCGGTTTTGCCGTCCATGAGGTAGCGGCCCAGGACCTCGGCTTCGGGGTCGTCGATGTAGAAGCACGGGTTCGCGAAGGGCGGCTTCACCTCGCTGCCCAGCCAGACGTTGGAGTGGACGTCCCGGTCGATATAGCCGTAGCGGCGGCAGGGATCGCCGTAGCGGAGGGCGGGGTGGTTCTCCACGATGCGCTCCATGAGCGTCTTGCCCAGTCCGCCGCGCAGGGCGGCGATGCTCTTCACCGTCGGTGGCAACTGACAATGGTCGCCTGCAAACACCACACGCGTGGTGCGGCGCATGGGAATCCAGCAGGCAGCCTCCAGAGCCTGTGCCGCCTCGTCGATGAACAGCGTCCCAAACTTCATGCCGTCCAGCAGCCGGTTGGCTGCTCCCGTGAGCGTGGAGGCTATGACACGCGCCTCGCCAAACAGCTCGGCGTTGATGCGTAGCTCCAGCTCGGTGGCACGGCTCTTCAGACGTTCCATCTTCTGGTGCCAGCTGTCAGAGCGTTTGCGTTGCGACCGCAGCTCGCGCATGGCCTTGCGCAGGCTCCACAGCTGCGGGTAGTCGGGGTGTGCCTCGAAGCGCCGCTCATAGGTGAACGACAGCATCTTGTCGTTGACCCTTGTGGGGTTGCCTATGCGCAAGACCGAGATGCCACGGTCAACGAGCTTCTCGGCAATCCAGTCGACCGCCATGTTGCTCTGGGCACACACCAGCACCTGACTCTCCCTTTGCAGCGTCTCGTGAATGGCCTCCACAAGCGTCGTCGTCTTGCCCGTGCCTGGAGGGCCATGCACCACCATCACGTCTTTCGTCCACAGCACCTCGTTCACCGCCTTCTCCTGTGTGGCGTTGAGCCACGGGAAGCGCATGGGGGCGAAAGCGAAATGTTGGGGTTTCACCGTCGGCGTGTAGAAGAGGTCGCGCAGATAAGCCAGGCGGTTGCCCTTGGCACGCATGGCGCGGTCGAGGGCCTCGAACATCAGGCGGTAGGAGGTCTCGTCAAACGACAGTTGCACACCCAGCGGTGCGTCAGACTGTTGCAGCTCCACCGCCCTCGACATGTCGGGCAGCGTCACCACCATGCGTCCCCCGTCGGCATAGCTCACCGTGGCGGTGAACGACAGATAGCTGATGGTGGCCTGTTTGTTCTTCACGGGTGCCGGGGTGGTGGTGAAGAACATCACGGGGCGTCCAAACTCAAAGTTGTGTTCAATGTCGTCATCCTGTTGCCGCACAATCTCCACACAGGGCTGGTTGAGCGAGTTATAATAGCTTCGTCCCGCCGTCACCGGGTACCACGCATCGCCACGCTTCACCTTGCGTGCCATGCCTGTGGCCTCCGTCTGCCGTCGGAAACTCTCCTTCTCACAGGCATATTCGACCTGCAAGAGGGCTTTTTGCTGCATTAATGCTTGAATAGGCGTATTCATGACTGCAAAAGTACTGATTTTTTTGTATCTTCGCATCATAATTTTGCTTAATAAGCGAAAGAGGGTTGCAAGAAGGAGCCACAGGAGGCATTTCAAGAAGCAGCTATAAGGCATTTCAAGAAGCAGCCACAGGAGGCATTTCAAGAAGCAACAAAAGAAAACGAAAAAGAACAAGAAGAAGATGATAACACTCAAGAACCTCGTTGTGGGCTACCCCGACGGCCGACACACAAGACAGCTCAACCACGCTGCCAACGAAGAGGCGCATGACGGCATGCTCACCTGCCTCATTGGCGCTAACGGCGCAGGTAAGTCGACCTTGCTGCGCACCATCGCGGGCTTCCAGTTGCCCCTCGAAGGCACGGTGGTGCTTGGCGGCGACGATGTGCGGGCGCTTTCGCCCCGTCAGCGTGCAGAGCGCATGGCGGTAGTGCTCACCGACCGGCCCGACGTGATGTGTACCACGGTGTGGGAGATGGTGGCCACTGGGCGTGCTCCCTTCACGGGCTTCTGGGGACGTCTCTCCAGTAAGGACCGCAACATCGTGACCCGCTCGTTGCGTCTTGTCGGCATAGAGTGGATGGCAGACCGAACGGTGGCGAGCCTCAGCGACGGTGAGCGTCAGAAGGTCATGATTGCCAAGGCGTTGGCGCAACAGACGCCTGTCGTCCTCCTCGACGAACCGACGGCTTTCCTCGACTATCCAAGCAGGGTGGAGGTCATGCAGCTCCTCCTTAACATCGCCCACGAAGAGTACAAGACCGTGCTCCTTTCCACCCACGACCTTGACCTCGCCCTCCAAACCGCCGACCGCATCTGGCTTTTTGAGAAAGAGAGAGGGGAAAAGAAGGAGGAAGAGGAAAGAAAAGAGGAAGAGGAAGAGAAGAAGACAAATGGAGACGAGATGTCAAAAATAATAAGCGGCACCCCACAAGAGCTTGTTTCCAATGGTAGCATCTCACGGTTTGCAAAAGGGGCATTAAAATGTTTGTAAAAGGGGCATAAAAAATAGATGTCAATCAAGCCGAAGTCGGTGCGTTTCGGTCGGCGTGTATGCTGATCTCGGTCGGGATATGTGTGTACCTCGGTCGGGGTACATGTGTACCTCGGTCGGGATACGTGTGTACCTCGGTCGGGGTACGTGTGTACCTCGGTCGGAGCGCGATGACCATCAAGCCTCTTTAACGTTATCCTTGCGTGTTTTTAAAGACAATAGAGACAATAGGGACAATTTTTCCCGAAGATGGATGTCGGAACGTTATCTGTTCGGCATGTAGGTATAGACGTTGAGCGATGTTGGCAGACGGTTCGATGGCGTTGCCATAGAGAGGATCACCCAAGATGGGGCAGTTGAGGCCGAGGTGGTGGGCACAGTGCATGCGCAACTGGTGCGTGCGTCCCGTGACGGGCGTGAGGGCGATGAGCTGATGCCCGTCGATAACCTTAAGCAGGTGGAAGCGGGTGACAGCGGGCTTGCCATGCACAAAGTCGACAAGCTGTCGCGGACGGTCATCGAGGTCTGGACGCAACGGCAGCGTTATCGTGCCTGTGTGAGACGAATGCCACACCACATGCTCGCCTGTCAAACCTTCATGAGGCACCCCTTCGAGCAAAGCGAGATAGCTCTTGCTGACGGTGTGGTCAAGAAACTGCTGCTGCAAGGCCTTATGCGCCTCGCGGGTGCGGGCGATGAGGAGCAGTCCGCTGGTGTCCATATCGAGACGGTGAACGATGACAGGCACATCGGCAGCTATGCCGTAATGCTCGCGCACAATGCTTTCTACCGACAGACGGCAACTCTTGCCTGGCACGCTGAGCATGCCCGACGGCTTCGACACCACCGCCATCTGCTCATCCTCATATATAATATGTAGGGACGCGCCACATTTCTTATATATATGACCCTGCGCGTCCAAGAAACCATTATCGTCAAAAGAGGCTTTATCTGCGTGAGCTTCATTTGTATCAATAGAGGCTTTATCATCAAGAGAGCCTTTTTCATCATTCGTTGTTCCCCTACCCTCTTCTCTCAACGGATAAACCTCCTCGGCACCAGGCAACGGGGCATCGAGCCCCTGGAGCATAAACTGAAGGATGGGATAACACTTGCTGCGACAGGGAGGATAAAACTGTAGATGGCGGCGCACCTCGGTGGGAGGAGGGGCACCAAGCCAAAACTCGGCAAGGGAGACGGGGCGCAGCTTGTGAGCGTAAGCAAACTGTAGGAGCTTCGGAGCGCAACAGTCGCCAGCCCCTGCCGGTGGCAGCGTGCCGTTGAAACGGGCGAAGATGTCGATGAGCGTGCGGCGCATGCCCTTGGCGTTGAGCATGACATACTGGTCGAAGAGCCACCGCTGCAAGGCATCGCTACCCTCGCGGCGCTCACGCTTTAGAGCCGCGATCTCACGCTCCAAGACATCGAGAGCCTCTTGATGTTCAGCCACGGAGACCTCACAGCTTTTCATGAGACGGCGGAGCTGCGCCTTGTCGTGCTGACTCTCGCGTATGAGCATGGCCTTCGTGGCATCGTCCATCTGCGGCTGCTCACGACGCATGGTGTCGCGCCGCGCCTTGCGTGCCTTCACCTCCTCGCGCTCCCGGGCTATCACCCTGTCGGTCTGTTGGCGCACTTGCTCAAGACGCTGCCGCGCCTCGAAGAGCTGCGGGCGTTGCAAGAGCTCTGCTATGCGGCGGTTCATGCCGCTGATCTCGCGCTCCTTGGTCTTGAAATGACCATCGGGCTGCTGCGCATCGAAGACGGGCGGCACGAAGAACGGCCAGTCGTTACGTCCACCGAGCAGACCCGAGTGGGCAGCAAGGAACGCAAGGCACCCGCCAGGGGCCTCAACAACGAGCACGCCATACATCTTGCCGCACACCTCGCCCGCTGTCAGCTCCGGGTGCTGCTCCACATAAGCAGCCACGCGGCGGGCGGCAACGAAGGCGAGAGCGCGGGGCGACTGGCCGGTCTGCCCCCCACCCTCTGCTCCTGTCATGTCGTGCAGCCAATTGTTGAAACAGCCTTTTTCGGCTGCCTCTCTGTTTTTACCGTTACTCATCGTTCTTATTGCCTTTTGTTTTGTTATTAAACACCTGAAACCATCAAAAACAAAAACAGGCGCCCCAGCGAGGACGCCCGTAAGTGTGTGTGTGTCTAAGATCTACTTCTTTGTCGACTCCAGCACAGGCAGGATGGCTGTGCCTATGCAAGCGTTAGGCATCTGGATGTTGAGCAGGGCGCACACCGTGGCTGCCATGTCCACAATCTTGGTGGGCTGGTAGGTGTTGCCGTGGCCGATCTTCCATCCCATGAACAGCAAGGGGATGTGTGCGTCGTAGGGGTTCCATGCGCTGTGGGTCGTGCCGATATAATCGTCGCCGAAGCGCCATGTAAACACCTGAGGATGCGTGATGAACATTATCTCGCCTGTGCGGCCGGGGCAGTAGGCGTTCAAGGCACGCTCGCGCAAGAACTCGGGCATGTTGCTTGTTGCTATGTTCTCCATGTCGACAACATACTGTGCCTCGGGATCTTTCTTCAGCTCCTTGATGGCAGCAGCCTTCACGTCGTCCCAAGAGAGCTTGTTGGCCTCAATGAGCTCACGGTCAAGATAAAAGAAGTTGTTAAGCATGTCCTTGATGAGGTTGCCCTGCACGCCAAACTGCTTTGCCAGCTCCTCGTTAGCTGTCTTCATGGCACCCTTGCCGTCCCATCCGCCAGCGGGGATTTTGTGTTTCTTCAGCAGGTTGGGGTTATGGGCACCACCATGGTCGGCGGTCATCACCACCAGATAGTTGCCCTTGCCCACCTGCTCGTCGAGAGCTGTGAGGAAGGCGGCGAGTTCCTTGTCTGAGCGCATGTATACGTCCTGGTTCTCCTTGCCGCGTGTGCCATACTGGTGGCCTACGGCGTCGGTGCTTGAGATGCTCACGCACAACATGTCGGTGACATCGTGCTTGCCCATCTGCTCGTTCTTCAGAATGGCCTTGGCGAGGTTGAACGTGGCGGTCACGCCGTCGCTGCTGACCATGAGTTCCTTACCCGGCACAGCGTTCTCCTTATTGAATTTCTGCATCCAGTCGGGCAACTTTTCCATATAATAGGTGCTGGTGACGAAGCATCCCGAAGGTTTGTCGTACCAGTAGGCAGCGTCGGCAGCATGTCCTGCGGGCAGAATGGCGGCACGGTCTTTCAGCGCCACGCCCACAACCTTAGCTTTCTGGTCGGTAGCCATCTTCAGCTGGTCGCCGATGGTTGTCGAGAGGAGATGAACGGGGGAAGCCTCACCGGTTTTACCCTTTGCTCCAACCGTCTTCACGCTGTGGTCCTCGCAGCTTGACACCTGCTTGCCGTTGACATAAAAGTTGTTGCCGGCGATGCCGTGGAAGGCGGGCACCGAGCCTGTATAATTGCTCGTGTGGCCAATGGCTGTGACGGTGGGCAGATAGTTGATCATCTGGTTGTCGCAACTGAAGCCCTCGTTCATGAGACGCTTGAAGCCGCCCTCGCCAAACTGGTCGTAATAATAGGTGAGATAGTCCCAGCGCATCTGGTCAAAGATTATGCCCACCACAAGTTTCGGTCTCTGGATCTGTGCGTTGGCTATCATGGCCATGCAGCAGAGAATTAGTGTAATAAAATGCTTTTTCATATTGTCTGTTAAGATTGTTCCTTTTGCAAAGCTAATGCAAATCGAGAGCTAAAGGTCAAGCTTGCTTGAACCCTTAGCCGAGATGCAGCTTAGGTTATGCAAAGCTAATGCAAATCGAGAGCTAAAGGTCAAGCTTGCTTGAACCTTTAGCCGAGATGCAGCTTAGATTATGCAAAGGTAACAATAAAAATCGTAACATCCGTTTCGCGTGGCCCGATTTTTTGGTTTAAAACCCGCCGCCGTCCATTTTTCCCGATGTTTGCCCACACAGCAGGCAAATGGCGTGGCGAAGATTAAAAAGTTGGTGCTTTTGTTTGTTGTGTCACTAAAAAACCGTAACTTTGGGCAAAACAAATGTGGGGTGCTGGCAATCTCCCGCGCCTATATAAACATAATATATAGACATTGACGCTATGGAAAAGGAAAACAAAATTACACAGGAAAATTTCGAATCCACATATCAGGACGAAATAGAGGTGGCACGCATAGACAAGTTTGTGTGCGACGAGATGGCACGCCAGATTCACCGTTACATCAAGGCGATGAAAGGCAGCAAGCAGATCATGCTCAAGTTTGAGGAGAGCATGGCCGGGATGACGGTTGAACAGAAAGAGGAGGTGATAGCCAAATATATTGACCTTAACCGCAAGGCCATCAGCGGTCTCGACTTCAAGATCGTGCTCGCACGCTCCATGGCCAACTATTGCGACACGTTCGCCTATCTTGTGCATCTGGTCAACGACAAGCGCAAGATGGTGTTCTATCTGAACAGGATAAAAGACAAGTATCTACAGTTTCACAAGGTCTTTGAGCAAGACGGCCATTTCGGCATGAAAGACTATAAGGGCAACATCTTGCTCCACCCCGTCTACGATTTCCTGCGCACCTGCTATGTGTATGTCGATGACCTCAAGTCGCTCCCCGTCATAGCACAGAAGGACGGCAAGATGGGTCTGGTCATGCCCGACGGCAACGACACCGTGGTCGCTCCCTTCGAGTATGACGACATTTCGCTGCGCGACGAATATCCCTATTTCGAGGCTGTTAAAGAAGGCGTGGAAGGCGTCATCAACAGCGACGGAAGGTTTCAGGGAACGGTTTAAATGATTTCCCCCAGATCCCGCTCAATAGGTATCCCGCAGTTTTTGTCTTCGTTGTCGCGGTTCTTGTCGATGAGGTTATACACCGAGTCCATGGCTTTCTGGGTCGACTGCGCAAGCGTCAGGCCCTCAAGCATGTGACCAATGAGCACGGCAGAGAAGATATCGCCTGTGCCTGGGAAATGGACAGGTATCTCGTTGAACGGCAGCTCAAAATAGGTGCTGTTCATGTGGCTATAGCCCACCACCGAGGGACGGCCCTCAACATGGATGCTTGTTATCACCACCGACTTGGCTCCTATCTCTCTCACACCATCGATCAGCGCCTTTGCCTCGTCGCGCGACACACCCTCGGCATGATAAGGCTGGTCGGTGAGCAGACACGCCTCAGTGTGGTTGGGATAGGTCACATCGGCCACGCTCACCATCTCGCGCATGGCCTTTACAGCTGCCTTGCCCACGCCGTTGTAGAGCTGGCCCTCGTCGCCCATCACAGGATCCACAAACACCAGAGCACCCTTCTTGGCTTGCTCGCGGCAGAACTGTGACACCACCTCGGCCTGACGCTCCGACGGCATGTAGCCTGTTGCCACGGCATCAAACTTGAAGCCGAGTTTCTTCCAGGTCTTCAGGGTGCCAACGATGTAGTCGGTGGTCTCCAACTGCTCAAAACGACCATACTCGAACGTATTGGAAATGAGCATGGTGGGAATGTTATAGGTAGGATGTCCCATATAAGAGAGAATGGGCATCATGACCGCTGTGGCCACCTTGCCATATCCCGGCATGTCGCACACGAGCAGAACGTTTTTCTTGTTTTCTGTCATCACAATCTTTTTGCTTTTTATTTGCAAACTTACTCAAAAAATGTCGTATTTTTTCTTTTTATTGTGAAAAAATGACAATTGGGGGTTCAAATTTGTGCTTTGTCAATAAAAATAATTACCTTTGCACGTCTGACACGCATGATGCGCGCGACATAGAAACTCACTCATTCACACTAAAATATAAGCGACACAATTCAACACAATGAAAGATATTTGCTGCATTGGACACATCACCAAAGACAAGATTGTCACACCACGTCAGACCGTCTACATGGCGGGCGGCACCTCATTCTATTTTGCTTACGCCTTCAGTCACCTCCCCAACAAGGTGTCTTTTGAGTTGGCCACTAAGCTCGGAGCCGATGAGATGCATGTGGTTGAAAAGATGCGCAATGCAGGCATTGACGTGCGCACATGGCTCAGCCGCAAGTCGGTGTTCTTCGAGAACATCTATGGCGAGGACCAGAACGACCGCACGCAGAAGGTCAGAGCAAAGGCCGACCCGTTCACCGTGGAAGAGGTGCAACAGCTCGACGCAAAGATCTATCATCTTGGCTCGCTCCTTGCCGACGACTTCTCACCCGAGGTGGTGAAATGTCTCGCACAGAAGGGACGCATATCTATCGACGCACAGGGCTACCTACGCGAGGTGCGCGGAGAGGATGTCTTCCCCATCGACTGGGCAGACAAACGCGACATCCTGGCTTACACCGACATCCTGAAGGTCAACGAGCACGAGATGGAGGTCATCACAGGCTGTCCGGAGCCTCACGACGCTGCCCGCCAGCTCGCCATCTGGGGCGTGAAAGAGGCTGTGGTGACGCTGGGAAGCTATGGCTCGCTCATTCTTGTCGACGGCCATTTCTACGAGATTCCGGCCTACGCACCACACGAGATTGTAGATGCTACAGGCTGCGGCGACACCTACTCGGCCGGCTACCTCTACTGCCGCTCACAGGGCGAGAGCATAACAGAGGCGGGCAAGTTTGCTGCCGCCATGTGTACGCTGAAGCTCGAACATAGCGGACCGTTCGACAGAAACATTGACGAGGTGGAGAAGGTTATGAGGTGATTTTTGATTGTTGATTTTTGATTTTTGAATTTTGAATTGTTGCGGCTTTGCCGCAATTTTGAATTTTTGAATTTTGAATTTTTACAAGGCACAGGGCTTTTTGAGCATTTTTTGGGGGGCTTTGAGCATTGAGCAAATCGAGCATTTGAGCAATTCGAGCATTGAGCAATTTGAGCAAGTGTCTTCATACACTAACGCTGCTTGTTGCCTTCGTGGCCACAGCGCTACAGGCACAGGCACAGGCAAAGACAGCCTATGGCATGTTATGCTATGACGAGAAACAGGTGCGCATACCCAACTCGTTCGTGAGTTTTCCCTTTGCAAGACATCTCTATTGGTGGAGCCATTGTCAGGGCTACCAACTTTGCAGATAAGGTATCGTTGTTATCAGAGAACGGTGCCAAGACGGTGCTGGTTCCGATGGATAATCTGCAAGAGATGGCCACCCTTCCTGCCACTATTTTGGGCAAGACGGATGTGCCTTTCTATGGCAATGGCCAGATGATTATTCAGAAAATTATATAGCCCGTCTTCACTTACCTCTCTCAATCGAACAACCCTGGGGTCGCCACATCGCTGTCATACATGTTGCGGCCCAGATGCTTGTAGGCAAGCGGGGTGACGACACGTCCGCGTGGCGTGCGCTTTATGAAGCCCTCCATGATGAGGTAAGGCTCATACACCTCCTCCACGGTGCCTGCATCCTCGCCGATGGCGGTGGCGATGGTAGACACGCCCACAGGACCGCCTCGAAACTTGTCGATGATGGTAAGCAAGATCTTGTTGTCGATCTCGTCGAGACCATACTGGTCGATGTTGAGCGAACTGAGCGCTATGTTGGCTATCTCGGTGTTTATGCGTCCGCTGCCCTTGACCTGGGCAAAGTCGCGCACGCGACGCAGCAGAGCGTTGGCGATACGAGGCGTGCCGCGTGAACGGCGCGAGATCTCCAGTGCCGCATCGTCGTCAATGGGCACGTTCAGGATCGCTGCCGAGCGTTTGATGATGCGCGTGAGCGTGGCAGGGTCATAATATTCGAGGTGCAGGTTTATGCCGAAACGAGCACGCAAGGGAGCCGTGAGCAGTCCGCTGCGCGTGGTTGCTCCCACAAGCGTGAACGGGTTAAGGTCGATCTGTATTGACCGTGCCGACGGACCCTTGTCGATCATGATGTCTATGCGGTAGTCTTCCATCGCCGAGTAGAGATACTCCTCCACCACAGGCGACAGGCGGTGAATCTCGTCAATGAAGAGCACGTCGCGCGGTTCCAGCGAGGTCAGAATGCCCGCCAGGTCGCCGGGCTTGTCGAGCACCGGTCCGCTCGTTATCTTGAAGCCCACGCCCAGCTCGTTTGCAATGATGTTGCTGAGCGTTGTCTTGCCCAGACCCGGAGGTCCATGCAAGAGCGTGTGGTCGAGCGGCTCTCCACGATATTTTGCTGCCTCCACAAACACCTCCAGGTTTTCCACCACCTTCGGCTGTCCGCTGAAGTCGCCAAAGCGCAATGGTCGCAGAGCGTTCTCAAAGTCTTTCTCCTTTGAGGTCGTGCCCTCTTGTCTTATATCGAAATCGTCTGTCATCACGTTTGTTTTGTTTTGTTTATGCAAACTTACTCATTTTTTTCCGAATAAACGTTCTTCCAAGCAAATGTTCTTTTATCATTAACCGTTTTTTTTACCATTCAAAGCGCCCCAAACGTCACCATAACGATGCCGTTAGCCTCATGTTTTTCATCGTTTCAATGCTAAAATTAGTCAAAAAGAAAATTATCAGCAAAATTTTTTGACAAAATGTTGGCTGTGTCATTTATAATCGCTAATTTTGCTAACAATTTGTAACCGTAAATAGAAAAAACTTAAACTATTGATTAATGGACAAAATTGATAATTTGGACAAGAAGATTCTCAGCATCCTCTCCAAAAACGCGCGTATACCTTTTAAAGATGTAGCCGCCGAGTGTGGAGTGTCGCGTGCTGCCATACACCAGCGTGTGCAGCGTCTTATGGAAGACGGCATCATCACAGGCAGCGGATTTGATGTAAACCCAAAGAGCTTAGGCTATTCGACCTGCACCTATGTGGGTCTTAACCTTGAGCGCGGCAGCATGTACAAGGATGTCGTTAAGCGTCTGCTCACCATTCCCGAGATTGTGGAATGTCATTTCACCACTGGCCCTTACACCATGCTCGTGAAGCTCTATGCCCAGGACAACGAACAGCTCATGGACCTGCTCAACAACAAGATGCAGGGCATACCCGGCGTGGTTTCTACCGAGACACTCATCTCGCTTGAGCAGAGCATAAAGAGAGAGATTCCTGTTCACACAGAAGAATAAGACAATAAAATCAACGAGCCATGGCTCAAGGTTTTAAGGTTCTAAACCAAAGACAACGGTTTGAGGCTCAAGACAGGAGCCGCATGACATAATCCCCTTACCTGTAGGAACGTTGCACTTTTATATATGTAACAGCTTTTCGTCTGAAAGCGTTGTAAGAAGCTTTTCTTCAAGAGGGAAGCGTTGTTAAACAGCTTTAAAGAAAGGAAAGGCTGTTTGAAGCTTGTCTTCAGAAGAAAGCCATATATATTTGTGCAACGCGGCACGGGACGGGGATTTTTGTTTTATAACGTGTAACAAACAACTGGTTTTGCGATGTGTAAATTCAATCTTAAGAATCGACTTAAAGAGATATACAGCAAGTTTCCCGAAGCAGAGAAAGCTCCCGTCATTGGCATAACGACCAACCACGAGGGCATGGACGCCACGCTGCGAGAGAAATATTATGAACAGGTGGTGAAGGCTGGCGGCGTGCCTATGCTCATTCCGCCCGTCAACGACGTTAACGTCATTATAAACACGCTCAACGCCATCGACGGACTCATCCTTAGCGGCGGGGCCGACATCAACCCCTTGTGGCAGAACGAGCAGCCATCGCCACAGCTGCACAACATCAACAGCTATCGCGACGAGGCAGAGCTGCTCATCACACGTCTCGCCTATAACCGCTGCGTGCCTATCTTCGGCATCTGCCGCGGCATGCAGACGCTGGTCACAGCCCTTGGCGGACATGTGTGCCAGGACATCAACTCGCTCGAAGGGGTGCTGAAACACTCGCAAGACGCTGACCGCTCGGAGCCCACACACAAGGTGGAGCTGGAGATGGGCAGCATGATAGAGACCTACATGGAAGACTGTTCGCTCTACGTCAACTCGTTCCACCACCAAGCCATCGACAACCCCGGACCGCACCTGCAGGTGTCGGCGGTGGCACCCGACGGCATCATTGAGGCCGTGGAGAGCATGAAGGAGCAGAAGCCGGTCTTTGCCGTGCAGTGGCATCCCGAATGGATGGGCGACGACGGTCTGCCCCTCTTCCGCTGGCTCGTGGCTGAAGCACAGCTGCACGCCAAGGCGAAGGAGATGCACCGCGACATCATAACACTCGACTCTCATTGCGACACGCCGATGTTCTTCCCGCAAGGTGTCGACTTCGGAACGCGCGACGAGCGCATTCTCGTTGACCTGCACAAGATGCACGAGGGACGGCAGACGGCTGTTACGATGGTCTCGTATCTTGAACAGCCCAAGGACGGCAAGACGTTCAAGGAGATTGCGCCCTTCCCCGTGGAGGGCCCGAAAGAGTATGCCGACCTCATTTTCGACAAGATTCAAGACATTGTCGATGCCCACTCCGACGATCTGGCACTGGCACGCACACCCGACGAGTTGCTCGACAACAAGAAGGCGGGCAAGCACACCATAATGCTGGGCATAGAGAACGGACAGGCCTTTGACCACTCGCTCGACAACATTGACCATTTTGCCAAGCGAGGCATCGTCTACACCACCCTGTGCCACAACGGCGACAACGACATCTGCGACTCGGCACGCGGCACACAGACATGGGGCGGCGTGAGCCCCTTCGGCCGTGAGGTTATTGCACGCATGAACAAGCTCGGCATCATGGTAGACCTCAGTCATGCCGCCGAGAGCTCGTTCTACGATGCGCTGGAACTGAGCACCAAGCCTATAGTGTGTTCCCACTCCAGCTGCCGCGCCCTCTGCGACCATCCGCGCAACCTCACCGACGACCAGATGAGATGTCTCGCACAGAAAGGTGGCGTCATGCAGGTAACAGCCTATCATGGCTTCCTCTCAGAAACAAGCGAGGCGACGATTCAAGATTTCATGGAGCACCTGCGCCATGCCGTAGAGGTGATGGGCATAGACCATGTGGGTCTGGGCACCGACTTCGATGGCGACGGCGGCATACCTGGCCTTGCCGACAGCAGCGACATGCTCAATTTCACACGCGAGCTCCTCATAAACGAGTTCTCTGAAGAGGACATAAAGAAGATATGGGGCGGCAACTGGCTGCGCGTCATGCGTGAGGTGCAAGACGTAAGATAAACCCGACGAGAGGATAAAGACCCTTACGAGGTTTTCCACAACAACATCAACAACAATGAAAAAAAGTTTTCTGTATTTTTGTGCAGCCATCGTCATGGCAGCAACCATAAGCTCTTGCAAGAGCACCAAGAAAGACAGCACAGCGGGCGACGAGGCTGTGGCCCTTGTGGGACCGATGTTCAACGCCGACTCTGCCTACGCCTACTGTGAGCAGCAGTGTCTATTTGGTCCGCGAACGATGAACAGCGAGGCACACGACAAGTGTGCGCAATGGATCATCAACAAGTTTAAGCAGTTTGGCTGCGAGGTGACCACACAGAACGCCGACCTGAAGGGTTGGGACGGCACCATACTGAAGAGCCAGAACATCATAGCCCGCACCAAACCCGAGGTGACAACACGCCTGCTGGTGTGCGCCCACTATGACAGTCGCCCATGGGCAGACAACGACCCCGACTCTACCAACTGGCGCAAGCCCGTGATGGCTGCCAACGACGGCGCGAGCGGCGTGGCTGTGATGCTGGAGCTTGCCCGACTGATGCAGAACGACAGCACGGTGAACGTGGGTGTCGACTTCGTGTGCTTCGATGCCGAAGACTGGGGCACGCCTCAGTGGGCCGACGTGGCAGACAACGGCGACACATGGGCGCTCGGCGCTCAATATTTTGCTGAGAACCTGCCGAAGAACTATGACGTGCGCTACGGCATACTCCTCGACATGGTTGGCGGTCAGGGTGCGCGTTTCTACCAGGAGGGTGTGAGCAAGCAATATGCCCCCGAGATCGTGAAGAAGGTGTGGCGTGCTGCCCGTCAGGCTGGCTACGAGAGCATGTTCCCAAAGAGCGAGGGAGGCATGATCACCGACGACCATGTGCCTTTGAACCAGAAGGCCAACATACCCACCATCGACATCATTCCTTACTATCCCGACTGTCAGCAGAGCAGCTTCGGTCCAACATGGCACACCGTCATCGACGACATGCAACACATCGACCGCAACACGCTGAAGGGTGTGGGACAGGTCATGGTGCAGGTTATTTTTAGTGAAAAGTAATTTTAAAGGTAAAAAAGTAAAAAGGTAAAAAGGTAAAAAAAGGGCTGACGCCTTGAAAGTGAAGAGTGAAGAGTGAAGAATTCAATAGCCCTTGGCTAATCACTCCCCGCCCTAAGGGGAGGGGTGAGCCGCGCAAAGCGCGGCGAGGGGGGAGGGGCTTTTACCACGCCACATTAAATCCCACGTTCACGCTTGCGTTAGAGCTGAGCGGTATTCCCTCTTTCGACTGTTTTCCGAGCAGGTGATCCATGCCCACGAAGAGGTTTATGCCTTTGGGGTGGAAGTTGACGATCCATCCCATGCTTGCTGTGAACGAGTTGACAGCGAAGTTGATGCCACCGTCGATCCACTTGAGCGGTGAGATGTTTGCACTCACGCGTCCCTCGGTCCATGAATATTTGCCGTAGAGACGAGTGGAGCTGAGAGCGCCAAACTTAAGGTTCTTGTAAGCCGGCAGCACATACTCGGCACCCAGGTTAACGGTTGCTCCGATGCCCGTTGTGCGCTTTCCCTTGTCGCCCTCGTCCTTGAGGTTGGCAAAGTCGGCGAGCTGGTCGCCATACTTGTCTGTCTGGTCGTCGATGGTGTTGCCCCCGTCCGATGTCACCGATGTGTCGTGGAAACCGTTGAAGGTGAAGGTCTTTGCGCGGTTTGCCGCCTGCATGTTGTTTGTCCAGTTTATGAAGCCGAGGTCGGTCACGGCAGCACTCACCGTCCAGTGTTTGTCAATCTTATAGACAGCGCCGAGGTCGAACGCCATGCCGAAGCCACCCAGTCCGGCTCCGTCAACATCGACATCGTCTACCTTATTATATGTGCCTTTGCCCGGGTCGTTATACTCTTCCTGGCTCTCCACATACGAGAAACCCTTCATCGAGACGTTGGCCACGCCCTGTCCGCTCACCGTCCACTTGTCGTTCTGTGCGAGGTCGGCCTTCAGGTTTTGCAGCTTCACGTCGGCGCGTGCTGCACCGAAGAGCAGCTTCATCTTGGCACCAATGCGCAGGTTCTTGTTGATCTGGTGCGAGTGGCCGAAGGCGAGCTCGGCATAGGCCATGGCGTTCACCGACACGTCACCGATGTTGTAGGTCTGGTTGCCCGTGTTCTTTGCAAACTCGAACAGCTCGTAGGGCAGCACGGCGCCCACGGTGGAGCGTACACCCAGCTCGATGGTGTTATATCCCTTGAAGCCCTTGAAGCCCGCCGAGAGCAGCGTCAGGTTCACGTCGCCCTTCAAGCGGTTGTTGCCCTTGCTGAAGCCCCCCAGCGCCTCGTCGGCCGAGATATAGGGGTTCATGAAGGTGGTCTTCTGCTTGTCGCTTCCTTGTCCATAGCTGGGGTTGTCGAAGAGAATGTCGCCCAGTCCGAAGTTGCCGTGCATGCTCACGCTCACGTTACCCAATGCCGGCAGCGAGAGATAGTTTTGCTCGTTTGCAAAAGCCGGGTTCATGGTGTGGCGAAACTTAAAGTCGTCGGTGAAGTAGGCCGAGTTGAAGGTCTGTGCCGAGGCAGCGCCGCACGAAGCGGTGACGATGGCTGCAAGTATATATTTTCTGAATTGTTTCATAAGAGAAATTGTCTGTTGTTAAGGAGGTTTGAAAAAAAATTAGTTGAGGTCAGCGACCACACGTCCATACAGCTTGATGACGATGTCGCTCACCTTGAGCGTCTGCGTGTTGGCGTTTATGGTCTTGCCCACAATGGCGTCGTTGCCTGTGCCGGCCGCCGCCTCCACCTTAAGCACCAGACCGTCGATGGTCTTGAGGGCACCCTTTGTCTTCTCGTAGATGCGTATGTCCATGGGCGATGTGACGGGTGTTGTGCCGTCAGCCGATCCCTTCACGGTGTTGCGCACCTCCACCATGATGCGGTCCTGGCTCACCTCCTTCTTGTCGGCGTCTATGGCATAGGCTGTGACGGCGAGGTTGGCAGGCACGCTGTTGCTTATCTTCGCCGTGAGCTTGAGGTAGGCTCCGTTGGTTAGCTCATAGTCGTCGATGTCGTCGTGCCATCCGTCGAGCGTGTCGCGGTAGACGATCTGGGCGCCCTTGTCGAAGGCGAGTGGCGCGAGGACAGAGTAGGAAGGAGCAATGCAGTAATGTGTTCTGTTGCCGAGCTTCATGGTGCTCACGCGGTCGCTGTTGGCTTTAACGTCGGCCTTGAACGTGAGCTTCTTCGGAATGCGTGTCATGAGGTCAGAGAGCGACGGCACGATCACGAGCTGCCGGTTGTCGGGGTTGTAGCTGTCGTTCTTGCATATTCGCAGACGGGTTGTGGTGTTCACGCCGTCGGCTGTGCTTGGCATCACGGTCATGGTTGGCACGTCCACTGTTGCCATGACCCAGCCCTTGTCGTCATAGGCTGTTATGACGCCGTCGACCTTGCCCTCCACGTTCATGTTGTTGTCGATGTTGAGGTCGATCATGGGGTTGTAGAGGTTAATCTTCACGTCGTCGTCGGTGAGGAAGCCTGGCACGCTGTTTATGGTCACCTCACCGAGGTCAGACAGCTCTATGCTGGGGTAGAACATTCCCTGTGCTCCTGTGACGGTAATCTTGTCCATGGTCATGCGTGTGCGTATGTAACACTGCGATGCGTCAGCGCTCACGGCGTTGATGTCGTCGAACACCACCTTTGCCTTGACCTGTCCCTCGATCTCCACCTTCTGTTTTGTCTTGTCGAAGACGAGCTTGTTGCCGGCAGCAGCAGCCTTGCCGAAGTGGAGCTTCTTGAGCTTTGCCTTGATACTTATGTTGGATGCTGTGCTCACGTTGTTGAACACAATGTTGTGGCCGTCGAACGCGGCATGTGCAGGTGTTGTCGTGAGGTTGTCGAAGGTCATGTAGGCAGGCATCTGCAACGTCATGGTCTTGAACGAGTTGACCACGCGCTTCAGCTCGCTTGAGAAGGTCACGCTGATGTTGAGATCGGCGTCGATGTCGGCTTCGAGCAGGTCCTTGACATCCTTCTGCCGGTCGCTCTCGTAGCTAAACTTTGTCACCACGCCCTCCACGGTTATGGGTGCGGTGGCTCCCGGCGCGTGCTTCACCGAGGCTTTGTGCCGGCGTGCATGAGAGGCTGTGACGTCGATCATAAGGTCGTTGTTGCTTATCTGCTGGTTTATGACCACGATCTCGTCGATCTGCGGACGTGCAGGTGTCACGGCGTCGCCTTCTTTCTTGAACACATAGTCGCCGTTGGCCTCAGTAGATATGAGGTCACTGTTGTCGAGTTCGAGGATGTCGTCAAGCTTAATGTCTTCGGTGCTGCTCACGGGAATGGCCAGTGAGTCGCCGCCGATACCTACGGTTGTGTCGATGTTGGAAAGGTCGTAGTTGCTGTCTGTGCATCCGTAACCAGAGAGCATGAGACCAATGCCTAAGAGGCATGTTGCCATTTTAGAGGCAGAGATGTCCTTCTTCATTTTTTTATAATAATTGTTGTTTTTTTTAGAGATTTATATATTCGTTTTCCGTTGGAACGTTTTTTTTGTTATGTTTTTTTCGTTATATTTTTTTCTTTGTTGTGGCAATTGATTTTCGTTGGGGTTGTTTCCTTCGTTGGGATTATTTTCTTCGTTGGGGTTGTTTTTCCTTCGTTGGGATTGTTTTAGACTTTTTTGTGATTATTTGTTAAGCCAATTGTTCTATAGAGCTGTTTTTTTGGTTTATTTGTAATAAAAGAGTCGTTTGTTATGTCTCTTCTTTCATATACTTTTACAAAGATACACATTTTTTTATTCGTCATGTTTTTTGAAGCGAAAATTGTCGAAAAACTATTGTTATCATTAGTTTTCGTTTTTTTTATTTCATCTTCCCCTTTTTCTAAAATAACCTTGTTTATAGGATTTTAATGAAAAGTAAACATTGATTTTTCCGCACTTAGCGCGTGTTCTTAATTTATTGGATACCGCAAATTTTTATTAAAACCTGTCGCAATCTCGAAAAAAAAGTGAGATTACGACAGGTTTCTTGCTTAAAAGTTGTCGTAATCTCATGTTTTTTATATCTTTGCATAAGATAAGCTGCACCTCGGCATAGCTTGCAAGCCAGCTTGCACCTCTACTCTCGGTTTGCATTATCTTTGCATAAGATAAGCTGCACCTCGGCATAGCTTGCAAGCCAGCTTGCATCTCTGCTCTCGGTTTGCATTATCTTTGCATAAGATAAGCTGCACCTCGGCATAGCTTGCAAGCCAGCTTGCATCTCTGCTCTCGGTTTGCATTATCTTTGCATAAGATAAGCTATTCACTAATACAAGAAAGATATGAAGGAGAATATTATTGGCAGAAAACAGGAGATTGAAAAGCTTGAAAACTACGTTTCAAGCCGCAAATCTGAATTTATAGCCATTTACGGCAGACGTCGTGTAGGCAAGACTTTTCTTGTAAAAGAACTGTTTGAAAACAGATTTGCGTTCCGTGTTACGGGCAAAGACAATGTCACGACCAAGGAGCAACTAACAAGTTTCAGCTTCGCACTTAACGACCAATTAGGCATAGAATCAGTCGCTAATAGTTGGTCTGAAGCCTTTCGACTTCTTCAAAAAGCATTGGAAAAGAAGCCAGAAGGAACAAAAATAATATTCTTTGACGAGCTTCCTTGGTTCGACACTTATGCTTCAAAGTTTATCAGCGCCCTTGAACACTTCTGGAACGATTGGGCCTCTTACCGTAGCGACATCAAACTAATAGCTTGCGGAAGTGCCACAACCTGGATGTTCAATGAGGTTATTAATTCAAGAGGAGGTCTACATAATCGCATTACCCACAACATTCTGCTCTCACCATTCAAGCTGCATGAGGTAGAAGATTATTTCAAATCGCAAGGTTTCTATTATGAGCGACCTGAAATAATTGAATGTTATATGGCGATGGGCGGTGTGGCTTATTACTTGTCGCTTTTCGAGAACAACAAAAGTGTGGCGCAAAATATCCAACAGCTTTGCTTCACCCGCGGTGGAGAACTTACTGAAGAATTTGAGCGCCTGTTTAATTCGCTCTTCAAGAAAGCCGACAATCATATGGCCATAGTTACAGCCCTGAAGAACAAAGGCAAAGGTATGACCCGGCAAGACCTGCTTGATGCTACGGGATTGGCTAACAACGGACGATTCAGCCAGATTCTTAAAGAACTTGAACAATGCAATTTCATTCGCAGCTACATGCCCTTTGGCAAGTCGAAGAAAGATATGATGTTTCAGCTGATAGACCCATTCTGTTTGTTTTATTTCAAATTCATGCATAACAAGGGATCGTTCCTCGACAACTATTGGGTTAAGATGCAAACCACAGCCGAATATGAATCATGGTGCGGGCACGCTTTCGAAATGGTATGTCTTCACCACATCAACCAGATTGTCAAAGCTTTAGGCATTGACGGCTGCATCAACGTTCCTTGCTCATGGTCTTATCGCCCTACAGCTAAAGTGTTGGCAGATGATGAGGCTGATGAAGACTTGAAACATGGAACGCAAATAGACTTGCTGATAGACCGCTCTGATAAATCAATATCAATCTGCGAAATGAAATATTGCAATGGCGAATACGAAATAAGCAAGGCTTACGATACTCATTTGGCACACCGCCTAAAGGTTTTCAAGAAAGTGACAAAGACGACCAAGACACTTATTCCAACCTTCGTTACGCCACATGGTTTGTTTAATAACATGTACGCAAGAAAAATCAACAGGCAGGTAACAGGAAACGACTTGTTTTAATGTCCCATGCGTGAGGTGTCTACAGCCTTTACATTCTTTTCCTTGTAGCCGCCAAACTTATAAATGACACCGAGGGTGAGCGATGCCCAGTTGTAGTTGAGCTTCATGCGGTAGTCTTGGTTGCCCTGCACGGAGCGGGTGTCGTATGGGTTGTTGAAGATGTTGCTGCCGTTGAGTCGCACACCCCATCTTCCGTCGTGTGACGACCATTGCAGCTTGGCATCCATTCTGAAGATTGGACTGATGTCGTAGACTCCTTGTATAGCCTTTGTCTGATAGAACGGATTAAGGATGAGACGGAGATCCTGCGTGCTACAGAGTTTTACGGATGCGGTGCCTCCAAGGACGACAGACAGCTTCTTGCGGTCGAAAGGCAGGTCAAAGAAATGGTCGCTCTTGTCGTGCTTGTAGGTTCCCATGACAAACACGTTGCCGTTGAGCCATTGGCCTGCATTGAAGATGGCAGAGGCTTGCAGTCCAAATTTGTTTGAATAGTTGAAATTGGTTTCCTTCATTATTACCGCCATGCGATCGGTGGTCTGGTAGGGTAGCTGCACGGAATAATCGGGCATCAGCGTTGCGAAAGCCATGAGCGTGTAACGTCGCTTTATCTGCCACATCAGGTTGACATCGTAATAAGAGAAGGGCTTCAGATCAGGATTGCCATGAATCTCGGTGTAGGTGGATGAGTAGAACACGTTGCTCATGGTTGACCAATAGCTCGGAAACTCGGAGTTGGAACTGAACGAGAGGTTGAGCAGATGGTTGTCGTTGATGTTCCATAAAGCGTTGAGCGTAGGATAGACGCGCCATTTGTCCCATATCGGCGAGTGGTATTGCTCGGCGGCAACGGATGCTTCAACGCTGACAGCCTCGCTTATCTGCTTGCTGAACCCAGCATACAGGTTCCATATACGCTCGTTTATGTCGACGCTGCTTGTACCGTCAGGCAGGATGCTTCCATCCTTGTTGACGGTGGTCTGATAGCTCTTGTTGCTTGCAAACTGCCCTTTCACGCCATACGACAATCCCCAGCCGTGTGCCAGCGAGTGGGTTTGGTCTGCCGTGAACATCCATTTGTTGATGGTCTGCTTGCTGCCGCTTGTCATGTTGCGTTCCGTTGCTGTTGTGTTTTCATCCACAATCATCGTTCCGTCGAGAATTTGTTGCTGAGGTGTGCGATAGTGGGTGTATGAACCGTTAAGGGTGAGTCCGAAAGGAAGCGAGTAGTTGACATCCACATTGTGCAGATACTCGTGGCTGTCATGATGCATTCCGCTGATGCTTGATCCTGTAGTGTGGCTGTTTGAGCACGTCTTGTCCCATTTACCCGTATATGCGATGTCGAGACGATGGTTCTTGCTAAAGGCATAGTTCATACCCAGTCGGTAGCTGTGGGTAATGCCAAACGCTTTTTGCCCTGTTTCGTCATCATATTTTATGCGCTTGTCGCCAAGTGGATGATTTACAATGTGTGTGTTCTCTCCGTAAGAGTAGCCGTCTACATATTTATATTGTGCATCGAGTCTGAACTTACCCCTTTGTAAGGATATATTGAAATCGCCAAATCCCTTAGCATATTTGTTTTGTTCCAAGCCACCAATGGCCTGTCCGGACAGCTGATTGGTGCCGGCATAGTCTTTCGTGATGATGTTGATAGCCATGCCACGCACATGATAACGGGCGGGGGCAGACAACATGACTTCGGCTTTTGCCAACTGTGCGGCAGGCATTGCCTTCAGACGCTCTGTCAGCTGCTCCTGTGTCAACGTGGTGGCTTGTCCGTTGACAATCAGCGTCACCTCGTTGCCAGAGAACGATATCTTGCCTGTGGCATCGCTGATGCCAGGTATGTGTGTCAATGCCTCGTAAGCGTTGTCGGCAGGCAGCTGCTTTATGAGCAACGGCATATTGTATGTTAGCATGCCGCGCTCTACCTTGACAATGGGGCGCGAGCCTTTTACCATTACTTCAGGAAGATTGTGCATCATGGTTTCCATGGTGAGCGAATCTTTTGGAGCGTTGTCTTGTGCGTGGACTGTTATGGATGATGCAAAGAGAAGGCTTATTAACCTTAATTCCGCAACACTATTACAAATATAACTTTTTAAGTACCTGAGCAACAA
>ERZ827498.1822-NODE-1822-length-22329-cov-3.531157_pt1 | contig 22329 bp, 14 predicted proteins | sample MGYA00519865_ERZ827498 | MGnify/ENA primary metagenome ERZ827498 (study PRJEB31778, sample SAMEA3449328) | human gut metagenome | biome: human gut; feature: human-associated habitat; material: faeces | place: United Kingdom | collected 2010/2012 ...
TAATCCTACACCCCAACTGGTCATATTATTTTCCAGCGGTTTGACACATTGATAGACAAGAAGCTGAAAAATGGTATAGTTACATTGCTATGCTGCATTTTGGCGTTTTCTTTTAAGGCGTATGCCGACGAGCCTGAAGCGGCCGGTACGGAAACGGCCGACGACGAATTGGAACAGGTGATTGTTCCCGAACGTCCGTCGCGAACCGAACGTCCCGTAATGCCTGCCGACACACTGGCCTCCGACAGCATTGTAGGCGAATCGCTGGAGATTGCCATGGCTGAGGACAGCTTGTCGCTTGCCGTCGACACGGTTCCTCAGGAATTCGAAAAGCGGATATTTTTCAAGCCCGACCCTACTCGTGCCGTTTGGCTTTCTGCACTCTGTCCCGGATTGGGACAAATCTACAACCGCCGCTATTGGAAGCTTCCGATAGTTGTTGGCGGTTATGTCGGTTTGATATATGCCACATCGTGGAACAGCCGCATGCTGTCCGACTATACGCAGGCGTATATCGACGTTATGGACAACGACCCGAACACGAAAAGCTATATGGAATTCTATCCCCCGACAACCAAGGAGGAGGATTTGGACATCGAATGGCTGAAAAAGTCGTTCAAGTCAAAAAAGGATTTCTACAGGCGTAACCGCGACTTGTGTATCATCAGTATGGTAGGCCTCTATCTGGTCTGTATGATTGATGCCTATGTGGATGCTTCCCTGTCGCAGTTCGACATTTCGCCCAACTTGTCGATGCAGTGGTCGCCGGCGGTATTCGATGCCTCCGACCGAACGCGGACAATCGGTGTGCAGTGTGCGTTTAGCTTTTAGGTAAAGCGAATTTTGAACTTAAACAGTAGATATATATGAAAAAAAGAATATTGGCGTTGGCTCTTGCGGCAGGTTTCTCGGTTGTCGCATTTGCACGTCCTACGGTATTGTCGATCAAGGAGTCGATACAGGATAGCACCATAGTCTATCCGGAAAGCTTTGAAACAGATACGCAGGAACTGATGAAGAACTGGTATCTGCAAAATTATGCAGTGCTTTCGGGCGACAGCGAAACTAAGGACGACGTGCCGACAAGCGTCGAAGACTACCTGCAGCGACTGAAGGCTCTGCCCACCGTTATTGAAATGCCTTACAACCAGGTGGTGCGCAGCTACATCGACATGTACACTCAACGCCGCCGTACGTTGGTTGAAGAAATGCTCGGTCTGAGCCTCTACTATATGCCGATTTTCGAACAGGCACTCGAACAGGAAGGACTTCCGCTGGAACTGAAATATCTGCCGGTCATCGAATCTGCACTGAACCCCTCTGCCGTGTCGCGCGCAGGCGCTTCCGGTCTGTGGCAATTTATGATCGGTACAGGTAAGATCTATGGCTTGGAATCAAACAGCCTGGTAGATGAACGACGCGACCCGATTAAAGCAACTTGGGCTGCCGCACGTTATCTCAAAGAAATGTACGATATCTATGGAGACTGGAATCTTGTGATTGCTGCTTATAACTGTGGGCCCGGTACTATCAACAAGGCAATCCGCCGTGCCAATGGCGAAACGGATTACTGGAAAATTTATAATTACCTGCCTAAAGAGACACGTGGTTACGTACCTGCCTTTATCGCCGCTAATTATGTGATGACTTACTATTGTGACCATAATATTTGTCCGATGGAAACAAATATCCCGGCAAGTACCGACACAGTACAAGTGAACAAAAATCTGCACTTCGAACAGATTGCTGATCTTTGCAACGTACCTTTGGATCAAATCAAGAGCTTGAATCCGCAATATAAGAAGCAAATGATTCCGGGTGACAGCAAGCCTTATACTTTAAGACTTCCTATCGATGCTATCAGTACCTTTATAGATAAGCAAGACACAATCTATGCACATCGCGCCGACGAATTGTTCCGCAACCGGAAAACCGTTGCTGTTAAGGAAATCACCCCCTCAACCCGCAAAACGACAACAGCCGTTGCCGGTAAAGGCAAACTGACCTACTACACAATAAAAAGTGGAGACACTTTGTCAACCATCGCCGGTAAGTATGGCGTCACAATTAAGGATATACAAAGGTGGAATGGAATGTCCAACACCAAAATTGCAGCAGGAAAACGATTGAAAATATACAAATAAACAGCTTCCTGCTTGCATCGTTCGGAAATTTGCTTATTTTTGCAGAACTAAGCAAGTGAAAGGATAACAATTATGGATAATCTGCCCCCCAAAGAAATAAGTGATGAAGAGATGATCAATCAGGCGTTCCACGAACTACTGAATGATTATCTCAACACTAAACATCGCAAGAAAGTTGAAATCATTACGAAGGCTTTCAACTTCGCCAATCAGGCGCATAAAGGTATCAAACGTCGTTCGGGCGAACCTTATATTATGCACCCGATTGCTGTTGCCAGCATTGTGTGTAATGAAATCGGACTTGGTTCTACTTCCATTTGTGCAGCCCTGCTGCATGATGTGGTAGAAGACACTGATTACACAGTAGAAGACATTGAGAATATCTTTGGCCCGAAGATTGCCCAAATTGTAGACGGACTGACCAAGATATCCGGCGGAATTTTCGGTGACCGTGCTTCAGCACAAGCAGAGAACTTCAAGAAGTTGCTGCTCACCATGTCGAACGATATCCGGGTAATTCTTATCAAGATAGCCGACCGTTTGCACAACATGCGTACCCTCGGTTCCATGTTGCCCAACAAGCAATATAAGATTGCAGGCGAAACGCTTTACATCTATGCGCCACTCGCCAACCGTCTGGGCCTCTATAAAATAAAAACAGAGCTTGAGAATCTAAGCTTCAAATATGAACATCCCGAAGAATATGCGGAAATAGAAGAGAAGTTGAATGCCACAGCTGCCGAACGCGACAAGGTTTTCAACGACTTCACTGCCCCCATCCGTACACAACTGGATAAGATGGGATTAAAATACCGGATACTTGCCCGCGTAAAATCAATCTATTCCATCTGGAACAAGATGCAGACCAAGCATGTTCCTTTCGAAGAAATATTTGACTTGCTGGCTGTTCGAATCATCTTCGAACCACGCAATGAGGAAGAAGAACTCAACGACTGTTTCGACATTTACGTTTCCATCTCCAAGATATACAAGCCTCATCCGGACCGTCTGCGCGACTGGGTGAGCCATCCTAAAGCAAATGGTTATCAGGCATTGCATGTCACCCTGATGGGTAATAACGGACAATGGATTGAAGTCCAGATTCGTAGTGAACGAATGAATGACGTTGCCGAACAAGGTTTCGCCGCTCACTGGAAATACAAAGAAGGAGGAGGCAGCGAAGATGAAGGAGAGTTGGAAAAATGGTTGAAAACCATTAAGGAGATATTGGATGATCCGCAACCGGATGCCATTGATTTTCTGGATACCATCAAACTTAATTTATTTGCTTCTGAAATATTTGTGTTCACTCCCAAAGGTGAACTGAAGACTATGCCGCAGAATTCTACGGCTCTCGACTTCGCGTTTTCCCTGCATACGGATATTGGCAGCCATTGTATTGGTGCCAAAGTCAACCACAAATTAGTTCCGTTAAGCCATAAATTGCAAAGTGGTGACCAAGTTGAGATCCTGACTTCAAAATCGCAACGTGTACAACCGCAATGGGAAGTTTTTGCAACCACTGCCCGTGCCCGTGCCAAGATTGCAGCCATCCTCCGCAAAGAGCGTAAAGCAAACCAGAAGATAGGTGAAGAAATCCTTAACGAGTTTTTGAAAAAAGAGGAAATCCGCCCTGAAGAAGCCGTTATCGAGAAGCTGCGTAGACTGCATAATGCAAAAAATGAAGAAGAATTGTTGGCTGCCATTGGCAGTAAAGCAATCATTCTGGGAGAAGCGGACAAGAATGAACTGAAAGAAAAGCAAACCAGTAACTGGAAGAAATATCTGACTTTCTCTTTCGGCAACAATAAAGAGAAGCAAGAAGAAAAAGAGCCGCAAGAAAAAGAAAAAATCAATCCGAAGCAAGTGCTCAAACTGACGGAAGAAAGTTTGCAGAAGAAATATATCATGGCCGAATGTTGCCATCCTATTCCCGGTGATGACGTATTGGGATATGTGGATGAAAACGACCGGATCATTATCCACAAACGCCAATGTCCTGTTGCCGCCAAACTGAAGAGCAGTTATGGCAACCGTATATTAGCAACAGAATGGGATACACACAAAGAACTATCTTTCCTGGTATATATATATATAAAAGGTATAGACAGCATGGGACTTTTGAATGAAGTCACCCAGGTTATCTCCAGACAACTCAATGTAAATATCCGTAAGCTAACCATCGAAACCGAAGATGGTATCTTTGAAGGAAAAATTCAGTTATGGGTACATGACGTGGATGATGTGAAAACCATCTGTAACAATCTGAAGAAAATACAGAATATCAAACAGGTGAGCCGCGTAGAAGAATAACATTGATCGACACATTCATTATCGATCAACGTTATTCTACTCCCGTCCATCCAATTCGCGTTTAATAGCCAAAAGCTCTTCTTTTATCGCTTTCAGCTTATTTACAATCTCATAATTACGAACCGTAGCTTCTTTATTATCCTTCAAACGTTGTCGGGCACCGGGAAGTGTCATGCCTTTTTCTTTTACCAAATGGTAGATAAGTCCGATCGTTTCTACATCTTCTTTGCGGTACTGACGTATTCCTCTTCCCGCTGTCTTAGGAGAGATTTGCGGAAATTCCTTTTCCCAAAAACGGAGCAATGACGGATTGACTCCGAACATATCGGCAACCTCTCCTATTGAATAATATAGCTTCAATTCTTTGTCTGTATTAAGCATAACACTCCTGCTTTAAGATTTTAATCAAATACTTTACCATGATTGGCTGCCAACTGAATCATCTTTTCATAATCTTCGGCACTCAAATCCATGAAATAATAATTGACCGGATTTACTACCTGCCCTTTCACGTACACTTCATAATGCAAATGCGGGCCGGTACTTTTTCCTGTACTACCCACTTTTCCGATAATCTCACCACGTACCACTTTCTTTCCGACTTTCGTATTAAATCCCTGCAAGTGAGCATACCGAGTAAGATACCCGAAACCATGATCTATCTCAATAGTATTACCGTATCCGGTTTCCCATCCCACTTTCACGACAGTTCCATCTCCGGTAGCATATACATCTGTCCCCGGATGAGCCGAAAAGTCCATACCGGAATGAAACTTCGTCGTTCCATAAATCGGATCGATACGCGTTCCGTAACCGGAAGCGGTCTGACGAAGGTCTTTATTGGAAATAGGCTGAATGGCCGGAATACATTTCAACATCTCGTCATGGTTCTTGCACATATCCACCACATCATCAAAAGATTTGGATTGGATATACAGTCGTTTGGACAATACATCCAACTTTTGAGTGGTATTTACGACAAGCTTGGCATTGGCCAAGTCCATAAGTTCTTCATAACGGTTCGTACCTCCGTATCCTGCCTGACGAATAGCCGGAGAAACCGGGTCAGCTTGCAGAATCACGCGGTACAAGTTATCATCACGCTGCTGAATATCCTGAAGTACCCCCATGGCGTCATCCAAACGGCGGGAAAGTACATTATATTGCGCCTGTAAACGACTGTTTTCTATTCGCAATTCCTTTTCTGACGGTGAACCGAAGATAAAGAGCAACACGATGAAACAGCCTGCTCCCAGCCCCATACCGTAAAAGAGTCTGCGCAGGATACTGAGCGCACGCTGCCGTACAGTAGGATAAATTCGGTCATAAGTCTGGGTCTGTGGATTATAGATATAGTATACTTTGCGCATCTTTTTGGAAATATTTCGCTTGTTAATACGGCAAAAGTAATAAAAACAAGCTATCTTTGCACAGTTTTTACGAATTTATGAGTTGTGATTTATGATTTATTGGGGATTCCTCCCCTCTCTCATATCCCACAGCCCATAATTCATAATTCATAAATCATAATTCTTCATTATATGTTGACTGCAAAAGAGATCAGAGATTCATTCAAGAATTTCTTTGAGTCGAAAGGACACCACATCGTTCCCTCGGCTCCGATGGTGATTAAAGATGACCCTACCCTGATGTTTACGAACGCGGGTATGAACCAGTTTAAAGATATTATTTTGGGTAACCATCCGGCGAAATACCAAAGAGTCGCGGACTCGCAAAAATGTTTGCGTGTAAGCGGAAAGCATAATGACCTGGAAGAAGTAGGACACGATACGTACCACCACACCATGTTTGAAATGCTTGGTAACTGGTCGTTCGGCGATTACTTCAAGAAAGAAGCGATCAGCTGGGCATGGGAATATCTGGTAGAAGTCTTGAAACTGAATCCGGAACATCTCTATGCAACCGTATTTGAAGGAAGTCCTGAAGAAGGATTGAGCCGTGACGACGAAGCTGCTTCCTATTGGGAACAGTTCTTGCCGAAAGATCACATCATCAACGGTAACAAACACGACAACTTCTGGGAAATGGGTGATACAGGACCTTGCGGACCTTGTTCCGAAATCCATATCGACCTCCGTCCTGCTGAAGAACGTGCAAAAATCTCCGGTCGTGATCTAGTCAACCACGATCACCCGCAGGTAATTGAAATCTGGAACCTTGTATTTATGCAATATAACCGCAAAGCAGACAGTAGCCTCGAACCGCTTCCGGCAAAAGTAATTGACACCGGTATGGGATTTGAGCGTCTCTGTATGGCACTGCAAGGCAAAACGTCCAACTATGATACGGACGTATTCCAACCGATGCTGAAAGCGATTGCTGTCATGTCAGGCACAGAATACGGAAAAGACAAACAGCAGGACATCGCTATGCGCGTGATTGCCGACCATATCCGTACCATCGCTTTCTCTATCACAGACGGCCAATTGCCAAGTAATGCCAAGGCAGGTTACGTAATACGACGTATTCTTCGTCGTGCAGTACGTTACGGATATACTTTCCTCGGACAAAAACAAGCATTCATGTACAAGTTGCTTCCGGTATTGATTGATAACATGGGAGACGCTTATCCTGAATTGATAGCACAGAAAACCCTGATCGAGAAAGTTATCAAAGAAGAAGAAGAAGCATTCCTCCGCACACTGGAAACCGGAATCCGTCTGTTGGACAAGACAATGGAAGATACCAAGGCTGCCGGAAAAACAGAGATCAGCGGCAAAGATGCCTTCACCTTATATGATACATTCGGTTTCCCGCTCGACCTAACAGAGCTGATTCTCCGCGAAAACGGAATGACTGTAAACCTCGAAGAATTCAACGCGGAAATGCAACAGCAGAAACAGCGTGCACGTAACGCTGCCGCTATCGAGACAGGCGACTGGATTACACTGAAAGAAGGAACAACGGAATTTGTAGGTTACGATTATACCGAATATGAAGCCTCTATCCTCCGTTATCGCCAGATCAAACAAAAGAACCAGACTTTGTATCAAATCGTATTGGACTACACTCCGTTCTATGCAGAAAGTGGTGGCCAGGTAGGTGACACGGGTGTATTGGTCAGCGAATTTGAAACGATTGAAGTAATCGACACCAAGAAAGAAAACAATCTTCCGATACATATTACCAAAAAGTTACCGGAACACCCGGAAGCTCCGTTCATGGCTTGTGTAAATACCGACAAACGCGCTGCCTGTGCAGCCAACCACTCGGCCACTCACTTGCTGGACGCTGCTCTCCGCGAAGTATTGGGCGAACACATCGAACAAAAGGGTTCATTGGTCACTCCGGACTCACTGCGTTTCGACTTCTCTCACTTCCAGAAGGTGACAGACGAAGAAATCCGCCAGGTGGAACACATCGTTAATGCAAGAATCCGTGCCAATATTCCTTTGAAGGAATATCGTAACATTCCTATCGAAGAAGCAAAAGAGCTGGGTGCTATCGCTCTTTTCGGCGAAAAATACGGTGACAGAGTACGTGTGATTCAATTCGGTTCTTCTATTGAGTTTTGTGGAGGTACACACGTAGCCGCAACAGGAAACATCGGCATGGTGAAGATTGTCTCAGAAAGTTCCGTTGCTGCCGGTGTCCGTCGTATCGAAGCTTACACAGGTGCACGTGTAGAAGAAATGTTGGATACTATCCAGGATACGCTCAGCGATCTGAAGGCACTCTTCAACAACACTCCTGACTTGGGAATTGCTATCCGCAAATATCTTGAAGAGAATGCCGGTTTGAAGAAACAAGTGGAAGATTTCATGAAAGAAAAAGAAGCGGCCTTGAAAGAAAGACTGTTGAAGAATATACAGGAAATTCATGGCATCAAAGTAATCAAGTTCTGTGCTCCTCTACCCGCAGAAGTGGTGAAGAATATTGCTTTCCAGCTTCGTGGCGAAATTACAGAAAACTTATTCTTCGTAGCCGGAAGTACGGATGCAGGCAAACCGATGTTGACAGTTATGATTAGCGATAACCTCGTAGCCGGTGGTCTGAAAGCAGGTAATCTGGTGAAAGAAGCTGCCAAACTGATTCAAGGTGGCGGCGGCGGCCAGCCTCACTTTGCAACAGCCGGAGGCAAAAACGCTGACGGGTTACCGACAGCAGTTGAAAAAGTACTCGAACTTGCAGGAATCTAAGAGTAAGTAAATAAAATAAATAGAGTGTGTCTTAAGGTAGGAATTACTGTGAGACACACTCTATTTTTATATCCAAATCCGGACGCAGAGAAGGTTTGAATCAAGATACCAAGGGCTCGGTCTCCGACGCCAGTGAGGGACATCTCCGATATCGGGAAGCACAAACACAATTATAAAGTCTATCTTCCTCACTTTAAAAATATTGCGTATATAATATAGGGTTGTCACAGTTTTTTTCTACCTTTGCACGCAGATTAATTATTTTTCTTATCCTTCAAATAAATAAAATAAATAATCACTAATACCCAAAGAACGATGAGAACACCCACTTGTCTATGCCTGCTGTTAATCTGCATGCTGATTTCTTGTACCCCTACACAAGAGAAACATGAAATAGATTACACATCTTATGTAAATCCATTTATAGGAACAGACTTCACCGGAAACACTTATCCGGGCGCACAAGCGCCATTTGGAATGGTACAACTTAGTCCGGATAACGGACTCCCCGGCTGGGACCGCATCTCCGGATATTTTTACCCGGACAGTACGATTGCCGGATTCAGCCACACGCACCTCTCCGGTACCGGAGCTGGAGATCTGTATGATATCTCTTTTATGCCTGTCACGCTGCCTTACAAAGAAGCAGAAGCTCCACTGGGCATTCACTCCAAGTTCTCCCACGATGACGAAAGCGCCTATGCAGGCTATTATCAGGTACGCCTGACCGATTATAATATCAACGTCGAATTGACGGCAACCGAACGCTGCGGTATCCAACGGTATACCTTTCCCGAAGCTCAATCCGCTATCTTCCTGAACTTGAAGAAAGCGATGAATTGGGACTTTACCAACGACTCTCACATTGAGGTGATAGACTCCGTCACTATCCAAGGTTACCGTTTCTCTGACGGCTGGGCACGAGATCAGCACATCTACTTCCGTACCCGCTTCTCCAAGCCTTTCGAGAAAATAGAACTGGATACAATGGCTATCGTCAAAGAGAACAAACGTATCGGCACAGCTACTATCGCACGCTTCGACTTCAACACTCAAGAAGGCGAGCAGATACTTGTCAGCACAGCCATTTCCGGCGTCAGCATGGAAGGAGCTGCCAAGAACCTGCAAGCTGAAGTCCCCGAAAACAACTTCGACAAATATCTGGCTGCAACCAAAGCTAACTGGAACCGCCAACTCGGAAAGATTGAAGTAAAAAGTGACAACGAAGATGATAAAGTGAACTTCTACACAGCTATCTATCATTCAATGATCGCCCCGACAATTTATAGTGATGTGGATGGAGCTTATTACGGTCCCGACAAGAAAGTACACCAAGCCGACGGTTGGGTAAATTACAGCACTTTCTCCTTATGGGACACGTACCGTGCCGCTCACCCGCTTTTTACCTACACCGAACCGGAGCGTGTCAACGATATGGTGAAATCCTTCATCGCTTTCTACGAACAGAACGGACGTCTGCCGGTATGGAACTTCTACGGCAGCGAAACGGACATGATGATCGGTTACCACGCTGTTCCGGTGATTGCAGACGCTTATCTGAAAGGAATCGGAGACTTTGATGCGGAAAAGGCACTGGCTGCCTGCGTAGCAACTGCCAACCTGGACAATTACCGGGGCATCGGGCTCTACAAAAAATTAGGATATATACCTTATAACGTGACAGATAGCTATAACGCAGAAAACTGGTCGTTATCCAAAACACTGGAATACGCTTTCGATGACTATTGCATTGCCGAAATGGCGAAGAAGATGGGCAAACAAGACATTGCGGACGAATTTTATAAACGTTCTCAAAACTACAAGAATGTATATAACCCCGCTACTTCTTTCATGCAGCCACGTGACGACAAAGGCACCTTTATCAAGGACTTCAAAGCCGATGACTATACGCCACACATCTGCGAAAGCAACGGATGGCAATACTTTTGGTCTGTACAGCATGACATTAACGGACTGATCGACCTTGGAGGAGGTAAAAACCGATTTGCCGAAAAACTGGACAGTATGTTCACCTATCATCCGGCAGCAGATGACGAACTACCTATCTTCAGCACGGGCATGATAGGACAATATGCGCATGGCAATGAACCGAGCCATCATGTTATTTATCTGTTCAATGCTATAGGACACGAAAATCGCACACAAGAATATGTAGCCAAAGTGATGAACGAGCTCTACAAGAACGAACCAGCCGGTCTTTGTGGCAACGAAGATTGCGGACAGATGTCAGCATGGTATGTATTCAGTGCGATGGGATTCTACCCCGTCAATCCCGTCAGTGGAAAATACGAGATAGGTACTCCCCTATTCCCGGAAATGCAATTACATCTGGCGAATGGAAAGACTTTCACCGTACTGGCCCCCAAAGTGAACAAAGAAAATATCTATATCCAATCCATCAAAATAGATGGAAAACCGTATGACAAAACATATCTTACTCACGAGCAAATCATGAGTGGAGCAACTGTCGAATTCGAAATGAGTAACACCCCTAAAGCAATTGGAGTCATATTCGAAGAAAATAACCCATAAGCCAAACCTGAACAACCAATTGAGAGAATGAACGAAAACTTCGATATAACCTATAAAGCACTATTTCGCCGGTACTACCCCAGCCTGATTTTCTATGCAACCCGTCTGGTGGGAGAAGAAGAAGCAGAGGATGTAGTGCAGGACGTATTTGTAGAATTATGGAAGCGGAAAGACCACATAGAGATAGGCGACCAAATCCAGGCCTTTCTCTATCGTGCCGTTTACACCCGTGCCCTTAACGTCTTGAAACACCGCAGTGTGGAAGAAGGTTATTGTGTTGCCATGGAAGAAATCAACCAAAGACGCGCAGAATTCTATCAACCGGACAACAACGAAGTAATTCGGAGGATCGAAGATAAGGAACTCCGCAAGGAAATTCATGATGCAATTAATGAACTCCCTGACAAATGCAAAGAGGTTTTCAAACTTAGCTATCTGCATGATATGAAAAACAAGGAAATAGCCGATATTCTCGGAGTTTCACTCCGCACGGTGGAAGCCCATATGTATAAGGCTTTAAAATACTTGCGTGGCCGACTTGATCCTCTTTGGACGATTCTTTTCTTATTTTTATGGCGATTATAATAAGTGTTTTTGCGTTTTGAATTGTATTACTAATATGAAGGAAAAGAAAATGAGTAATCTGAGTGAAGAAATAATAAACAGATATCTGACAGGACAGTGTTCTGAAGAAGAGCTTATCGAGGTCAATGCCTGGATGAAGGAATCGGAAGAAAATGCCCGCCAGCTCTTTCGTATGGAAGAAATTTATCATTTGGGTAAATTCGACCAGTACACTGATGAACAACGGATACTTCGTGCGGAAAAACAACTCTATAAAAAGCTGGACGAAGAGAAAGGTAAACAGAGCAAAATACTAAGCATGCATCGCTGGATGAAATATGCCGCAGTGATTGCTGTAATGTTGGTCATGGGTGGTGGAGTCGGATATTGGTTCTATCAAAACGGAAACAATCAACAAATGATGGTTGCAGTAGCCAGCGAAGGCATTGTTAAGGAGGTAGTCTTACCGGATGGTAGCAAGGTTTGGCTGAACAATGCAGCAACCTTGAAATATCCACGTGAGTTCTCCGAAAAGGAACGCAATGTCTACCTGGAAGGAGAAGCTTATTTTGAGGTCACCAAAAACCGCCATAAGCCATTCACCGTTCAAAGTGATGCAATACGCGTACGCGTATTGGGAACTACGTTCAATTTAAAATCCGATAAACGTTGCCGAATAGCAGAGGCGACACTTATTGAAGGTGAGATTGAAGTAAAAGGCAATAAGGAAGAGGGGCAGATTATCCTCACTCCGGGACAACGTGCGGAACTGAACAAAAATAATGGACGATTGACCGTGAAACAAGTGGATGCCAAGTTGGATGCTGTTTGGCACGATAATCTGATTCCATTCCAAAAAGCAGATATCTTCACCATCACCAAAGCGCTGGAGCGTTTCTATGATGTGAAAATCATTCTGTCTCCTGACATTCAGACGGGTAAAACTTACTCCGGTGTACTGAAAAGGAAATCGAATATCGAGTCAGTGTTAAAATCATTGCAAAACTCTATACCTATTGATTATAAAATTGTCGGAAACAATATCTTCATTTCTCCCAAATAAGAAGTAAAAGATGAACCGGATAAAACTTAAAAGCTATTAATACCATGAAATTAAAAACATTCCTAATAGTAGAATGTTTAGGAGGTTTATTCACACTTAGCTCCTGCACAGCCCCCACTAATGTAAAAGACTATAGTGCTTACGTCAACCCTTTCATCGGTACCGGTGGACATGGTCATACCTTCCCCGGAGCGGTAGTTCCCCACGGGATGATTCAGCCCAGTCCGGACACCCGGATCGATGGTTGGGATGCCTGTTCCGGTTATTATTATGCCGACTCTACCATCAATGGCTTCTCACACACACACGTCAGCGGTACAGGTTGTTGCGACTATGGAGATGTCTTGCTCATGCCAACTGTGGGTAAACAACAATATCGTACAACCGATCCCCAAAGCCAACGCCTAGCATACGCTTCCTCTTTCTCACATAAGAATGAAATCGCAGAACCAGGATATTATTCTGTCTTTCTTGATACTTACCAGGTGAAAGCTGAAATTTCATCCACCAAACGAGGAGCAATCCATCGCTATACTTTTCCCGAAAACGCCGAATCCGGGTTTATCATCGACCTAGATTACAGCCTGCAACGACAGACTAACTCCGAGATGGAAATAGAAGTAATAAGCGATACGGAAATCTGTGGACATAAGAAAACAACTTATTGGGCTTTCGACCAATATATCAACTTCTACGCTAAATTTTCCAAACCATTCTCTTATACGCTCGTTACGGATTCTATCACCATGGACAATGGCAAACGGCTTCCTGTCTGCAAAGCATTATTGCATTTCAACACCAGTAAAGACGAGCAGGTTCTTGTTAAAGTAGGTGTGTCCGCTGTCGATATTGCCGGTGCACGGAAGAACGTTGAATCAGAAATTCCCGGATGGGATTTCGAGAAAGTACGTAAAGACGCACGTACGGCATGGAATGAATATCTTTCCAAAATTGATATTACAACTTCCGATAAAGAAGATAAAGCCATCTTCTACACGGCCCTCTATCATACGGGAATCAGTCCAAATCTGTTCACTGATGCAGACGGACGTTATTTAGGAATGGATCTTGAAGTGCATCAAGGAGACACCCTTAATCCGATATACACTGTTTTTTCTTTATGGGATACTTTCCGTGCGCTACATCCGCTAATGACTATCATTGATCCTGATCTGAATAATCACTTTATCAATTCGTTAATTAAAAAGCATCAGGAAGGTGGAATATACCCCATGTGGGACTTGGCTTCCAATTACACCGGCACTATGATTGGTTATCATGCTGTTCCGGTCATCGTGGATGCCTACATGAAAGGGTATCGCAATTTTGATGCCAAAGAGGCTTATAAAGCCTGCCTGCGTGCCGCCGAATATGACACTACCGGCATCAAATGTCCGGATTTGGTATTGCCTCATCTCATGCCTAAAGCAAAATATTATAAGAATGCCATCGGATATATCCCTTGTGACCGCGAAAACGAATCAGTGGCCAAAGCGTTAGAATATGCGTATGATGACTGGTGTATCTCTATCTTTGCAGAAGCGATGAGTGATTTTGAATCCAAAGCAAAGTATGAACGCTTCGCCAAGGCTTACGAATTCTATTTCGACAAATCAATCCGCTTCATGCGTGGATTAGATTCAAAAGGTGAATGGCGTACTCCATTCAATCCGCGTGCATCTACTCACCGCAGCGATGATTATTGTGAAGGAACAGCTTGGCAATGGACTTGGTTTGTGCCGCATGATGTAGAAGGATTAGTCAATCTGATGGGTGGAGAAGATGCTTTTGTCCAGAAACTCGATTCCTTATTCTCGGCCGATTCATCACTTGAAGGTGAGACAACCTCATCAGATATCAGCGGACTGATCGGGCAATATGCACATGGAAACGAACCAAGTCACCATGTGATCCATCTATATAACTACGTTAACCATCCTTGGAGGACTCAAGAGTTGGTGGATAGCGTTTACCGGAGCCAGTATACCAACAGTATAGACGGTCTTTCGGGCAATGAGGACTGCGGTCAGATGTCTGCCTGGTATATACTCAACTCTATGGGATTCTATCAGGTATGTCCCGGCAAGCCGGTATATTCCATCGGACGTCCTGCCTTCGACAAAGCAGTTATCAATCTGCCTGAAGGAAAGACTTTCAGTATTGTAGTCAAGAATAATGGAAAAAAGAATAAATACATTGAAAGTGTATTGCTGAACGGTAAAGCTCTAAACATTCCATTCTTTAACCATCAGGATATTGCGAATGGAGGAATGATGGAAATCAAGATGACCGATCATCCTACGAAATGGGGAGTCCTCTCTCCGGCTCTCTCCTCCAAAGAAGAGGAATGAGTTGGTACTAGCTGTTCAAATTGAATAAAAAAAACAAAACCTTGAAAAATAAATTGGCTCAATCGATTTCTGATTCGATTGAGCCATAAATAATAAATAAGACCATGAAAAAGTATCTCCTATTAGTATGCGCATTAAGTTGTATCGTCTTTGCAAAAGCCAAAGACTGGACGCAGTATGTCAATCCGCTTATGGGTTCTCAATCTAGTTTCGAGTTATCAACTGGTAATACTTATCCAGCCATTGCCCGTCCGTGGGGGATGAATTTCTGGACTCCACAGACAGGAAAGATGGGAGACGGATGGCAATACACTTATACAGCTAATAAGATTCGTGGATTTAAACAAACACATCAACCCAGTCCGTGGATTAATGATTACGGACAATTCTCTATTATGCCTGTAGTAGGCAAACCGGAATTCAATGAAGAGAAGCGTGCCAGTTGGTTTGCCCACAAAGGAGAAACTGCCACTCCTTATTATTATAAAGTATATCTTGCAGAGCATGATGTAGTGACAGAAATGGCTCCAACCGAGCGTGCCGTTCTTTTCCGTTTCACTTTTCCGGAAAACGATCATTCGTATGTTGTAGTGGATGCCTTCGATAAGGGATCGTATATTAAGGTTATTCCGGAAGAAAACAAGATTATCGGTTACACGACTCGCAACAGCGGTGGAGTTCCCGAAAACTTTAAAAATTACTTTATTATTGAATTCGACAAGCCTTTCACATATAAAGCTACGGTAGCCAATGGCAATCTGCAGGAAAATGTTACCGAACAGACAACAGATCATGCCGGAGCCATTATTGGTTTCCAAACACATAAGGGCGAACAAGTACATGCAAGAATTGCTTCTTCTTTCATCAGTTTTGAACAGGTAGCTTTGAATATGAAAGAGTTGGGCAAAGATAATATTGAACAGCTAGCCAAGAAAGGAAAAGAAGTGTGGAACCAAGTGTTAGGCAAAATAGAAGTAGAAGGAGGCAATCTCGACCAATATCGCACATTCTATTCTTGTTTATATCGTTCATTGCTCTTCCCACGCAAATTCTACGAACTGGATGCTGCCGGACAACCTGTTCATTACAGTCCTTATAACGGGCAAGTATTACCGGGGTATATGTATACTGACACAGGCTTTTGGGATACTTTCCGTTGCCTATTCCCGTTATTGAACCTAATGTACCCGTCAGTCAACAAGGAAATGCAGGAAGGTCTGATCAATACATATAAAGAGAGCGGTTTCTTCCCGGAATGGGCAAGTCCGGGGCACAGAGGCTGTATGGTTGGTAACAACTCTGCTTCTGTCTTAGTGGATGCTTACATGAAAGGAGTGAAAGTGGACGATATAAAAACATTGTATGAAGGGCTGATTCACGGAACGGAGAATGTACATCCACAAGTATCATCAACAGGACGTTTGGGATATGAATATTACAATAAACTGGGTTACGTGCCTTATGATGTAAAAATCAATGAGAACGCCGCACGCACGTTGGAATATGCATACAATGACTGGTGTATCTACCAACTGGCAAAGGAACTTAAACGTCCGAAGAAAGAGATTAACCTCTTCGCCAAACGTGCCATGAACTACAAGAATCTTTTCGACAAAGAATCCAAACTGATGCGCGGACGCAACGAAGACGGTACATTCCAGTCTCCATTTTCTCCGTTGAAATGGGGTGACGCTTTCACGGAAGGAAATAGCTGGCACTACACTTGGTCTGTATTCCACGACCCTCAGGGACTTATCGACCTGATGGGTGGAAAAGACATGTTTATCACAATGATGGACTCCGTATTTGCCGTACCGCCTGTCTTTGACGACAGCTACTACGGACAGGTGATTCACGAAATACGTGAAATGACTGTTATGAACATGGGAAACTATGCGCATGGCAACCAGCCTATCCAGCACATGATTTACTTATATGACTATGCCGGTCAGCCCTGGAAAGCCCAATACTGGCTGCGCCAGGTTATGGACAGAATGTACACTCCGGGCCCGGACGGTTATTGCGGCGATGAAGACAACGGGCAGACTTCCGCCTGGTATGTATTTTCGGCACTGGGATTCTACCCTGTTTGCCCGGGAACGGACGAGTATATCATAGGTGCCCCGTTATTCAAGAAAGCTACGCTCCACTTCGAGAATGGAAACAGTTTAGTGATTGATGCTCCGAACAACAGCAAAAAGAATTTCTATGTCAACTCGCTGAATGTTAATGGTACTGATTATACCAAGAATTATCTCCGTCACGAAGACTTATTCAAAGGTGGCACTATCAAAGTGGATATGGGTAACCAACCGAATAAGAACAGAGGAACGAAAGAAGAGGATATGCCTTATTCTTTCTCTAAAGAGCAATAATCCTTTCTCTATAAAATTGTCGCCATCCCGGTTTCAGCCTTCAGTTTCTTTCTGAAAGTAGCTAATTATCGGGATTCTGGCTGAAAGCGATAGCCTGAAAGCAAAGAAGTCCGCTTTCAGGCTATTGTTTTTGATTACTTTTCACTACTTTTTGAGATAAAGTATCATAAATGCCACTATAAGACCATTACTATTCATCGATTTCACCTGATTCTCGAAATGCCGATGAATAAAGAGATAGCGGGTGAAAGCAAGTGGCAAATTCAGGTAAAACTGGACATTATCGGTTTCACCTTGTTTTTCAAAAATATCCCTTGAGCTAAAAACAATATCATTATAGCTAATCCGGATATGATTATAGCTAATAAAAATATGCTTATAGCAAATCTGTTGTCAGGTATTAATAGATAATCCATCAGGTATTAACAGCCTGAGCACAAGGTATTAACACCTTAATTTTCAGCCACTAATGCTTGAGTTGGTGTATCTATATATTCAACACATTGTATCTATATACTTACCATATTGAATCTATATATTCAGTACGGTGGCTCTATATGCCCAGCAACCGGTATAAACAAATTTGAAAGGTGAAAGCAATAACGGGAGATTTCACCTTGATTTCTTCTACGCTTTCACCCGCTATCTCCTTATTCATCGATGTTTCAGATATAAGGTGAAACTGGTGGAATTTATGAGTTTAAAGTTCATGTTATACTTATGAGAATCAGTAATTGAAAACAAATTCTCATTCATTTCCGTGCAGAATGGAATAAAATCTTCATTTCCCATCACTCCACAGCAATAAAAGGCTCTTCACTCACCGAAGAAGAATGCCGCCTGTTGATTGTAGACGGTATCACCGCCAAGGGAAAACCGCTGTATGATTATAATATGGTAAAGGATCATTTTGAAGCTTTGCGTTTTATAGTGGAAGAGGCTAAAAAGAAACGTGAAATTACTCCTGTTTTTATACAGGATATTTCAGTTCACGTAATGCGTACAACAGGAAGTATAATTCATTCCAGCGCAGGAGATTATGATTCTTCTAAAGGAGACTGGCGCAAATCTTCTGTACATGTAGGCGACCGTTACTTCGTAAACTATCAAAAAGTAGAACGTGAAGTAACCCGTCTATGCGAAATACTAAATCAGCGTATCAAACAAGTTCAGACACTCGACTCTATCTATCAGTTAGCTTTCGACGCCCATTTTTATTTAGTCAGCATCCATCCGTTTGCCGATGGAAACGGAAGAATTTCACGCTTATTGATGAATTATATTCTCTCTTATCATCAACTCCCTCTAGCCACTATATTCAAAGAGGATAAACTGGAATATTATCAGGCATTGGAAGCATCATGTCCTCAAGATGATGAAGAACCGGACTTATGCCCTATCCGTAATTTCATGTTTGCTCAACAAATGAAGTATCTTTCAATGGAGATTAAGAAATACAAGCAGGCGGAGAAAAAGGGGGGGATGAGGTTTGTTTTCTAAGTAGATATAATGAAGGTAGCAGTTGAATAAATTATACATTTAATCAACTATTGAATTATAGAAATACAAAAAAAGAGCCAGGCTTTCTGAATGAAGCCCGACTCTAAAATTAACTTGTATGCTAATGACTAGACCTTACTGAGCGTTGTAGATATAAACTTCAGTTAAATCAATAAATCTATTATAACGTCCCTCTAGTTCAACCTTCACATAGCGAGTGTTTTGAGGAGTAAAGAATTGGAAATAATGGTTATACGCCTGAGGAGTATCAAGTGAACCTTGCGTAACCCATGTTTCATTATCCATTGAGGTAGAAATAGTTACCTTCTTAGGAGATGATGCCGAACCATTATTATAATAATCAATACCAAAACCGGTCATTGTCTTTTCCGACTTCATATCAACAACAAACCAGAAATCACCCTGCTTATAGACATCATTTCCACCGCTTCCACCTTTGCCGTCAATAAGCACATTACCATTCCCCCAAAGACTCGGATCCAATTCTACCGACCAACCAGTTTTAGCCAGTTCAACCCAATTAGTAACCTTATCGGATACATATCCAAAGTTTCTGAAGACTTTATTGACATTGAAAGTCAGGAAGTTCTCCTTCTTATTTTCTACAACAACAGGGTCTTCACTTTCTGCCGAAGCAGTCACCACAAGCGTATGAGTTTCAGGATCTGCAGTTGTCAACAAGAAGGCGTCGGTAATAGACCATGTAATGTCTGCTGATTCTAACTCTCCAGCAGGTATGATGATTTCAGCAGGAGTAACAGTGATATCATTCATAAATTGTTCGTCCAGCCCTGTAGTGGCAAGTTTCACCTTTACGTCTTTTCTTGCCGGCTTATCCAACTTCATCTTGAAAGTATAGGATATAGGATCAGGATTGACAATCGCTCCTTGAGAGAAAGCACGTTCAAATGTAACGTTATTACCGCTCTCACCAACCACAGAGCATGAAGCTGTGTATGCTTCCTTCTCTATTACAACTTTAGATTCTATTGGTTCAGTTCCTATCTTATATCCTTCCACACTGGCTTTCACACCCAGTTCGTAGGTTGCCGCATCATAATTGGGTACTGCAAAACTAAAATCTTCATCCTTCAAAGCCACAGTGACAGAAGCATCTGTTGAACCGGCAGGAAGAACTACTTTAGTGGCACTGATCTCTACATTTTCTTTTGGGATATTAGTATTTATAATATCAAAAGTCACTGTAGCATCTTCCGGTGATGCAACAAAATGGAATGTATAAGTTCTAGTGACAGGACCATCTAATTCCAATGTACCATCAGATTTGTAAACTGCAGTTAACGCCGCTTTAGACGCTCCTTCCGCATCGTCAATCGTTATAGTAGGCTGATTCACCGGATATTTAACCAAATCCACCACCTCATCATCCTGACATCCAGCAAAAGTAACGAATGATCCTATTGCCAGAGATAAAAAGAGTTTATAATGTGCTTTCATATTCTTGTTTTTTATTTGTTCCTATTTTATTTAAAGATCATCCGGATATTTATATGGCGTCGGATCATTCTTCTTGTAGAATATAGTCGGTGCTGCTACATTAGACCCGTACAATACTTCACCACCACCTTGAAGACGGCTGAAAACACTACCATATTTAGCCGGACTTGGAGCAAATCCCATAAACCATCCATACCCTCCATCTATCATACTTTGAGCTTTAGAAGCTGATAAGCTACCGCCACCGCCTAAGTTGAATTCCATTGAAATACCGGAGCATTGTTTCTTTGTCATTTGTCCGATAGGATATGCAGCACTACCATAGTTGGCTACCACAATATCTATCCATTCTTTTGCATCTACCCCGTCAACAGTAGCTACACCATACATCTGTCCCCAATCAAATACAGTAACCAGTTTATCCGGCATTGCCTGTTTGGTTTCATAACACAGACGAGCTGCAGCAGCCGTACTTGGATTAGTAAGAGACGGATTGCTCAAATCAGGACTGTTTGAATACTCATCGTCATAATTTACTCCATCCAAGTTATATGCCTTACAATACTGGGCAACTTCACGGGCAAAGTCTTTAGCACCTTGTTCGGAAAGCTGTGCCAAGCCTGTAATGTCATGGTTACCAAGCAGTCCTAACAATACTTTCACACCACGTCTACGCAGTGGCTGAAGAAGAGTTTCATTATTATCCAACAGATACTGTACATTCGGGTTACATTGTACACGAGGACGTCCTGCTTCAGCATCATAGTTGATATTAGCAGCAAACAGTACAACAACATCCCAAAGAAGTTTTCCATTCTCTAATTGGAAAGAAAGAGTATTCAGCGGATTTACGTCATTTACTTCAAAGAACAAATAACCTTGCATTACACCTTCTCCTTTATATGCATCACCGGCATTTCGCATATCTTTCACCAGATAAATACAATGTTTCGCATCTTCATCTTTAATAGTGATATCACTGCTCTGATCACTGATAGCTACCGGAATAGCATATGTTTTATCTTCCTGCAGACCTTCTCCTGCCCGAATAGTCATCTCTACCTCCGCTGATTTAGTATTAGCGTTCACTGTAAGTATTCCTTCGTTAGCAAAGGTAACCAGGTCCTGCGGATACAATGCAAAATCTGTATTATGCGCTTTATTATACGTTTCCAAATAAGCAGCATCAATTTTCACTTTTGCCGATGTAGCTGTATTAGGTGTCTTGCTCAACCCCATTTTTACGGTAGTGGCATAAGTCTCACCGTGCAATTCGACAACCTTAGAAACTAAGTTCGACTTTCCATCACGCAGATATGCATTATTTTCATAAATGCCACTGTAGGCCGACTCATCAATATTCTTTCCGACCTCAAGATCATCAGCACAAGAGGTCAAGAATGCAGTACTGCTCACAATCATGGCAGCGAACAAACCCGAAGTTATATATTTCATATTCATAATGAATTCTTGAATAAAAGATTAAACCAACAATTAATTTATCTTAGGAATCTCTACTTTTACCCAAGTAGGATCGCCCGAACCTGTAATATCATTACCATGTCCAGTCTGGTCGGTAATAACATTTCCGGCACCTTCATTAAACTTCCAGTAAGCAACCAGTCCTTCACTGGCAGGATCTACTTCATAAGGATTAGTGGCAATTTGCTCTGCCGTTCTTTGCACTGACCACACGCGGACTTCTGAAATATCTCCCGGCAACCAACGAGTATCATCCCAAGCGCGACCAATATAACAACCACTGCTCAAAGATACATTACCTGAAGCTGCTTCGTCTTTATAAACAAGCACACCATCTTTATAATA